>Ga0315322_10002159_pt1 | contig 15199 bp, 11 predicted proteins | sample M110021515metaG_FD_203461 | JGI IMG/M metagenome (GOLD analysis project Ga0315322, IMG submission 203461) | Ammonia-oxidizing marine archaeal communities from Monterey Bay, California, United States - M1 100m 21515 | ecosystem: Environmental > Aquatic > Marine > Intertidal zone | place: USA...
TTGTGCTGGTCACCAACCCCTCTCGTCGTGCCTCAGCATACACTCTATCGGTGGAACGTCAGGCGGTGCGCTGTCGAGATGACCGCTACGAGAGCAACAACAACGCCAACGGTGCGGAGCGAATCACCGGCGGTGACCACCCCGACCTAACCTTCTGCGGTGACCCCGATTATTATCGGTTCACGGCGCCTGCTGACAGCCAAATCCGAGCCACGGTTGAAGGGTCTGAGCGCCTCGTCCTTGAGCTGCTCAATGACAGCGGCGATCAAGTGATTGCGGCGGCGCAAAGCAGCGATGAGGGGCTAACTCTAGTCCACCAAAGCACCCGAGACGGGGTCTACTTCTTGCGTGTCAGCGGACCTGAAGAGCTGCAAACTGATTACGGCATGCAGCTCGAGCGACAGGTTGAGGGCAACAACTCGTGCGATCAAGCGGAGACGATCGAGCTGGCGCGCAACGAACGTGTGGTCGTTGAAGGCAGCACTCGCGGTAAAGACAACACCTATGAGCCAAGCTGTGGTCATCGCAACAACGAGCCGCGCAGCGCCGGAGCCGACGCCGTCTACGCGCTCGTTGTCCCCGAAGGCGGTGGAACGATCGTCGCCGACATGGTCGCTCGAACCGAGGGGTTTGATCCCGTGTTGTCGATCCGCAGCGCGTGCGATGACGTCGAGACCGAACTCAACTGCAACGACGACCATCGAGGCGGCAATGATATGGGTCGCACCGACGCAAGGATCGAAGAAGGGGTCGAAGCCGGCACTTACTATCTGATCGCTGACGGGTTCAGAACGACGAGCGGCAACTTTGAGCTGCGCGTCACCCTTGAGTACGAGGAACCCGATCCAGGACCTGCCTGCGAAACCGCCCAGAGTATTGACGTCCCTCGAGAAGGGCGGGTTGAAATTCCCATCGAAAACGAAGATGCGCGTCGGCAGTATGCGCCGCTCACCTGCGCCGACCGCTCGGGCGCTCAAGGGCGAGAGCGAGCCTACACCTTTACGCTCCAAAACCCTGCTCAGTTGACCGCATACACCGCATTTTCTGACCGCGGCGAGAGCTACGATACCGTACTCTATCTGCTGCGCGGCTGTGGCGGATTAGATGAAATCGCCTGTCATGATGACATCTCGGGCGACAACAAGCTGAGCCGGATCGAGGACCTCGAACTAGCAGCTGGAGCTTACACCATCGTCGCCGACGCCTTTTATGAGCGTAACGTGGGGGCTGTGAACCTGGTGATGGACTTCTCAGCGCCATAAACAGCGTTCCCCAGAACGGGTAAGCACTTCGATCAAAAGTGGCGATATCTCGAGCAGGCCGCTATGGTCTGCGCCTGACCCCGAAGGGAATCCTCATGCGATTTGCAGTTCTCACCCTATTTTGTGCCGCGCTAGCCGGCTGTCCTACAGCGATTGAAGACATCGATGACGCCGGGCAGGCTGTCGCTGATACCGGTCAAGTCGCTGCGGACAGTGGCTCGACACCAGCCGATGATGCAGGAGTTACTCCCGCAACCGATTCAGGCCCAACGCCTGCGACGGATACAGGTCCGGTGAGTCCTGACGATGCGGGACCCGTCCCCTCCTCGGATGCAGGAGCACCCTTGGGCGATGCCGGCCTTCCGGTGGGTATTTGTGGCACACGAGGCGGCATCGAAGACTGCGGTCCTGGTGCTTTTTGCCTGTTCCCGATCGAGCACATGTGCGGCAGCACGGACATGGGCGGTCAGTGCGAGTTGATTCCCGAGTCGTGCACTCGTGACTACCGTCCGGTCTGTGGCTGCGATGGCAACACCTACAGCAACGCATGCCAGGCTCATGTCGAAGGCGTCTCCGTGGAGCACAACGGGAGCTGCGAAGCAGGCTGCGGAATCCCCGATGGACGCCAATGCGACAACGGTGAATTCTGCCTCGATCGCGGGCCTGCCTGCGGTCAGCAACGACCAGAGGGCGGAACCTGCGAGACGATCCGCCGCAGCTGCGGTGAGATCTATCAACCCGTCTGTGGTTGCGACGACCAAACCTATTCGAACCTGTGCGAGCTTGTCGGTGTCCGGGTCCAACTCAAAGCAGAAGGCGAATGCCAGGTGCTCCCTCCTCGCCCCAATGACGGGGCTTGCGGTCCCGCCCGAGCGCCCGTCATGTGCGCGCCGACCCACTTCTGCGATCGCCCCGAAGGCTCATGCCCTGTCGGCAACGAGAGCACCGGCGGAACCTGTGAGCAACGTCCGGGAATCTGCAACCGGATGCTCGCGCCGGTCTGCGGCTGCGACAACCAAGAATATGGAAACGCTTGCCAAGCGAACGCTGCCGGTACCAGCGTTCGGAATCAGGGCGCCTGCCGCTAGCCTTTATGCGGCGGGGTAGCCTATCCCCCAGCGGTACCGGGACTCAAGACTGGCTCACGCCGGTCTTTTGTTCTTTTTGAGCAGGCTTGGGCGTTGCTCTTCTTCGCGACGCAGGCCACACAGCCCCATCATGACCCACGCCGATGAGCCTTCACACACCAAATCACGTCGTCGAAGGATTTTGACACTAGCCCTGCCTATTATCGGTGGGATGTTGTCTCAAAACTTACTCAACCTGGTCGACACCGCCATGGTCGGTGTTCTGGGCGATGCCTCGCTCGCCGCAACGGGTATTGGCGGTTTCGCCTTCTTTATGGCGATCGCTACGATGATGGGGCTCAGCGCTGCCGTTCAGTCGATGGCTTCGAGACGAGTTGGCGAAGGGCGCTCAGGCGAAGCAGCCCATCCGCTTAATGGAGCGCTCGGCGTGGCCTTAGTGTTCGGTATCCCCTTGTCAGTCGTCTTGGTGGTCGCAACCCCTTGGTTCTTTCCTTTGCTCAATGGCGACCCGGCGGTTCACACCCTCGGCATACCGTATCTACAAGCCCGTCTATCGACCCTAGTCTTCGGTGGGGTAAGCTTCGCCTTTCGCGGGTTCTTTAACGGCATCGGTCGTCCGGTCGTCTACATGCGCACTTTGATCGTTACTCATCTGATCAACATTTCGCTGAACTTCATTTTGATCTTCGGTATGTTTGGCGCCCCGGAGCTCGGCGTCTTAGGTGCAGGTATTGGCAGCGCCATTGCGACGTGTGTCGCAGCTTTACTTTATGCCGGACAAGCTTGGCTAGAGGCTCGCGATAAAGGCTTTTTGGGCGGTGTTCCGACCGTTTCGGGGCTGCGTGTTTTGATCAAGCTTTGGGTTCCAGCGAGCGCTCAACAGTTCTTATTCGCCGCCGGCTTGACGGTGATGTTCTGGATCATCGGCTTGGTCGGTACGCAGTCGACAGCGGCGGCGAGTGTCTTAGTCAATATTATGCTGGTCGCCATTTTGCCCGGCGTCGGCATGGGACTCGCGGCAGCCACCTTAGTGGGTCAAGCGCTCGGGCGTGGCGACCCCGACGACGCTGAAGCTTGGGGCTGGGATGTAGCTCGATTAGCGATGTTCATGCTCGGCACACTGGGTATTTTGGGGGTTGTCTTTGCCCGCCCACTGATCGGCTTATTTCTACACGATCCGACCACCCTCGAGCTGGCCGTTCTCCCCTTGCAGATCTTTTGTGCGATCATCGCTTTCGACAGCGTCGGCTTGGTGCTGATGAATGCGCTTCTGGGCGCCGGCGCCAGCCGACAAACCTTGGTGGTCAGTGTGATCACGCAGTGGGGATTCTTTCTCCCGATCGCCTATGGACTGGTCGCCTTTGCTGGGCTGGGTTTGCTCGAGATCTGGATCGCTAATGGCAGCTACCGACTCGTTCAGGCGGCGCTCTTTGCGCTGATGTGGAAACGCGGAGCTTGGCGAAGCATCCGGGTCTAGAAGCGACAAAACCGGGTTTTTGCGCAGATCGTTGAGGGCTCGCAGTAGGGCTCATTGGCGGCGCAAGGGTAATCGGTTGCGACCCCTCGGCTGCATTCCGGTATCGAGTCGCACGAGGGACCCTCTCGACACCATACGGTCGCACCGCATTCCGACGCTCGGAGGCATTGCGTTTCATTGAGTCCGCACGGGGTGCGCGACGCTTCGTCGTCGTCTTCGCAGGAGGGCGCCGCAGCGCAGTTCACCAAGGGGCGGCAAAATAAGGAGATGCCGCACATCGTTTGAATCGAGCAATCCGACTCATTCGGACCGCAGGGATAATCGGTTTGTTGTGCCCCAAGCGGACAACTTGGCGCAGCCAAACAGCCCCCAGCAGGCCGGCACCAGTGCACGGAACGATCGCTGCACAGCTGGCGGCGCTCGCAATCCTCTTCCCAAGGCATGCACGGCTGGCTCTGGCTTCCCATTTGTTCATCGCTGCAGGCTTGATCGCCGGATACGCAGTCCGATCCAGCGTCCAGACTCGAGGCATCAAGCGCCACGCTCGCGTCGAGGACAGCGCCACCATCCACAGGCTCGCTCGGACCATCAGTTGGCATGTTGCGACCCGAACAAGCGACAGACAAAGCACAAAGCGCCAACAAACGAATGATCACGAAAGACTCCTTAAAAATGCTCAACAATCATCGCCAGCACGCGCTGCCGGAGGGTTGGCGACTCACCTTGTAGATGATGTTTACCATTTTTGAAAAAGTGAAACGAGGCACGTGGAAAGACGCTCTGAATTAGGCGATAATTTGCTCGCCAATCGACCACACCATCGCGACGCCCTTGGAGAACTTTTGGTCGGTGATGCAGAGCCGTTTGCTGCTCAAAGCTACGAGACCAGCGCCTCAGCGAGCGGGTCCAATTTAACGGCACACGGTCAAAGCGCAGAGGATCATCTCTGCGCAGCTCTTGGAACGCCTGATCGTGGCTGGTGGCGTGAACACCTCGGGGGACCGAGTTGATCGCCCAGCCCAAGATAAACTGTCCAATCGCGCTGATTCGCCAGCCCTTCCAGCGAACCAAGGGCGCGATCAGCACGATCTGATCACTCGGGGTGATCAGCCCTTGACGCATCGCCTCCATGACCACCGCGCCGCCCATCGAATGGGCAACGATCCGCAGCGGTCGAGGTTGGTCTTTGATCCAAACCTGCAAGGCTTCGATGTAGTGCTCCATGCTGTTGACCTGAGCGCGAGGGCCTTGCGAAATCCCGTGACCGGGCAGATCGATCGAGCGAACGGCAAACCCCTGATCGGTCAACGCTTTGATGATGGGCTGTTGAATCCCGGTGTGGTCAAGATATCCATGAACTACATGGACGACACCGCGCGCAGTACCTACCGGCTCAAAGCGTTGACTCACCAGCTGGTGCTCACGAGCTTTGAACCACTCGACCCTATGCCTTTGAGCGTAGTCGGCGAAGCCAAACATAAGCCGGTAGCTGGTCCATGAGCTGTGCTCCGCAGGCAGCTGATGCTCACGCAGCTCAGAGATCTGCAAAAGACTGAAAGAAAGCGCTAAAATCAAGACACTCACAACAACAAACGGTTGCGGTTGCCGAGGCTTCGATCAGCAGCTAAAACAGGTCGACGGAGTATGATCATGCGGCTTTCATTATTCTTAGCTTTGTTCGCTCTAGCTTCTGGAGCTTGTACAGCACAACCCGATGCGCCCGACCTTTCGAGCGATGCCGGCGTGGTGACGCCCCCCACTGATTTGGATTCTGGTGTCATGGCTTGGGACAGCGGTCCCGACTTGCTCGCCGATGCGGGCAGCACCGATGTCCCGGCGCTTGGTCAGGATGTGGGCGAAATGGAGCCAGGAGATTACGACGCAGGTTTTGAACCGCCTGAGCCGCCCGAGCCGCCGCCGGAAGAAGACGTCTGCGCCGAAGCGTGCTTAGGGATGCCCTGCGGGCGTGAGTGCCGTGCGCAGTGCCGGGTGGCTTTGCCGGGTGTGCCGGTACCTGAGCGCGAAGAGTACTTAGAATGCATTCACGAGACCTCGTGTGAGGCGTGGCGCTGTCTTCCGGATCGAGAGATCTCTCAGGCTTGCCAAGATGTCTGTGACAACCGCTCGCTGCGTCAGTGCAGCGTCGAGTTGAACGGAGATCCAATGATCTGCGGTCACGAATGCGAAGGTCTTCTCGCCATGATGGCGCCGCCCGCACGTCAAGCCTGGCTTCAATGCGCCGTGAACCAATGCGGCGCTCAGCGCGGCCGGCGATACAACTGCTCACCCACCGATTACCTAGGACCTGCCCCTACTCAAGCTTGCATCAACCGCGGCCTGACGGTCGCAGAATGTGAGCGAGACCGTGATCGCTCGGCTTGGGCCGCAGCCTGGGAATGTGAAGGCTGGCGCACACCGAACGACCAAACCGGTCTGGGCGGAAACGCCTTGGTCGAATGCCTCTCGGACGCAAGCTGCGATGGCGGCGACTGGTACCGTTGCCTAATCGGCAGCCAGGAGCATACCGGCAGAGCAGAGACCATCGGTGAAGTCTGCCGCCAAGCTGAGCGCTGCGAAGGCTTGGGGATGTACTGCCAAATGATGGCGAACGGTCTGACCCGCGCGGTTGGGCAGACCGGCGTTGAGAACATTCACAATTGCCTGCGCGCTGCTCAGGACAGCTGCCAAGATATTCGAACCTGTCTGCAAGGCATCTGGGACCCGAACGCGGTTGAGGTTCACCCGCTGTGTCGTCAGGCCTGCATCGCCTGCGAAGACCCGACCGAACAGTGCATCCACAACTGCTCTCGGATGCGCAACTCGATGGGTATCGAGCAGACCGCAACCTACGACACCTGCATCCGGAACCGAGCAGCGGCTCGCGAGTGCGGTGAGTTCCTTCCGAGCACTTGCTTAGCGCCTGCGCTGCCGACGGTCGCTCAGACCTGCCAGCGGTACGTCTCGCACATGATCGATCGTTGCCCAGGGACGCGTTTCTACAACCCTGTGGTGCTCGAAGGATGGTGCGCTTTGAGTGGCGTCCGCAGCGGACTGACGAACTTAGACTCGCTCACCGAGTGCATCAACCGAACCGGCTGCGGCGCGGTCAACTTGTGGGAAACCTGCACTCGGTAAAGCAGCGCGCTAGTCGTGGATCCAGTATTGGGGTTGGCGTCGACCAAACCCGTCGGCGACGTGACCGTTGTTGAAGTTGCGTGAGCCAGCTTGAGCCATAGCTGGGCCTCGATCAGTCAGCTGACCGGGGCGAACCATCCCGATGTGACCGATCCCGCCGGGGTTTTTCCAGGACACGACCGACGGTGCGCCGGTGTTGGCGTGGGCTTGGGCTTGCGCTGCGCTGACTCGACGCCATCCGGCGCTTGCGCCTTGGTTGTTGAGCCAGCGGTTGGTGTCGTTGGCGTCCATTTCCCAAGCGCCAGGTGCTCCTACCCGAGCGGGACGACCGCTCTGGTCGACCCAGTGTGGAATTTCAGCCCCCATCGCTCGGGTCGCATCCCAGACGAAGATGTTGCAGTAGGTGTTCCCCCCCCGCGGTCGATAGCGGGGGTTTGAACCCACCCCAAATTGATTGAGTACCTGATCGTAGCGGTTTGCGTTGCGATCACTCGACTGGTTTTGTAGCGGCGCATCCACTGGAATCCATGCTCTTGTGTTGGTGGTTCCCGTCGCCGGACGCCTCCCGTCATAAGTTCCTGGCTGCGGCTGATGCACCGAGGGGCGGCCCGATCGGGGAGCAGGAACAACCGCCTCGCGGCGCGCCGGGCGAGAGTTCTGCGACAAGGCTCGCCCAAGCGCCGCTCGAGTTTGAGGACCAGCGACTCCATCGACGCTCAGACCTTGGGCACGCTGGAACCGCTCAACACTGTTTTGAGTGATCGGACCAAAGATACCTGGACCGTTCGCAGCATCACGCTGCGTCATATGACCCGTAGCGACTAGAGCCTCTTGCAGCTGGCGAACGTCATCACCCGCATGACCTCGCCTGAGCGTACGGCCTGCATTAATGCCACGAAATGCGCTCCACCGAGCCCCGCTTGCGCCTTCATCAGACCACCTATTCGCCATACGATCGGTGCCCGCGCCGCAGGGTAAATCCAAGACCTGACCTGCTCGGATCAGGCTTGGATTGGTGATCTGTGGATTGGCTCGCATGAGCGCATCCACCGGGCAGCCATGACGAGCAGCGATCGCATTCAAGCTGTCTCCAGAGCGCACGGTATAGGTGCGACCTGAGGCAGGTTCACTAGGTACATCGTTCGCAGGCGCAATGGCGCCACCGGGCAGATTGATCGACTGACCGACCCGAATCGAATTGGGATCATTGATCTGGGGATTCGCTGCGATCAAGGCTTGCAGAGAAACGCCGTGGCGCCCTGCAATCGCAGTGAGTGAATCACCCGAGCGAACCCGTGTGGTGTTCGGCAAAGGTTGGTTTGTAGGTGTTGAGACGGTTGAGCGAATCCTTGGCACAGCGACCTCCTTGATGTCCTGAACACATGGTCGGGCATGAGGCCTCGAAAACAGGTCAGACAAAACACCGAGCAACCTTTAAAATAATCAGACGATAAGGGGGCGCACAAAACTGTACAGACCATGGACCTAGAGGCTGATTTAACCCAAGCTAAGACCCATGGCAGACTACGATTTCATCGTCATAGGCCTTGGAGGTTTGGGCAGCGTTGTCGCCCATGACCTTGCGGCTTCAGGAGCTCGGACCCTGGGGTTAGACCGGCACGTTCCGGGTCATGCCCACGGGAGCTCACACGGGCGCTCACGCGTGATCCGGAAAGCCTATTTCGAGCACTCAGATTACGTCCCCTTGCTCAAGCGCAGCTATCAACGATGGCGCGAACTTGAAGGCCTCAGCGATCGACCCCTAATGGACTTATGCGGCGTTCTTGAGATCGGTCCAAAGGATGGCCTCGTGGTGCCTGGTGTTTTGCATGCTGCCGCTCAGCACCAACTTTTCGTCGAACACTTAAACGCCAACGAGCTGCGTCAAAGGTTCCCCCAAATTAGCCATATCGACGATCACGAAGAGGGCGTCTTTGAGCCGGATGGTGGTATCCTCAATGTTGAAGAATGCGTGATGGCTTGGGCGCAACGAGCCGAGCGAGCCGGTGCCCAATTAAGGACCGGTACAACGGTGCTTGGCTACAGCCATGAAGGCACCCGCTGGCGGGTCGTCACCGACAGCGGTGATCACCTGACCAAGCGCCTCATTTTATGTCCCGGTGCTTGGGCTCCGCAGCTTCTCCCTACAGCGCTGAGCGAGCACCTTCAGATTAAGCGCAAGGCGCTGTTTTGGTACGCATCGGATCTCCGCTTGAGCCGGTCAGAAGATTTTCCTGTCTGGTTGTTCGAAGAGCCAGATGGTGTATTTTACGGTTTTCCTAATCGAGCGAGCGAAGGCTTTAAGGCTGCTGAGCATTCGGGCGGACAGCTCATCGATCATGCCCACGCTTTGGATCGGTCGATCGATACCGATGACCAACGCCGGCTGCAGTCGTTCTTAGCGAGGCGCTTTGAGTCGGTCCCAGCGGAGAACCCGATCGATCACGCGGTGTGCATGTACACGGTCACCCCAGACGAGCACTTCATGATCGGAAAAGTGGCGCCCTATCATGACCTCTTTGTCGGCGCCGGTCTGAGCGGACACGGGTTTAAAATGGTCCCTGCTTTGGGTGAAGCGCTGGCGCAGCTTGCGCGCAACGAAGCGCCTGCGTTGAGCGTCGATCTGTTTGATCCAAACCGCTTTGCCTAAGGGCAAGTGCCCTGCTGCATCTCGGCAACGCCTGCCTCGACCTCGGCGCCTTCGGAGCATGCTTTGACCGGGTCCTCACCCGACAATCGGTTGCACGCTGCGGTCGCAGCTTCAAGCTGGTGTCCGTAGAACCACATCAGCGCTTCGCCCACATTCCGCCAGCACAGGTCTTCCCAATCCGAGCCACCCATCGCGCAAATGGTCGGTAGGGTCTCGAGCAATTGGTCTTCTTCAAGACGGAGATAGCGGCTGGTGTGCTCCATAAAGACGCCGGCTGCGCAGGAGATGCCCTCGAGCCCAAGCTCTTCATCGCAGAGCTGAGCCGCTTCGAGCGGGCTCAAAAATCCGCTGCTCAGTAAGCCGTGTCCAATGCCATGAACGCAGAGGATGAACCGGTCAAAGTTGTCGCCCTCGTAGGCTCGGCACACGCCGACCAGCGCGCGAAGCTCTTGATCGACAGCGTCGCTGCCTTGCTCACGAAACACCGTGTTGAGATCGCGCACCTCGACGAGCTCTTGCATCACCTGATGGCCGCATCCCGACAAGCAGGTCGCCGGGCACGCGACCAAGCTTCGAGCCGGGTCACGATCATTTTGCTCAAAGACCACCTCGCCAACAAAATGAGCGAGCAGATGGCAATCGCTGACTTGACCGCTCTCGAGTAAGTCCTCGGCAGCGCACAAGGCGTCCGCCGCTCCATCCCGGCGCGTCAGGTCTTGGATCCAAGGCTTCAAACAGATCTGCTTGGCATAGCCTGGTGCCATGCTCATACAATCCGGGCCGGCGTCGGCTATAAACTGGGCATCTTGCGGCGAGCTCGCGTCGGCTGGGCTGCCCGCGTCCGCAGGCTCAATCTGAGCCGCATCCTGAGCTGCTGCGTCCAGGGTTACAGCGGGCGCGCCGGCATCGAGTTCGCCGCCCGCGGCATCGACCGGTGTGGGCTGCTCGGTCGATGAGCAGCCGATCCAGATCAAGCTAAGCAAAGCCACAAAGCGCATCGGATCAGTCCGGGTCGCAAGGGCCGTCGCAACGATGCTCAATCACCCCGCCAGGCCTTAGGAACACATCAAGCTGCTCTTTGGTGACCTCTAAACGTCGGATCCCCTCGTGAACTTGGTTGCTCACATCGGTGGGCTTAGCGGTCTGTCTAAAGGACGCATCGACGTCGTATTTATGGTAGGTGTACGCGCTCGCTGGTGCTGGTGATTGCACGGTCTCGAGACCCCAAATCGCTTCGGGGCTGGGCTCAAGAAGAGGGATCCCTAAGAGCCGCGCATGAAGCTGCGCGGTGAAGTCAGGAACCTGCGGATCGGCGAAGCCCGTTTGCATCAAAATGCGGCGATCTGGGGGGCTACCCGGCAGGGGCTCTCGCAGCACATACTTGGCGTAGATCGCCGGATCAAAGCGATCGAAAATCGGTTGCATCATCGCCAGCATTTTCTGCCGCTCGAACGGATCCGTTAGCGTCAGCGTTTCGATCAACATCAGGTAGTAACTAAAGTTCGCTGAGCGGCTCATCATGTGGGTAAACGCGCAGCCGCCGACGTTCAGCGCAAGCCGATCAATGTCGGGATTAAGCGCCGCTAGCGTGCCGCCTAAAATATGCCCTTGGCTGATCCCTAGAAACCCCATCCAGCTGGGGTCGTAGAAGGGCTGTCCGGCGTTGGTTTGACCTTCGTCATTGGTCAAGACGCCTACGCCATCTTCGGCTTGTGGTCGCTGCATCTCAGGCAGCCCAAAGAGCTGGTTCTTAACGGCATGCGAGGTGACGATCCAGTTGGCTTGTGCCTGATGAACTCGTTCACCAAAGCGGATCATCTTTGCCGGTTCATCCACCATATCGCCGACCAAAATAGCGGCATCGACCTCGGTCATACCCGTCCAAGGGATCCCCACGACCACCGCCTTGAGGTGGTTCGCAATGTCCGTCACTGAGCCGGCTTGGACCTCACGGTACGAGCCAAAGAATCCGTGGCCGTAACCGATCACTCGGCCTGGACCGTAGTGGGTTTTCAGTGCGCTCGGAACCATCGCTATAAACGAGAATTCAAACTCCCCGTTTTGCTCGACTTGACCGGCCGGTTTGTTGAGCATTGCGCCAAGCTCGCTCGAGCCCAAGAAGCGAGGACCAGTGATCTTACCGTAGACGTAGCGCCAGACCCCGCGGTCATCGTTACGAAACTCACGCACCTCGGTGACCTCAATCGATGGGCTTTGCGTCTGCAACCACTGCATCGTCAGGTCTCGAATACGCAGCATATCGGCGGTCACGCTCTCATCGCTCGCGGTGGTAAAATCCCATGCAAGCTGCAGCGATGAGCGATCGAATCCTGCGCTCACAAGCGGCGCAAAAACCTCGTCATCGAATCGACTCTGACGCTCATCCAGGGAGGGATCCTGAGCGCTCTGCTGGTCACGAAGTCGGCGAAAGCCCTCCGGCACGGGGAGCAATCCAGAAGGTCCCGACAAGCCATGAACCCCGACAATATAACGGGTCTGGGGAAGCAGCTCCTCGAGCGGACGGATCATCAAGCTTCGACGGTCCTCTTGGCTGGCGAGCGGGTCGATGTCGACAAAGTGAGCGATGCGCCTTCCGGTGCCGGCTTCGATCAACACCGTGGCGCTTGTGCTCGGCTGGCGGCTCGCTTCGTAGTCCCCGTCTAAACGAATCAAACCCTCGCCGTCGGTTTCGGCGAGCAACGAGAAGATGATGGTCGGGTTGCGAGAGAATCCATCTTGAGCCTGATAGGTTCCCGAGTCGACGTTTTGGAATTGGTCACTGTAGACGTTGGCTGCGCCCGTGATTGCGACGCGCTGCCCCGAGGGCTGGCTGCTGTCCGCCACCAAGTAGAAATCACTCGGGTACGGCATAAAGCACTCTTCACCGGCAAAAAGTGGCTGGCAGCCCTCAGCAAAGACCAAGGGGTCGAGCTCAGGCTCACTCGAGCAAGCTGTTAGTGCTAAGACGGCGATCAACGTGCGCTTCATACGACTCCCCTTATGCCCCAAGCAGACTAGCTCAGGAGCGGCGGCAATTCACTAACGCACGATCGGCCTTGCCGAGAAGGACCCTTTGACCGACTGTGCCGCCGCATTGGGAGGTTTGTGTGTCTATTCGCTCACGTGAAATCTGGATGGATGGCGAGTTCGTCCCCTTCGACGAAGCCAATATCCATGTCTTGTCCCACACCCTTCACTACGGCCTTGGCCTGTTCGAGGGAATTCGTGCCTACACCCTAGACGACGGCAGCGGCGCTGTTTTTAGGCTCGATGAGCATCTTGACCGGCTCTATGATTCGGCAAAAATGTGCCACATTGCGATCCCGCACAGCAAAGAAACTTTGCGGGCTGCCTGCCTTGAGACCTTGACGCGCAACGGCATGACCGAGGCCTATATCCGCCCGCTGGTCTACCTCGGCTCTGGGGCCATGGGCTTGGGCGCACGCGGCAACGAAGTCCACGTGGCCGTTGCCGTTTGGAAATGGGGCGCCTACCTCGGCGCGGACGGCATGGAAAACGGTATCCGAGCGTGCACCTCAAGCTTTGCAAGGCACGCGGTCGGCTCGACGCTACAACGCGCCAAAGTGGTGGGTCATTACGTCAACTCCATCCTGGCACGCTACGAAGCCAACGATAACGGTTTTGACGAAGCGATCATGCTCGATGCGCACGGTTTAGTCGCCGAAGGTACGGGCGAAAATATCTTCGCGATCAAAAATGGCGTCGTGAAGACGCCGTCAGTCACCAATATTTTGGCTGGGATTACGCGGCGAACGGCGATCGAGATTCTCGATCACCTCGGGGTTATGGTCGATGAGACCTTATTTGGGCGCGATGCGCTTTATGTCGCTGATGAAGTCTTTATGACCGGCACAGCCGCAGAGATTACGCCGGTACGAGAGGTGGACCGGCGCCCGATCGGAACCGGCCGGCCCGGAAAGCTGTCGACGCAGGTGCAAAAGCTCTACGCGGAAGGCGTTCGTGGGCGTGTTGAATTCATGCAGCCGATGTTGACCCAGTTTAAAGTCGACTAGCGGGCCCGCTCAGTCACCTTGGTGACGGTTTCGCGCAGCGCATCCTTGGTAAAGATATTGATCACCCATTTGGGTAACGGCTTACCCAGGTCGATGTGCAAACTGTAATGAATATGCGTCTTTTTCCCTTGAGCGCGTAGGTGCCACATGCCGTCATGCAGACGGTAGTCGCCTTTGATCTGACGGTATTTTAGCAGCGTCTCTTTGGGGGTCATCTTACCCTTAAAGGCGATCGTTGAGCGCACGTCATCAAAAGGAAACGGCATATCTAAAAACAGCTCGCAGACGTGGTTCGGTGGGCCGGCTTTGTGCAGCACGACCTTCTGCACTCGAGGGATGATGCCTTGATACTTCTCGCAAGCGCCCACCACCTTGGTGAGCTTGGCGAGCGACACATCAACGAGCAGATCGATGGTCAACTTCGGGGCTTTGTACCCCTTGACCGGGATCACCTTAATGACCTTTTCGCCGCGCATCATACGCTCTTGCAGCCCCTGAGCAGCCAGCCCACGAGCCGGCATGAGCAGGCACGATAAAGCCGCGATGCACAGACCGATCTTCATCCCTTGCCTCTCATAACTAGAACGTGTTCTAGTTTGGTATCGTATGGTCCGGCATCGGACCTTACGCGGAGATACTATGGCTCGCCGATTTCCCATGCCTTCGTTCCCCGTCGGATGGTTCCAAGTTGCTTACACTGAAGACCTAAACGTTGGGGACGTGGTTCCTCTTCATTATTTTGGTCAGCATTTGGTGCTCTTTCGCGGCGAAGATGAAAAGGTCGGGCTGCTCGACGCGTACTGTCCGCACCTCGGGGCGCACTTAGGTCATGGCGGTAAAGTTCGCGGTAACTCGGTGGTGTGCCCCTTTCATGCATGGGCCTTTGACTGCTCGGGCGCGTGCACAGATGTGCCCTATGCCGAGCGTAAACCCAAGCGAGCGCAAACTAAAGCCTGGCCAGTCGTTGAGCGCAGCGGATTAATCTTAGCTTGGCATCATCCCGACGATGAGGAGCCAGGTTGGGACCCACCCCCCACGCCCGAATATGGGCATCCGGAGTGGACCGATTACACCCGCAAAGAGTGGACGATCCGAACCCACAACCAAGAGATGGCAGAGAATGCCGTGGACTCTGCGCATTTTCATTACCTGCACGGCACGCAAAATATTCCGCCGACCGAAGCCGAGCGTGAGGACCACATCCTGCACATGAAAAGCCCTGCGCTGATGACCTATAAAGGCATGCCGATCGAAGGAAAGATCACCTCGGATTTGTACGGCTTTGGCTACACCCAAACTCGATTTTACGGCATCGCCGAGACCTGCCTGGTCTCGTCGTCAACGCCGATCGATGGTGAGTATGTTCACGTCCGCTTCAACTTTATGCTTCGCAAAACCTTAGGCGGATCAAAAATTGACGATCCGAGCATGCTCGAGATGGTCTCATCGAAGTTTCGCGCTGCGGTCGAGCGCGAGCTCGAGCAAGACATCCCGATCTGGGAAAACAAGATCTACATCGCACCTCCCGTGCTTTGCGATGGTGACGGGCCGAT
>Ga0315322_10002167_pt1 | contig 15171 bp, 8 predicted proteins | sample M110021515metaG_FD_203461 | JGI IMG/M metagenome (GOLD analysis project Ga0315322, IMG submission 203461) | Ammonia-oxidizing marine archaeal communities from Monterey Bay, California, United States - M1 100m 21515 | ecosystem: Environmental > Aquatic > Marine > Intertidal zone | place: USA...
TTTTTAGTCCTATTGTTCAAGGCCTTTTAATGGCGGCTGTTATTTCAGCAATCATGTCAACAGCTGATAGTCAAATATTAGTTTGTGCTTCATCCATTAGTTTAGACGTTGGGTTAAAACTAAGCGACGATCCTTTAAAGCAATCTAGACTTGTGACTGGAGTTGTAATTTTTCTTTCCGCTGTAATTGCAATTTTCTTGCCTGAAAAAATATTTAGTCGTGTTCTTTTTGCTTGGACTGCCATGGGCTCAGCTTTTGGCCCTGCTATCATTGCCAGGCTGTTAAAATGGAGAATTCATCCAAAGAATCTTTTTATAACAATAGCCGCGGGCTTTCTCTTAGCTGTAATCTTTTTTTATTTACCTAATTCTATCGGCGATTGGATGGAACGGATCTTACCCTTTTCAATTGGTATGGTTTTGATTTATTTATTTAAAGAATAGTTGGCTTATTCTTCTAGCTTTGACTCTTTTTTAGCTTTTATTTTATTATAAATCCAAACAGCTAGTGCTATAATTAATGTTTTCATTCTTTAAATATATTAAATAGGATTTCTTATATACAAAGCTTTAAAATTTATTTAGATGAGATACTTTTTATTATTATTTATATCAGCCATATCTATTACAAACTTAGAAGGGCAAGTCCTTGCCGATACGGTTAGTTATGAAAATATAAAGATTGCGCCTGGTGATGTTGTGCCAGACTTTAGCGCTCAAGATGAAAATTCTAAAATCAGAAAGCTATCTGATTTGCGTGGTAAAAAGAACTTGATCCTAATTTTCTTTCGTGGATATTGGTGACCACATTGTAGGAGGCAGTTAGCCAACCTATCAAATTTTAAATTCCCGAAAGATGTAGAAATTTGGGCAATTAGTGTTGAGAGCCCAAAATCAAGCCTTGCTTATAAAAAAAGCTCTCAAGAAAAAGGGCAAATTATACAAATGAGTTTGTTGTGGGATAAAAATAATAAAATAACCAAAGAATTTGGCATATTTGATCCTCGTTATATTGGAAGTGGAAAAGAGGGAATTCCTTATGCAAGTACTTATGTCATTAATAAAGAAGGTGTTGTTACTTTTGCAAATGTTCTCCTTAATTATAGAATCCGTCCTTCAGTAAATAAAATCTTATCAGCTATAAATTAATCAATAAAAAATTTTGAGGTCTGATAATTAATTTGTAATTTTTTTTCGATGAGCAGATATATTTTCTTTATAATTTTCTTAACCTCTACAATCGTACGCTCTCAAGTACAACTTTCAACCAATAATGCGCAGCAAATCCAAATGTCTTTAAAAATTTTGGATGAAGCCTCTATCCGTCTTTTTGAAAACTATAATATTGAGAATAATACATTCCAAAAGACCCAAGACTTAAATGCTGATGGTTGTATTGATCGTTCTGAATTACAAAATCTATTTTCTGCAGCGGTAAGCTCAGGTGAGAAACCACCCGCTATATCTATTTTGGAATCTGACGTAGATCCTACGCCGAAGCCACCCTTTAAAATATCTGAAATAAAGAATGAAAGTAAATTGTTATCGGGACCGCCAACTACATTTGATTTAATAGATACAACCAAAGATGAATGTATTAGCCTAGCCGAATTAAAAGCTGCTTTAAAACTTTAAAAACAAACTAAAAAAATTGAATTAAAACAAAAAATTGAGATAGAAACATGAAATCAATAAAAATTATAACTATTAGTACTCTGCTTTTCAACTTTATCTTTGCTCAAATGTTAAGCATTCAGGGCATTGCAAGAGACAATCAAGGCGCATCATTGCCTGATGCCACTTACACGTTTACTTTTCGCGCCTATGACCATATTTCAAATGGTGGCGTGGGTGATGCTAAATGGACAGAGATCCAATCCTTAGATGTTGTCAATGGCGTATTTTCTACCAATCTTGGGTCTGTTACATCGATGAGCGCATTAGACTTCAACACAAACTATTGGCTTAGCATTGATATCGGAGGCAATGGTGAACTAGCGCCAAGAACACAACTTACCATGACCCCCTACGCAATCATTTCACAATTAAATGGGACAACAAATACCATGCCCGCCGATGGAAACACGGGTATTGGAACGACATCCCCTGCTTCAAAATTGCATGTAAAGGGTAATATTCAAGCATCTAATGATATTTTACTTATGAACGATGAAAAAGATGACGGTTTTATTATTCATGGAAGAGCTAATGAAGAATATGACTTTTTAACTATAGCACCCAGAAATGATGGTAAGTATGAATGGGGCAAAAATATTGCGCTAACAGACGCAGGAAAGGTTGGAATAAACACCTCATCTCCAGCTTTAACGTTAGATGTTAATGGTAAAAGTATTTTTAGAGATCAATTATACATTCCAAATGGTAATGCAATAAGAGGAACAAAAAAAGACGGCGCTACCTACAATGCCTATATCCCAAACAATACAAACGATTGGTCTTATTTAATAACGGCGCCAAATGGGCTTTTGCTTAATCGTAATGATGGTAAAGAGATCGCACGTTTTGAAAACGGTGGAAATGTTAAGATTAAAGAAAAGATTTTTGCAAAAAACTCTATGGACCCTAAAGGTGTTTTTCGTGTGACAACGGGTAACAACTATATGTATTCAACCTCCTGGGTTGACTTTAAAACTGATGGTGGTAGCGATTGGAATACGGCCACGCATAATGATACCAAAGCTCAAGGTAGTTTTTATACCCGTGGTTCGTTTTGCTACGGGCTTCAATTTGACGGTGGATGGGTAGATGACGCAGGCCATAGGATATATCTCAGAGTAAAACTTACGCATTCCGATGGAACCGTCTCTTACTTGCCTGATAGTAATGGACATAAGAATTATTATTATATCAGCGACTCTCGTTTAGATACATGGTATTCTAATTGGTGTGTCTCAAATAAAAAAGAAGGTAATTATAGTGCTCGACTTCAATGGAGAAGTGAAACAGGAAACTGGACAAGATGGCATTCTACATATGGATACATTGGTTTTTCTGTTTGGTAGATATCAATTTTTTTTAATCAATTAATGGATAGCCACTTGAACCGTTTTTTCGCCAATATTTTTTTATTAGCTCTCATGAGTAGCTTAATGTCAGCTCAGGTTGTCATAAGTAACAGTAATGCAACGGGCACTCAAGCTGCAGAAGTGACCTTTAAGATTGTTAGTGGTGGCGCTGGAAATACAACCGGCGTGATCAATTCAGTCCCTGGGAGTGATGCCTTGAGAGGAACCGTCAGTTTTACGGTGGGCCAAATTATTCAAACCGAACAGGATTCTATGTTGATTGGTCAAGGCCCCGGTGGCCCTATTAAAGTTGAGCTAGGGTTTTGGAATATTTTTAAACGAAGACCTGAGAATATTGCTCTCAATGCTACGTATGATTTTTTCCCAAATAAAGTTGTATTAGATTGGAATTACGATCCTAATACACCGCAAGCAACTAGCGCAGGAACCGGTCATGATATTTATAGAGCATCAACTCGAATTCAAGATAATTACAATTTTGTAAATACCTCATATGATGATGATGCGGGGTTGATCCCTGGAACGGAATACACTTATACCGTTAAAGGTTCAAATGTATTTGGTACTGATGCTGATGGAGATACTTTTATAGGAAAAACTTCTTCAAACGGAACTATTACCGGCTTTGTTGAAACAGCTTTAGGCACCAAAATCCCTTTTACAAAAGTTAGAGCGACTCCCAACTGGGGCAGCTCCATAATGCTTGATGGGAATGACGATTATGCCAGTTTTCCTGCAAACTCTATTTTTGATTTGGCATCAAACAATACACGAGACTCGTTAACTGCAGAACTTTGGTTTAACACCCCAGATGTCAAGACACAGGTATTGTTAAGCAAAGGCTCTAATTGGAAACTATCCTTAAAGAAAGTTGGCTCATATAATTATTTAAATTATACTCAAGGGAGTGCTGACATTACAAGTGTAGCTACAATACCAACTAGCGAATGGACGCATGTTGCCATTGTAAAAAAAGGCAATACAGCTGAAAAAGGTGTTTATCGATTTTATGTAAATGGCTCTAAGATACTATTTAATACTAATCAAGATAGCCTTATCGCTCCGCTAACAACTGCAAATAGCGACCCACTCCTGATGGGTAAAGATGGCTCAGGAAATAATTTTAGAGGAAATATTGACGAGTTTCGCATGTGGTCTGGGTTGAGAGATGACTATTTGGGTATACGTCATAATGTTATAAAAGGAGAACCGGTTCTTCCGAACATTGATTCAACCTCTATTACAAAATATTATAATGTATATACGCCATATCGCGTGAGCGGTTCTATTGCTGAACCTAATTTATTACTTTACAACAATATGGATGTCGGCACAGGTAATTTGATAACCAATGCCGTAGATCAAGCCTTAAAAGGAACCCTCAACGGAGAAAGTGATAATAGTTATTGGGATAATTCTATCGCGCCTGCCTATGCTGCAGCTTACACAGACCTTGGAGGAGCCTATACAATTGTAAATATAAATTACGGTTCCGGAAAAAATATGTCGGTATCACCCACCAAACCATACCATGTTTTTAGCCCTACTTCAAATCAAGCGTACTTAAGTGATGCTAATCCCGTACGAAATAATGTCAATTTTAAAGTAACGAACCTTCAATCTATTTCAGGGTTTGTTTATTACGACTCAGATAATACAAAAGATGCCGAATGTGGCGTTGCAGGAGTAAAACTACTGCAAAACGGTAAGTTTTTAGGCACCGTTACAGACGCCGACGGATCGTATTTAATCGAAGTTGAGCCGGGTGGAAATATCGAAATTATTCCAGATATGCCTGATAGAGATAGTACGGACTATAGCGCGGTTGGTTCATTCAATCCACACTCCTTTAGTTTTACAAATGTTGTTCAACCGCAAACAGCTAATTTTAAAGATACCTTTAAACGAACCCTTGTCGGACAAGTAAGTGGAGGACTTTGCCAATTACCACTGGGACCGCAAAACTTTGCTCGCGTTATTTTAAAGTCTTCTGTCTCTTGTTTTATAGATACTGCCTATGTTGACGGCGGCGGTAAATATAAATTTGATGACATCCCAACAATGGAATATCAGCTTGTAGTTGATGTATTAACTGATGGGCAATATAGTCCCGCAGTTCCAAACTTGCTGGCGATTGGAACCGAGTTCCAAAATGGTGGAAAAACTCACAACATGAAAGATGCTTTTAATCCACTAGATTCCACCTGGGCTACCCTAACAACTGATACGGTAGATTTTACTTACTATGCACCCCTTTCAGCTGAAATAACTGATGGTTTTAATAAAAATCTTTTAGGTGATAATCAATTTACTCAAAATAAAAGAGATACGATTGATATTGAAGTTTATGAACAATACTATTTAAATGAACAATGCCCATTAAATACTGGTTGGGTAAAGGTTCGCGATTATTTGGGTGATCGTTATAAAGGGGTGGAATCAGATACGCTGCAATTTGAATTAAATGAAAAAGGGAAGCTTCGATATCCTCTATTACCTGGCCTTCCAAATACATCAGCCAGTGGCGCAAACCCATATAAGAAAAAATTTGAAGTTCTTGCTTCCGACACCTCGGAACAGAGACAGACCACAATCAATGAATGGGCTGTCGTCCTAGGAAACAAACCTGTTTCTGTAGACTTTACGACAACTGCCCCTGAGATTCCTTTTTTAATTTTAAGACAACCTCCCGGTGATAATTCTTCTTCTACTTTTACAAGTGAGTCTTCTTCAAGTTTTTCACTTGGATTTAGTTTTGGTGAAAGTGCTGGCTTCGCAAATGAAACTTCAATTTCTTCGGGTGTTAAAACAACAACGTTAATTGCCCCTTTTGGCATTGGAACCTCTTTTGATGTGGATGCTGAAATATCATTTTCTACAACGACAAGTATGGGTGGGTCTAAAACGTCTTCCTCTGAAACCACTTGGGAATTTGCGACCAGTGAATCGTTTAGCACTGCTGGAAGTGATATTTTTGTTGGTGGCGCTTTAAATATCTTATATGGTACTACCGACATTCTTTCTATTAAGCAGGATGCTAATGGGAAGAATATTTATTCAGTGGATAGGGACTTTATTTTTATCCCTAATGGCTTTGCAACAACATTTCAATACTCTAAATCATATATACAATCTTATTTGATCCCGGAGTTAAAATCACTTGTTGTCGCAGATTCTTCCAAACAAAAAGACGTTGATCGATGGAATGAGATCTTAGCTTATTCAGACTCTCTTGCAAAAGTTGCTACTTTTGTAGAAAATAGAAGTTTTGATGGCTCAGCCGGGTCTTTTACAAAATCAGAAACCGCTACGACTTCTAGTTCACATACTTTCGAAACGGAAATGGAAATTAATACCGAACTCGCTATTGGGCTTGGTATTGAGGTCATGGGTCTTGGTATTGGAAATACTTCTACGGTAGGAATCGGAATGAGTGTTGGATCTTCTCGTTCAAGCAGCACAAGCAATTCAACAACGATTGAGTATACGCTTGATGATGATGATTCTGGCGATGACTACACGGTGAATATTAAAACAGATCCAGTTTACGGAACCCCTGTGTTTGATGTCGTTGCAGGCAATTCTTCATGTCCTTATGAGGAATGGACCAACGCAGAAGGTGTTGTCGTAACTAATCCACAAGATGAGCCTTTTATGCAATTTCAATCTGCGAGCACAGCTACAAATGTTTTACCTGATGGCACAGCAGAATACCGTGTATTATTAAGAAATGAGTCGGTTAGTCAAACTACGCGAACTTACGTCTTGTCTGTTGTTGGCTCTTCTAATCCACGTGGGGCAGAAATATTGTTAAATGGACAATCGGGCAACATTCCTTATACTTTAGATTACAATGAAACAGATACGGTTACCGTTACTGTCCGACGCCCAATTGATTCCGATTTTTATGAGTTTGAAGACCTACGCTTGAAGTTTGCACCTGAATGTGAATCAAATTATGCTGGTGTAACGAATGGTTATCAAGCTTCTTTTACTGCTAATTTTGCTCGACCATGTTCTGTCGTAGATTTTTATAATATTGCAGAAGATTGGGTTTTAAATAACTCTTTTAATGACACCCTCGCTGTAACGTTTGCTGGTTTTGATCTAAGCCAATCTTACTTTGATGAGATAGAATTGCAGTACAGCCCCTTAAGTGAATCAAATTGGTATACCATTGATGAAGCAACGATAATTGTTGATACGCTTAGGCTCGATAATCGCCAATATGAGACAACGTACTGGTCACTTGCTAATTTAGATGATGGCGTTTATGATCTACGTTTTAAATCCGTGTGCTTAAGTGGTGCACTCGTAAACCTTCTTCCACCAAAACGCGGAACAGTAGACCGCATTAAGCCCTCTTTGCTTGGGAGCGCGGAACCAGTGGATAAGGTACTAAACCAAAACGATGAAATAGCTTTTAACTTCACGGAAGAGGTTGACCCTGTTTCCGTTGAAAAAATAAATTTTAAGATCAACGACCCTTACGGCGTCGGTGAGATTACTGCCTTTGATCTTAGCTCAAATGAAAATAGAGTTGTGAGTGAGTTCTTACTTGCTAACCGTGATATTGAGAACCATGAAGTAACGGTAGAATTCTATGGCTATAGTGACCTCTATGGTAATGTTGGCGATACCGTACGGCATGCTTTTAAAGTTAATCGCAACCCTATCAGTTGGTCTGCTCCAGAAGTATCAACAACAGCTATCATCGGTACCCCGACAAAACAAACGATAAGCCTTAATAATATTGGTTCGAATGAAAAAGCTTTTAACATCACTGGATTACCAGACTGGTTAACGGTTAATACTTCAGAGGGAACCTTGAACCCTGGTGGAAATTGGGATATTGTTTTTACTATATCTCCAGATATAAACGTTGGGGATTTTGTCGATACCGTTTTTGCTGAGACTCCAGATGGCAATGAACCCTTAGCCCTTAAAGTTGCTTCAATGTGTGAATATCCAAACTGGCCTCTTGATAAACTTTCATATCAATATTCAATGAATATTGTAGCAAAAATTGCAGTTTTAGGTACATTTTCTAAGGATAAATATGATCGTATCGCCGCTATTGTTGATGGCGAATATCGTGGTTTTGCTGATTTAGAGTACGATCCTGATCTCAATGAATATAGAGCTTATCTTACCGCTTATTCAAATTCAGCAAACGGCGAGACTGTAGAATTTCATATATGGGATAGAACAAATTGTATTGAATGGTGGGCTACAGATAAAAAATTAGCTTTTACTTCTGACGGGTCTTACGGTGAACCAAATATCCCAATTAATATTAATGCAACGGGTGAAGTTGCACAACAATTCAAATTCTCTCAAGGCTGGGATTGGATGTCATTCAATTTAGAGTCAAGCGTAATGTCTCTTGAAAGTATTTTTGAAGACCTAAGGCCTTCTTTTGGAGATCGAATTGTAAACCAGAATGGTTTTGCCCAATATGCAGAAAATACCGGATGGATTGGGAATCTTACACTAAACCCTCTTGATAAAAAAGATATGTTCATGGTTAATTTGGCAGAAAAAGACTCTATCAACTTTGTAGGTATAAGAGTTGGAGCAGATACTATTCCTATCGAATTGAATGAAGGCTGGAGTTGGATTTCTTATTTACCAAATTTTAATATTGATATTGCTAGTGGTTTAGAAACGTTAACTCCAACTGAAAATGATTTAATAAAAAGTCAAACACAGTTTGCTCAATACGTCGATGATGTAGGTTGGGTTGGTAATTTAAAACGTCTTTATCCCGGAGAAGGTTATAAAATACAGTTATCAGAATCGGATACATTAACTTATCCATATATAACATCGGGAGAAAGTGCAAAACTTGGTAAAGTTAAATCTCCACAATATGAGGCTCCTTGGGATACTATTATATGGCAAAAATTTCAACACTCAATGAATATTATTGCACTTGTTGAAAATAAGGAAGACTGGGGAATCAATAATCCAAACGACGTGGTTATTGCGATGAAAGACAATGAAATTCGTGGCTATGCAAAACCAGAGTTCATTGAATCAATGGGTCTTTACCGTGTTTTTATGACTTTATATAGTGATGAAGTAAGCGGTGAATCTATAGAACTTAAATTTTGGGACTCTGACAATGATATCATCTATAAAGGCTCTGACCAAATATCTTTTAGTATCAATGATATTGTTGGGAATATCGCTGAGCCTTGGGTTGTAAGGTTAGAACCGCTAAATCGATGGGATAAAGGATATATACCTGACACTTATGTGTTAGATCAAAATTATCCAAACCCTTTCAATCCAATTACAAGAATTGGGTTCGGTGTCCCTGAAGATGCCACCGTTTCACTTAAAATATATAATATCTTAGGTAAAGAGGTTCGCACTCTTGTTAATAATCAATTTATGGAAGCAGGCTACAAAAATATTGTTTGGAATGCTCGCAATGAAAATGGAGAACGTGTTCCTACTGGAATTTATTTTGTTCTAATGAATTCGGGCTCGTTTATGCAGAGCAAGAAAATGGTGCTATTGAAATAGTCTTTGAACCAACATTAGACTCCTTTTATTAGATATATAATGATGAAACGCTCCATACTTTTATCTGTTTTATTATGTTCAACGCTTGCTTTTGCTCAGGCTCCCTCCACATGGAAAGTTAACTCCTCTGAATACGAACATTTTATGACCTTTACCAGCATTCTAAAAATAAATATTAAAGAGGTTACCTCAACAAAAAATGTCATTGCTGCTTTCCATGGAACATCGATAAGAGGCGTTTCAGAGGCCCAGATAATCGATGGTCGAACTTTTCACTTTATTCAGGTCTATGGAAATACCGGTGATGGTGAAATAACTTTTAAAGCTTATGACGGTGAAGTGATGGATACCGTGTTAATAGTTACAGATACATTAGGTTTTATTCCAAGTGCGTCTTTTGGCGATGCATTAAATCCTCATGAATTTGTTGCAATTAATGATAATATGCCTCCGGTTGCAATTGCAGGGGAAGATATATACGTAAGAGAAGGAAGGTCTGCGGTAATAAATGGGAATAAGTCCTGGTCATCAACAAATGATGTTCTTTCTTTTAATTGGAGCGCTGACCCCTTAATTACATTAGACTCGTCGAATGTTCCTTTGATAACATTCACCGCACCACTTTTTGACAAAGATACTGTATTAACAGCCGTGCTAACAGTTACTAATTCAAAGTTGAAATCTTCTTCAGACACTGTTTTAATATTTATTGCAAATAATTTGGCTCCAATTTCTATTGCAAAAGCAGATCTTTCATTATCAACAACGGCCATATTAAGCATGACGGATCCCAATGCTAAAATTAACTATGTTTTCCCTTCCGCCTCTATTACCCTTGATGGGTCTGACTCTTATGATCCTGAAGAAGATAACATTGAATATCTATGGTCAAATCCAAACGATATTGCTTTTTCATCTGCTACGGATCAAAACCCGACTTTTACAATCCCCTCTTCTTTAATAAATGGTACGGTTAAAATTAGTTTAGCGGTTAATGATTATGAGCTCACCTCTTTTTCAGATACTATTCCAATTATTGTATCTAACAACACCGCTCCTCAAATCAATATGATTTTCCCAAGTCAAGTTTTAGAAGGTGATACTGTATATTTAGATGGTAGTAAAACTACAGATATAGAAGGTGATGCTATTGAATATTTTTGGTTTTTCCCAAAACAGATCTCATTATCAGATACAGTTAGTAATACTTCATCTTTTATTACGCCAAACATTGAAGCAGATACAACATATCAAATAAGATTTGGAGCTTGGGATGGAAAGTTTGGTGCTTTTGACACTTTAATTATTTTTGTAAAAAATAATACACCACCAATTGCTAATGCGAATACAGATTTTACATTAAGAGAAGGAAAAAGAGCAGAGTTAGATGCTTATTTTTCATATGACCCCGATAGCCGCCCCTTACATTATACTTGGACATCATTGTCAAGTCTACCCTTGGATAATGGAGTTAATGAAATAAGCTATTTTATCGCACCAAAAATTTCAGTTGCTCAATCTGATTATAAGTTTCAGCTTAAAGTTAATGATGGATATAAAGAAGATCTTGATACAACTATGGTCACCGTTATTAACAATATGCCGCCCGTAGCAAAAGCTGGTTCAGAATACTATGTTTTATTAAATAGCGAAGGTCAATTAGACGGATCAAAATCTTATGACCTTGAAAAAGATACTCTTTCTTTTAACTGGTCAACGCCATCAAGCATTGTTCTCTCTGATTCGCTTATTGCTAAACCAACATTTACAGCACCAAACTGGATGGTCGATACCTCTGTATTTATTACACTTCAAGTTTCAGATTATTTTGAAAACTCTGCTATTGATACCTTAGAATTATTTATTGTTTCAAACTTGCCCCCTATCGCTATTGCAGGCCCCGATCAATTGGTAAAGCCAGATTCAATTGTCATGCTTGATGGTAGTGCTTCTTATGATCCTGACGGGGCATATTTAGAGTTTTTCTCTTGGGAAAATTCTTCTAACATCTCTTTATTAGGTCCGAACTTAGATGATTCTATTTCATTTATTGTCCCTGATTATGGTACAGACTCTGTCATTACTTTTACCTTAGAAGTTCAAGATATTGAAAAGTCATCAAAAGATATTGTGGCTATATCTATTGTTGATAATTTTCCCCCTATTGCGATTGCTGGTCCCGATACTATTGTTATTGAAGGCCGATCTCTTCAGCTGGACGGTTCAAAGTCTTATGACCCCGAAGGAGAAAATCTTTCTTACTTGTGGAAGGTATTATCAGGGTATATGATTGGGCCCTCCGGCAAAATATTAAAAACAGTTTTACCAAAAAATATAGAAATTGAATCTAATCCTAGTGAACCTAAAATTGATATCAACACCCCTTTTGTTGTTGGCAATGGAGAAGTCTTTATTCTTGAATTATCAGTTAATGATGGATCAAAAACATCAAGAGATACTATATCAATCTCAGTAAATAACAACCGAGTTCCTATCGCCAATGCAGGTGAAGATTTTAATAGCAAAGAAGGACAAGAAGTCTTTCTTAATGGGGGTAAAAGTTTGGACCCGGACGGACAAGTTTTAACTTATGATTGGATTTCAAGCAACGATTTAAATCTAAATAATAAGACTAAATCAAATCCAAATTTTATAACACCAGCAGTATTGGAAGACTCATTGATCACAATTTTTCTCCGTGTTTCAGATGGTGATATTTGGTCAAAACTAGACACTGTAAATATAAACGTTTCTGATAATATTTCCCCTGTTGCAAACGCAGGACTAGACAAAACAGTTTTGTCCGGATCAATTGTAGAATTAGATGGCTCAAGTTCAATAGATGCGGATGGAGACTCTTTGTTATTTTCTTGGGTTGGTCCTAAAGATTTAAAGATTGTTGATGTTTTTAAATCAAAAGCAAAATTTGTAGCGCCTATTGTTTCAGAGGAAACGATTCTTAGATTTATGTTAAATGTATCTGATGGTGGTGCTCCAACAACACCTGATACTGTCTTAGTTACGGTAGAGTCCTTGGATAAGTATGTATCAATAATTGACCCCGGATCTCAAGTTCCCGCTGGAATTGATTTTCCCATTTCATTATCTGTAACTGATGATTTTAATGCAAAAGAAATCAATATTCTTTATTCAAAAGGTGGTGATGAAACCGTTACCTCAATTGTAATGGATAAAGGCTCCACCAATAGTATTGACAATTCTTTAAAATTATCAGGAAAGGCAACATATACAGGAGTAATTCCAGGAACAGAAATTTCCGCAAATGGTTTTTACTATAGGATTCAATTAATTGATGATATGAATACAGTCCAAGAATTTGGTCATAAACAAATTTCAGTTTTATTTGATCAATCTAAGGTATCAACAGAAATTCAATATTCAGGCTATCCTGAAGGAATAGCTCAAGATAATTGGAAATTAATTTCTTTCCCTGGGAAACTTAATAATTCAACAATTGACTCTGTTTTAATTCTATCAAATTTTGACCAAGAAAATTATAACGAAATTTGGAAGCTTTGGACTTGGAGCGGTCAAGAGTGGCTAGACCCCATTAAAATAAAGCCTGGAGTTGGATATTGGTTTAAACATCGTGAAAGTATTCCTGCGCATTTATTTTTAGGTAGCGGAACAAGTGTAGAACTGGATAGTTTTGAGTATAAAATAAAACCTGGGTGGTCTTTGGTTTCTTCGCCTTATACCTTCCCAATTAAAGTTCTACTGGACCAAAACAAATTGATTGGCCCATATGAATATATAAACCAGGAATCCGGTTGGGCCGATGACTTCCCAAGACGATGGTACCCATTTAAATCATATGCAGTTTATAATAATTCTGAAAATGACGTATCAATAAAATTAAATTTTAATAAGTTACAAAATGAAGCTGAGCCTTCTTCTAATAGAATTAAAGGTCACCCACCAAAGAGTTGGTCAATAGACTTAATGGTGAAATCTGATAATAGTATAGATAAAAATAATATTTTTGGAATTGCCTCTTCAGCATCAAATGCAATCGATAGGTTTGACCATCCAGAACCGCCAGATATTATATCTCGCACCACGATTTCTTATAAAAATAATGATGCTTATGAATTAACGCGAAGCTATAAAAGTTCGAGTGAAGGTCATACTTGGAATGCAATTCTTAAGTTAAATAAGCAACCAATGAAAGCTGAAATCATTCCAATATTATATGGGGAACTACCAGACAAATGGAAATCAATCTTAATAGATAAAAATGGTAATAAAATATATTCACTAGATAGTCCACCAATCTTTATTGAAAGTTTAGTAAAAAAAGTTGAGCTTATAATTATTGCTGGCCCACCTAATTATATTAAAGATAAAGTGAAAGAATATCAAATTTCTGTGCCTACAGAATTTGCTTTAAATCAAAATTATCCAAACCCTTTTAACCCCATAACAAATATTACTTATGACATTGCGAAACAAGGGCTTGTCCAAATTACGATATATGATATAATGGGTAGAGAAATCAATACGTTAGTTAGTAGATACCATCTTCCAGGTAAATACAAAATAGCTTGGAGAGGTCAAGATGCTTCTGGTTATAAAGCCGCAGCTGGTATATACTTTTATCAACTTTCTACGCCTGCTTTTACAAAAACTAAAAAAATGGTATTATTAAAATAATGTATTATTTATTTAAAAAAAATTATACATATTTTATAGTTTTATTAACTTATCTATCCTTTGTTAATCTTTCTTTAGCTCAAGAAAGTAGAAAATTTATTGTACTTAACGAAGGTGTCATTGGAATCAGCAAGATTGAATCTGAAGCGCTAAACAATTTTGTTTTAGAAGAGCTTGCTTTGATAGATAGTATCATTCCCGTTAATAAATCAGAATTAGCCTCGGCTAAATATGCTGGCTGCTTAGATGATGAATGTCTTTCTTTTTTAAGCAGTCAAATTAAGGTTGAGAATTTTTTACTTTGGTCTTTGGAAAAGAAAAATGAAAAATACAAAGGAGTCTTCACTCATTTTATTATTTCTAAAGAAAATGATTATAAAAAAGTAAAGGTTAAATCGTCTTCTTTTTCTATTACAACTTCAGTAGCGGATGAGATGATTCTTTCGTTTAAAATGAATATTTGGAAAACTTTGGACATTGAACCTCCAAAGGACAAATTTTCTGAGCTGATAAAACAAAAGAATAAAAATAAACAAAAATTAATATTATCAGCAGCCGTGGCCTTATTACTTATCTCTAGTTTGCTTGGCGGTCAAAGCTCTAGTGGAAATGAAATAGATCCCTTTGAAACTCCACCTGGATGGCCAAACTCTTAATAAAAAGTATGTTAAAAAAAATAACACTATTCATCCTTTTGTCTTTTTTATTATCATGTGATGATGATGATAATCAAGAATGTATTGATGTCGCTTTAATCTCAAATAAAGCTTGTATAGAAATTTATGACCCAGTTTGTGGTTGTGATGAAAAAACGTATTCTAATTCTTGTTTTGCCGAAAATGCTGGTTTGGTTGAATGGACAAAAGGAGAATGCAAATAAAATGGAAAGTTGTCCAAATATTGGCGGAAAAGAAATT
>Ga0315322_10002171_pt1 | contig 15157 bp, 14 predicted proteins | sample M110021515metaG_FD_203461 | JGI IMG/M metagenome (GOLD analysis project Ga0315322, IMG submission 203461) | Ammonia-oxidizing marine archaeal communities from Monterey Bay, California, United States - M1 100m 21515 | ecosystem: Environmental > Aquatic > Marine > Intertidal zone | place: USA...
CCTTCCGCCACGACATGTTCGTGGATTTCGTGGTCTCCACTGTCGGTATCGTTTTCCGTGATCTTTTCGTATCTTCCCAAACGATGTTTGAACAAGCGGAGGTTCCAATTTGGGAAATAGGCATGCTTAAGGGCTTTCCCCATAAAGAAATAACGACGGTTGATCCAATATCCCGCAGAGGGTTGATCAGCGTTTTCAACGACCTTGCGAATTTCAGCCTCAGCCTCAGGTGGCAGGCATTCGTCCGCATCGAGAATGAGAACCCATTCGTTTTTGAAAGGAAGGTTTTCAAGGGCCCAGTTCTTTTTCTTCGGCCATCCTCCTTTGTATTCGAATTGAACTACCTCGGCTCCGGCTTGCGTTGCAATCCTTTCGGTCTGATCAGTGCTTTGAGAATCAACGACGAATGCTTCGGAAACCCACGGGACTGAATTCAGGCAACGAGCGATGTTGGCCTCCTCGTTCTTACAAGGAACAATGAGGGAAACGGGAACTTTAGTCGAACTCATGATTCCAAAATTTTGCAAATTTCTGATTTTGAGAGCGGTCCGTCGGAGTGCCAAGCAAATATATTATTTGTTCGTGATCCCAGGGGTTTTCCGCTTTCCGCATCCAAGAGTTCATACCCCATTTCGCTGAGAAAATCGATAACCAGTTCTTGCTTGGGCGGGAAAGATTCAAGGATCAAGATAGGTTTGTGGTCCCGCAGGCAAAGCTCTCCCCCGCGAAGTACCTCCACTTCATGACCCTCGACGTCGATCTTGACAAGGGCAGGGACGGATTCCGGGGCACAGTAGGAATCCAGGACCGTTCTCCTCACCTCAATCATTCGCGATTTTCCGTTCAGGTATTTTTCGATCCATGGAGTCTCTCCGTCCTGTATCATCCCGGTGGCAGAGGTTAATGGATCTTGGTGGAAGGAAACCCTGCCGTCTTTGTCACTCAGAGCGGTCTCCACGATTCTAACCCGATCAAGCTTGGAGTGGTTGACGGTAAGCTTGAGCAATTCAAGGTTTTCGGGGTCGGGTTCGAAAGCGACCACTTTCATGTCAGGACATTCCGATTGGGCTATCCATGCATAATGTCCATGGTTGGCCCCCACGTCAAAAAAGAGTCCACAAGAAGGTTTGTTACTCAGAAACTTGATTGTTCGGATGAATAAATCCGTAATTTCCGGTTCTTGTCTGCGATGCCGCCATCGGATCGAAGCATGAGTAAGGGGACGGAGAGCGACGGGGAAGGATAATCCCAAGTTAGAAAGACGGGGTCGATTGAGTCCGGTCTTGAGAAGAAAGGCATAAAGCCTCGTTTTGCGAATGCTGTGTAAGGGAGCTCGGAATAGAAGGGATAGGCTCAAGTGGGGACTTGGTTCTTGATCGTTTGAAGGTAAAGCTTCGAGTAATTTTCAATGCAGTCCTCGATTGTCGGGATGGTTGCTGGTTTTTTTTGCTGCGCTTCACCTCTCACGATCATCAGAATGGCTTGGTTTATTTCCTTTTGGTTTTTCGGATCAACGTAGGTTGCGCTCTCACCTAAGATGTCATGAATGGCTCCCGTTTTCGAAGTGATGACGGGGCAACCTAAAGCTTTCGCTTCCAAGGGAGGCCAACCGAACCCTTCCGTGAAAGACGGGAAAATCGTGGCCATTGCGTTCTTATAGAGCCTTGCCAAGCTTGATTCACTTACTTTGTCCAATATTATTATGCTTTTGACGAGATCATCCAAAGCATGGTTTTTCAAGCCTTTCGTTTCTTCGGGTTGAAGTTCGGGACCAACAAAAACGAGGCGCGTTTTTTTGCCACCACTTTCCTTTTTCAAGTGGATAAAGGCCTTAACTACGCCTTTTCTGTTTTTATACCAAGAGGAACTGCCTACGTGCAGGAGGTAATTTGTTTTCGCTGGTTCGAAAGGAAGTTGTTCTTGTTCGCCCTCCTTTACTGGAATCCTGTTCACCCCTAAGTGAATGACTTTCGTGCGATCTTTGGAGTGGGGTACCAATCGGTGGAGGTCTTTTTCGGTATCCGATGAATCACAGGCATAAATATCTGAATTTCCCATGGATGCCCGGATCCATTTCTGTAACTTTTTCCCGGAACTTGAAATCTCAGGGGCTTGCGTGAATTCATTTAGAGACATCCTCAGGGCAATGAGGTCATGGCAGGTAATGAATTTCCGGGTTTTGGAATTCGGAGGCACATGGTTCAGGTAGACGGCATTGGAGTGGTCGATTACGTGAAACAGGTCCGGGCTTGTTTTATGATCACGGAGCGCCTTCTTGAGCCTGCGTGGAAAGATCAAATACTTGTCGACGTACCCTCCCCATTTTTTAAGTGATGCGGTGGGTGAAAGAGGTAAGAAACAGGCCTTGGGGAAAATCTCCTTACTGCTAATTGCTTCGGAGTCGAGCCCTTCGGTCAAAAGTTTCCCGAAGCGGAGCATGCTTCTTTGCCCGTCTTTTCGGTAGTTGGTCAGCAAAAGGACCTGAGGTAAGAGAGGGGGCATATTAGGCAAAATTTCTTGCCCTTGCCGCTGCGAGGCATAAGCCTCCGCCAAATGCGGCAAACCCAAGATTGGTTGGCTGACCTAACAAGCCGAACAAGATAATCGGTCCGGCTGCGCCAAAGAGGAAAATCGCAAGGTAGTTTCCTCTTTTTATTGATCGAATGCAGGCCTTGAGCAGGTCAATGGCAACCCATATCCGCCAAAAAATGAAGAGTGAACCAATCACCAACCCATTCTCTACAATCGGGCGAGCCCAGGAGATTTCTGCACCGCCCCCCCAACCGCCTGCCCCAAACCTTCTAGCCAATTCAGATCCCGCTCGAGTTCCTGATCCCAAGCCGTCATTGCCTAACCAATCCGTAAACTTATTGTAATAGTAAGGAGCTGAGACCATTTCCCAGTACCGATTGAAATAGGCTTCGATTGGGTGTCCTTCGACATTCTCCGCTTCCTTGAAGCGTTTGCTCAAGTGGTCGATTCCATCCATGAAAATATCGATTTGAGTCCAAAGGAATATCGTGATTGCCGATAAGCCGAAAACAAAGAGAGTTATCTTCCCGAATTCTCGAGGGCGGATGTAGGCGAGAAACCCAAAACAGGCTACAACCTGCAAACACTCGGCTACAACAGCCCTACTGCCGGCAATTGCCATGGCGGTAAGAGTCAGCCCGAAACTGAATACGAGTATTAGAAGATTGAAGGTTTTTAAACGCAAAAACCCGTAGATGATGAAGGCTACCGCAAAACAGTAGAAAAAAACAATTCCACTGACGAAGGAGAAGGTGCCGGATGCTCTGACCTTCCCTCCCGAAGTTTCAAGTTGATATCCGGTGCCGCCGGCGGCTATGTTCATTATGTCATAACGGTCACTTTCAAATTGCGCTTGGCAGAAAAAAGTCATTGGGAGAGTGAGGAAGAGGATGGCGTAACCGAATCGAATTACGTCCTTCCACCTCAGTACCTGACCGATTACAAAAATCAGAGGGAAGTGGAGCAGGTTTGTATGAATGCCATAAGCGATTACCGCAGGATGAGTTTGATTAAAGATAAGCGATATGACACAGGCTAGGATTGTCCACCCGTAAAGCCTGTTTAAATATTTGTTTTCAGTAGGAAATACGTTTTGCGAATAGGCTAAGAAGTATATCCATATGACAATGGGATCCCGAACGAGCAAGAGAAGGTCGGACTGACTAGGGAAAACCCATTTGCGTAAAGCTCCCTCGAAGATCAAAAGGATGAAGTACACCCAGATCCAAGCTCGAATCGATGCATAGTCGGCAGTTCCTGCATCTGACAGGTTCCTGGCATTTTGCATGCTCGCAACCGATGTTTCAGTAGCACTCAATCTCATCGAGTATCAATTGACTCGGAACAAATTCGCAAGCAAAAGTTGATGATTGAGCTGGCATATTCGCTCCATTGATACTCCTTGGCCTTTTTGTGGCAATACTCCGACATTTCGTCGATTTTTCGCAAGTTTTGGCTAAACCAGTCTATCCTTTCCGCAATTTCCTCAGGATTTCGGATGGAAACCAGAAAGCCGGTTCTTTCTTCTTCGATCAAATCCTCGCCCCCTGCGTTTCGGGTGACGATCAATGGTAGACCGCAAGCGAGCGCTTCCTGCTGAACCAAGGCCCGTCCTTCGATTATGGAAGGGAGGATCAAGACGTGATGTTCCTGCATGACCTTTCTAACCCCTTTGCTGGAACGTGGACTGAAGTATTCGAAATGAGAGTATGCTTTTTTGTAGAAGGACATGGGAAGGGATGGAGTCCCGAGGATGCTTAGGGAGACGTGGGCGTTGTTGACTAATTTCATTGCCTCAAAAAGGTCAGCCAATCCCTTCCGCTGACTCATCGAACCGACGAAAAGCAACTTTAGCTTATTGCTTCGACCCACTTTCTTGGGGTGAAAGACTTGATCAGAGAATGTGCTCCCGAAGGGGGCTACTTGGCATGGCGTGTTTTGCCTGATTTTTTCAGGTATCGATTCCAATACGAATTGACTCGGGCAAGTAATGCAATTGGCCAATGCCAGTTCCTGCTCCTTTCTTACCAGTTTTTCTTCAGGTTCGCGCGTGCTCTCCAGTGTCGGTTCCCAACTCGGAAACCGTTCCGCTTCTTGAGCGAGCAAAAGACGAACCGTGGTCCAGTGAGCGATGGGTAGCTCGTAAGAGCGAAAAATTCCGAGTTCTTTTGCCCGAGCGAAACTGTTTAGAGCGCCATCCTCGTAGGCATGAATAAAATCAATTTCGTTGCGCAGGTCCGAAAGCGATCCGGATACCCGAATGTCCATCGATTGGTACACGCGATCTACCTCTGCCCTTTTCACTTCCTGCGATTTTCTCCCGAATGAAAGCAACCTTATTATCTCAGGGAAAAAATGCGTGTTTAATTGCTGTGAAGTTATACTGTAATGCCTTCGGTTCCCAAAAAGCATGGGAATCAAGCGTGACCCTTGCGCTGTCCCGATGTTAGTGAAGAATTTTCCTAAACGATTTTGTTTGTCCAGTTCGGAAAGGAGGGCGCGCACGAAAGTGTTCCCCGTAGGATGCGAGACTAAGAATTGTTCAGGTTCGATGATTATTTGCCGACCTTTTTTTTAGACCAGAGGTGAACGGGACGCTCCACGGTTCGATAAAAGATCCATCCAAGTACGCATACGAGCAGCAGGTACGCTAAGGGAATAAGGAAATTAGCTGGTTTCTCGCCGAAGAAGGACTGATGGAGGTATCCGACCAACTTGAACAGCGGGAAATGAATGAGGTAGACGGAAAAGGAAATTTTACCTAACCAGGAAAGAAACCCCAGGGGCAGGCGAATCCGACGTTCCTTCTCAAGGACTCCACTCTGCCGAAGCGTAAAACCGAATAGGCAGAGATAAAACCCAGTCCAAAGAAAATATTGTAACCATGGTTGCCAATTTTGCAGCTTGCTTGTCAGCGCGAACGCCATGCTTAGTCCTGCCCCTGCCAGGATTAGTGAAACCGGGACTTTTTTTAGTCTGCCATCTCGGTAGGTTTGTGCTAGCCATGCGCCTAGCAACCAAACCGGCCAAAAAAACAAGGCGGTGAAACTCGGCCATATTACTCCCTTATTCGAAAGCCAGATGCTCCAACCGCAAAGGGATAGACTGATTAGCCACAAAATGGGCGAGCGAACGCTCGAGAAACAAATAAATGCTATTGGATAGAGAAGGTAAAATTCCATCTCCAGAGGAATGGTCCAAAGAGACGGATTGCTTAGTAATTGCCCGGAATCGGGAGGATAATTTTGAGTCAGCGTCAAAACCCTCCAGATTCTTTGAACGTTCCAAGTGTTATCACCCCATTGGGTATGAGCTATGTAAGTGATTATTGCGGTAAGTCCAACCGCGATCAAGTAGAGCGGGTAAATCCGTAAGAATCTTCGGACGAAGTAATGTTTCCACTCGGGCCTGCGTTGAATTGTCTGCGGATAGTGTATGCAGAACCCGCTGATCAGAAAGAAAAGCAATATGGCATAGCCGAGAAAAGGAGAGGGGACGGATAACCAAGCTGCGGCTTTGTCAAAAGTCGAGTATTCTTCAGGGTAGCTTCGTATGCGCCACCATCCTATCCAAAGATCGACTCTTACATGGTAAAGCAAGATGCCAAGGCAAGAAAGGCCTCGCAAAGCGTCGATCAAGGGTATGTGTTCTCCTCGCTTCATCTTTTTCCGACAAGCTTCAAGTATTCTTCGGCATATTCGTCAAGCGGGCGGACATAGTCCTCCAGTCTTTCCTTCGCCAACAGACTCATCCGTTCATATTCGGACTCCTTCATGTTCACCGATCTTTGCAAACATGACAAAAGAGATTCCACGCTATTTGGTTCGCAACGCAACGCATGCACTCCTCCTGTTTCGGGTACTCCGCCATCTTCACTCACTATGCATGGCACGCCTACGGATCGAGCCTCCAAGGGGGTAAGCCCCAAGTCTTCATTCGTATGAGGAGGGGTGACCATCCATTTCGCCTGACGGGTTCTGTGAAGTCTTTCTTCTTCTGAAACAAAACCATGGAGAATCACTCCCTTGATCTTCTTGTCCATTATTAATTTCTCGACTTCCGGGCGCAACGGGCCATCCCCGACCAAGTTCAGAGGCCATGTCTGCGGGTCGGGCGCAAGTTGGTGATAGGCTTCAATCAAAATGCGCAACCCTTTGTTCGGGATCCATCTGCCTAAAAAAAGGAATCCTTTTCTTTGGTTAGCCGGAATCTCTCCGCTTGGCATTCGCGAAACCACCGGTAAGCGGGCGCTTCCCTTGCGGCGTGTTTTTTCCCAGCTATTCCAAACGAACTCCGAAATATACCATCTGCGGTCAGCCGATCGCACGGCCCAGTTCCACGCAAGCAAGCGTGGGTGAAGCCCTCGCCTTCTCCAGTTGTATATCGTCATCGCACTTGGCAGGTTGCGTCGCTTGGCCATCCAGATTCCCTCAACTGAGGGGTTGTGCAGATGCACGAGATCACAGTCATCAAATGCTCTTTTTAGAGATGTGGAGGTTCGTTCGACAAACTCGCTTTGAAATCTGTTCTGTTCATCAATACTCAAAGTTTCGCGAATTTCCGACTCGGTTTTTTCGATCGAGCCGTCGGGGGCGAATCCCTTTACTTTCTTACGAAGCAATCGAACCGAAGCCCCTCGAGCGAGAAGGTCTTCTATGAGGGTTAGGCAAAAGGTTTCGATTCCACCGAATTTCCCTAGGCAGGGCGCCAGCATGAGGATGCGTATGCCGCAAAGGTCGAGGTTTTTCTCCGCTGTTACCATTGATTGAGGCGAGTATTGACCCAGCGCTTGGCTTGGTTGATCCCGTAAGCGAAGGCTCCTCTGGATTGGCAAGGCTCGAAACTTGCTTGGACTGGAGACTGGTCACTGGGTATTTCTTTCGCATAGCTCTCGACCTTGGGTCGCCAATCATCCCGATAGGAACCAAGCAGATGAACACCGAAGGTTTCTTTGTCGATGGAGGCATTGGGATACAAGTTGGGTAACTGAGAGGGTGAGACGACTCGAGCCTGGCATCTTTTCGCCAAGCCAGCTTGAGCGGTAGGCATTACCCACTCGGGAATGCGATGGAATTTGTTTTGACTGAGGAACCACTCGAGATAATCCCAATCTATTGCTCGTTTGTCCCAGCAAACGAGTGCGGTGGTAATCCCTTTGACGATGACCGGACGCATGCCAAAACCGAACAAATGCCAAGGGCGTAAACAATAGGCGTCCCATTGGATATCCCTGAGAAACAGTGCTCCACCCTCGACTTTCTTAGGTTCGAAGAGGCCGAAGAAGGGGCGAAGAAAAAGGATGTCTGCGTCGATGTAATAGCTAATTGGGTCATCGGGATGGGCGAACAACGGGTCGAAGAATTCTATTCCCCACAAGGAATCTTTCCTGATCGCTTGGCAATAAGGGTGTCCCGACAATTGGTCGAGTGTCCTTTCTTTGGTTTCTGCGAGGTCGATGAAATTCGTGTTTTCACCCAGTTGCCTTCTTGCCTGTTCTCGATCATTTTCCTGCAAGGATCCATCCTCGTGGATCAAGAGGCTGATTTTCTCCTCGCAATGCTCAAGAAGGGATTGGAGACATCGCAGATAGAATGGCAGAGAAATTCGACCAACAAGAGACTGCACGATAATTGGCAACTGTGGGTTTGAGGCTTCGCTCACGTTCTTTCGAACCAAGCATGAACTTCATTGGCAATCTTCTCGATCGATTCCTTTTCCAATTCGGGGAAGAGTGGCAATGTCAGGTTGCGTTGGTAGAAGGCTTCCGTGTTGGGCAGGTCATCGGCACCATGAAATCCCCCTGAATAGGCTTGATGCCGGTGTACGGGCAAATGGTAGTGCAGACTGGCTCCGATCCCGTTGTCCCGGAGGTGCTTCATCAATCCTTCCCGATTCTCTCGCTCGATGACATAGAGGTGCATGGCGTGAATCTCCTTGGCGCTTCGGTGGGGAAGGGTGAGGGGCAGATCGCGGAGTCTTTCGTCATACAAGTCCGCCAACTGACGGCGTTTATTGTTGTCGATGTCCAAGTGCTTGAGTTTGACCCGCAAGACCGCAGCCTGCAATTCGTCAAGTCGACTGTTCACACCGCTATGAATGCTCTCTCGTTCGTTATCCCAGCCATATTGGCGTAATTGACGGAGTCGTTCGGCTTTCTCCGGATCAGGGCAGAGGACGACGCCTCCGTCCCCGAGCGCTCCCAAGTTTTTAGTCGGGTAGCAACTGAAGGTAGCCAAGTCCCCAAAACTCCCGACTTTTTTTCCTTCGATCTCCGCTGCATGGGCTTGGGAGCAATCCTCAACTACCCAGAGATCGTTTGACCGTGCGATTTCCATGATACTATTCATGTCGCAGGGTTGTCCGAAGATGTGGACGGGAATAATCGCCTTTGTCCTATCTGAAATTCTCGATTGAAGGGATTGGGGACAGAGGCATCGAGTAAGTGGATCAATGTCGGCAAAAACCGGTCTGTACCCTGCTTGTTCGATGCCTGCAACGGTGGCAACGGCGGTGTGAGAGGCAGTTATGACTTCGTCCCCCTCTTTCAGATCAAGTGCCCGGAGGGATAGGGCAATGGCATCCGTTCCGTTTGCCACCCCTACCGAATGAAAATCGTGACCATGGAAGTCTGAAAACTCTTGCTCGAAAGATTCTACCTCATGACCCAGCACATACCATCCGGAATCAAGGACTCGTCGGATCGCTTGATCGATTTCATCCTTGTGAGATTGATAGGAGGCGGATGGATCGCTGAAAGGAATCATGAGGTGTTCTGACTTCAAATATAATAATCTAAATTCTTCCGGAAGTACTCGATGGATTTGGAAATCCCTTCCCGAAAGTTTACCTTGGGTTTCCATCCGAAAGTCGATTGGAAGGCTTGATAATCGCAGACGAAGTCGCCGACGTCGATCGCCTTACGGTCTTCGGGGAATGGAATCTTCTCGTAATTTGCACCCTCGATCTGATCACACATCAACTTGGCCGTGTCCTCAAGGGATAGAGGATCCGGCGCTCCCAAATTGAAAATCTTACCCTTGGCTTCAGATCGAGTGGCGGCGAGCAAAAGGGCATCTACAACGTCGTCGACGTGGTTGTAGTCCCTTCTCTGGAGTCCGTCTCCAAATACTTGGATGGGCTTTCCTTCTAGTAAATTGCGAATCCAAATTCCCAAGAAGGTTTGCCTGGCATCTTTGATCCGCATTCTTGGACCGTACGTATTGGTCAAGCGGAGGACGCTGGCTGGAATGCCATAAACGTCGTTGTAGACGATATGATACCATTCGCCCGCCATCTTGTTGACTCCGTTGACGTCCACCGGGTGCCAAGGATGTTTTTCATCGACGGGGAGGTACTGAGGTTTTCCGTAGATTTGACGAGTACTGGCAAATACAATTCGAATATCCGGATTATGCTTTCTACATGCTTCCAAGATGGAAAGTTGAGCTTTCGCATTAATATCCAAGTCGGTGAACGGATTTTCCATGGAATCCAAGTGACTGGTCTGCCCCGCCAAATTGAATAGAAAATCCTGATCCGGGATAAACTGGTCCATTGAAATGGAATCGCGGACATCAGTAATATTAATCTCCATTTGATCTTTGACGTCATGGAGATTATGGGGATTTCCTCCGTATTCCGGAATCAAGCTGTCCACAATGGTTACCTTAGCTCCGTCTTTCACGAGACGACGAGCCAAGTTTGAACCGATGAAGCCTAAACCACCGGTTATCAATACATTTTTGTTTCTCATGAATTAACAGGTAGGGATTTTAGCATCTCGCGTGCCGTGTGTTCGATCCCATCGAAAAAAGTTGGTCTCGGCTTGGCCATGCATTCAGTGAGTTTTACTGACAAGCTGGGGTCGTTCAAAAGGATGACCTGTTCGCGAAATCGTTCGAATACAAAAAGCCGACCCGATGGGGTGTCTCCGTCGTCGTAGGCCAAGACCGGTAGCCCGTGCTCGAGCATGGCGGCAGTCGCACCACTTTTTCCCATAATGTCAAAGGGGGTAGTGGATACCCCCAGTGCAGATTCTTGCAGATGGCGCGAAAGACTTTCCGGGTTTAATTCTCCGGTAGCCTCCAATTGGAAATCGTGCTTATCGGCTTCATCCTGCAAGGCTTTCAGGCCCCCTTGCTCGCGGTGTCTCCCGAGAATAAGCAAGCGAACGGTTTGCTTGGTGGTTTTTGAAACTGCGAGTAGTTGCTTGGATAAGAGCGGGTAGGGGAAGGAATCGTACAAAGTCCCGAAAAAAGCTACCTTTAGTTCGTTGTCTTCCGCTCTGCGAACTGCGCTTTCTTCGAGGGGAGAGTGGGGGATGTTCCCGAACAAGTACAGGTGTTGGGCATCTACCCCAACCTTACTCAATCGATCGAGAGCGGCGCAATTGGTGGAGTGAATGCTTTGAGGTTGGGCATGATCTAAAAAACGAAGAATTTCACGTTTTTGCCTACCGCCTTGCCATCTTTCCTTCCATTTGGCGGATGGATAGGCTCCAATCCAAATCTCGTGGAACATAACTTGAAGTTTTCTGTTCCGAACCGCTCGGCCAAACTTAAGCAAGGATGATCCTGACAAGCCATTGGGTGAAAAGGCGTACGGGGCGAACTGCAGGCTGATTAGATCGACCTCTGGCAAGGCATCTGCCAAAGACGAAAAGGACGAACCTTTTGAGGCGTCTATCGAGATTCTACTGCAGGAGAGATTTTGTTTCTCAAGCTCTTCGCTGAGCAAATTGACGTAATCACTTACCCCGCAAGCACCGGGTCGATATGGTCCAAGGACGATGGCAATTCTCATGTGTTGAGACGATTGTTTTCGCTGGCGTGCTTTTCGAAGGTTTCGAAAACATTTTCGGCTTTGGAAGTATTTTGAATGCCGTTGGAGGTTTCCTTGCCGAGTACCAATCCTTCTCGATATCCCCACTGCTTATAGTGGAGCTTGGCACTGTCATACCACTCACCGAGCAAGGTGATGGAAGGGACATGGAAAGCTCCGGCTAAGTGCATGGGAAGAGAGCTGTTGGTTATCACGAAATCGGATTTGGCGACTAGGGAAGCTGATTGGCGCAATGACAATTTTCCGCAAAAATTTTCAATGCGCTGCGTGTCAGTCGATAGATCGCTTGCGAGGACTCTCCTTTTGTCTTCGGCCGATCCTATGATCGCAATCTTATGAACCGTTTGTTCGAGAAACAGGTGTGCGAGCTTGCTGAATCGATCGTTTCCCCAGCACTTTTCCGGGAAACCGCCCCCGGGAGCGATGATGATGCGTTTTGATTCCGACTTTCTTTCGCCCCACCTGTTTTCGGCTTCCTTCATTTCCATTTCGGTCAGGAAAATGCGAGGGCGTGGTTCGATTTCGACTTTCGCACCAAGCAGCTTAAGAAAAGCGAGTCCGGTTTCTGCAACATTTCGATCTTCTCGGAAGTCGATGCAAGACTCGCACCAAGTATCTCCGCCTGCGTATCCTCTTATCCCATAGCGATGCGGAATACCCGCGCGTTTTAGCAACCACGAACCCTGTCTGCTCCCCAAGACGTCGATCCCGTAAGTGTATCTTTGCCTTCTGACATATCGCGCTTCCCGAGAAAAGAGAACATAAGTCAAGCCTTCCAAGAAAGTACGAGGGGAGTTGGCTGGAAACCTACAATTTTGCTTGTTATGCCAAGGAGCGTTGCAATGAACTATGTCATCAAGATCGGGGTTGTTTTCAAGGAGACTTTCAGTCCAGCCCCCAACTCCTAACGAAATTCGTGAATCTGGAAATGCCTTTCTTAATCCGTGAACCAAGGGAGTGGCGACCAATACGTCGCCTAGGTCATTGTTACGCAGAACGAAAATCCTTTTTTTGGGAGAGGAGTTCAAAAGAGTCTCCTTGTTAGCTTTTTATGAGGTATCTTATTGATTCGTCCACTTCATTGAGATAAGGGCGGTTTGCGAGCGAGTGCATGAATTCATCTACGGCTTTTTTACATCCTTCGTATGTGCCGTAGTCGTCAAAGATTACAAATCCCCCCTTTTCAACTTTTTCATATAAGTGGTCTAAGCATATTTTCGTAGATTCATACCAATCTGCGTCAAGGTGAAGAATTGAGATCTTATCAATATCCTTTGAGATTCTGGGGATTGTATCTTGAAACCATCCTTTGTGAAATATGACTTTTTTCTCATCGTATTCCATGGTTCCGCATATTAGCTTCTTGCAGTCAGGTATGGTTCCGTGTCCGCCGAACTTATCGTAAAAACCAGTAAGCGGTACAAGCTTACCTTGCAATTCTTCTGGTTGAGAGAATTCCTTTGCTTCCATTATAGCTCTTCCGCCGTCTTTTTCTTCACATGGTTCACAGATGTCCGTAAACGAATCAAAGAGATGAATTGTTCTAGTTTTGTTTCCAGAGAGTAAATTTGCTTTAGCCATCAAGGCCGCAGAACCTCCTTTCCATACCCCGCATTCCACTATGTCCCCCATGAGTTTACTTTTGTTGACATGAATGGTCTGTCGATATAGCGACTCCATTCCTTCGCGTTGAAGAAATGATTTTTTTTTTGTTTGTTTTATGATTTTTTCAAATTCTTTGTCCTTATGTTGTAATAATTCCTCTTTTTTTTTAAATATCTCATATCCTGTGAGATTTATTATTGATTTTATAATTTTTTTCACGTGCTATAATTTTACATTGAGTTGAGTGCGAGGATATCAGTTGAGTAGTTAGACGGGTATTCTCTCGCTAGAAAGGAGGCAATAGTGAGGGAATCGCCTAGACCATCGAAACGCTTTGACTTCTTGCCAAACTTCCCAAGATCCTGTCCCTTGCAGAAAAAGAGATCGTAGCCACATTCTTCGAGGTAGGCAAGGGCGGCGTTGGTGGGGAGTCCGTAGCGTTTTTGGTTCTCAGGCATCACCTCGATGTAGAGTGCCTTGACCAAACCTGCTTCGAGACTGTGTCTCCATCCCCTCAGGGCATTCAGTTCGTGACCTTCCAGGTCCATCTTTGCGAAATCGATCCGTTCGATTGCGTGCTTTTCGACATATTCGTCGAGCAACAGGTTAGGCACCGCTTCGCCCCCCTCTTCTTCGGTTGCCACATGGGATTGTCCCGATTGCTCGTCCTCAAGGCAGAACCGTGTTTCACCGGGTTGATCGGTCACGCAGTTGTGGTTGATCTGGAAATCGGTCTCGGGATGGAGTCCGGCGGACTTTTCCAGCAGGGTGATCAATTTGGCGTTGGCTTCAAACAAATGGTAATTTGCTTTCGGCCTCGAGGAAACGAGCCCGAATGAACAAAAGCCTACGTTTGCCCCCAAATCAAAAAAAATCCCGTCTTGAGGCATCAAAGCATTGGCGATGTCAAAGAAGTGAGGCTCGAACTCGCGCTTGATAAAGACGTTTCTGGGTTCGGGGTCCGAGAGATCGATGATGGTTCTCGCACCGTTATTGAACTCAATCTCGCTCACGCGGTTCTGCAGACCGATTTTGCAGAGGAAATCGATGGTTTTGTGTCTGAGCAAGAACCTAGGTAGCCAATGAAGAAGTTGCATGTAGGTAGAAATAATCTCCTTCGATTTGCCTGTCTTGTTGAGGATCGTAAGGGGGGAACCCTTTCTCGATCTTCCGGAATGAATCGTAGCCAAGGTTCTTCAGGAAATCGATCAATTCGAACCTTTGCTCTCGGGAGAGGGTGATTTCGAGGGAAATTTGAGGGAGATGATTGGCTAGCGTGTTCTTCATTCCTTTCAATGCCTTAAGCTCAAAACCTTCGACGTCGCATTTCAGAAAGTCCAATCGCTTCAGTTGGATCTCTCGCGCATATGCGTCGAGAGGGAGAACCTTGACCATGCGGACCGAACTCGCGGAATCGGATTCCCCAAGAAGCGTTGCCTTCTCTGAATCTTCCGGGTCATAGGAAATTTCCATGCTTTCCTCGGAGTCTCCAGCAGCGAGATTGTTTGCCTTTGCATTTGGGGAATTGACCAACGAATCAAGCAACAACTGAAACGTTTCGGGAACCGGTTCGAAGCAGTGCACAAATCCATGTTTTCCACAGAGTTTAGAGAATAATACGGAGTAATAACCAATGTTTGCCCCAACGTCGAAAATCACGTCGCCTTTTCTGATTGTTCGAAGGTAGAGCTGCTTCTCGTAATTAACGGATCTTCTTTTGGCTGATAGCCAAGCGTAGATGTGCGGAAACCTCAGTAGCCAGGAATACTTAGTCACTGTCTTGCTCTCCGTAATGAAACAAATGAAGGCATGACAGCCTCGTCTTTTCTTGGAAACCGTTGCGGGTATAGGCTTTGATCGCACCTTTGTTATGAGACTCCGTCGTCACTTCAACGCGCGGAATTTTTCCTTGGTAAGCTTGGGCAAGAGTATGCCCGATCAGTCGAGAGCCCACACCTTTTCTTTTTTCCAGAACGGAGACGAGGTCTATTTTGAGAACGTCTTGCTTGAGGTGCGTAATGCAAAGCCCTGATTGGAGCGAATAAATGGTTTTGCCAGGAAAGCTAAATGAATTTGCTATCCATTTTGTATAGAACCGTTTGATCGTTGCTTCCGGAATCCGGGAGTCGAGGGAGAGTCTGTCATCCCTGAAATTATCTGCATGAAAGGAGATTTCTTC
>Ga0315322_10002172_pt1 | contig 15155 bp, 10 predicted proteins | sample M110021515metaG_FD_203461 | JGI IMG/M metagenome (GOLD analysis project Ga0315322, IMG submission 203461) | Ammonia-oxidizing marine archaeal communities from Monterey Bay, California, United States - M1 100m 21515 | ecosystem: Environmental > Aquatic > Marine > Intertidal zone | place: USA...
CGAGAGTCGACGGTATCCGAGCAGCTGAAGGCAGTAGAGCTCCATCGGGTCAACACCCAGTTAACGGAGGCGCTCGCCACGCGGCAAGTCTTCATAGCCACCATCTCCCACGAAGTTCGCACCCCCCTCCATGGCCTGCTCGGCATGGCTGAGATCTTAGCGAAGACCTCGCTAACAGACGAACAGCGGCGCCTCTTGCGTATCGTCCGACGCTCAGGAGAAGGGCTCAGTGCCCTCATTTCTGGAGTCCTAGACATTGCGAAGATAGACTCCGGAGAGCTGGTTCTCAGAGAGGACTGCTTCGACCCCCATGAGCTCGCGATCGACATCGTCGCCCTCGTTGGGGGGGCATATTCCAACGAAAAGGTGGCATTTCATGTGCGCGTTTCTTCCACGGTACCAAGCATGGTTCTGGGAGACTACCAGCGCATTCGCCAGGTGCTGCTCAACCTGGTCGGAAACGCTGCAAAGTTCACCGAGGCCGGCTCGGTGACAACGACGCTGGACTGGAAACAGGACCGCCTGTCCTTCCACGTGCGCGACACCGGGCCGGGCATTGAGGAGAGCGTGCTTCCACACCTCTTCAAGCCGTTTCAGCACTTCGACACGGTCGGAGCGACGGCGCCCCAAGAAGGATCGGGCCTTGGTCTGAGCATCTGCAAGCGACTCGTAGAGAACATGGGCGGTGTACTTGAGGTCGAGAGCCGCCTGGGAGATGGGGCCGTCTTTCGCTTTTGGGTCGAGGCACCCGCGGCGCCGAGCTCGATGAAGCGCAGGGAGGCGCAGCAGATCGACGACAACGAAGTGTCCGACTCAGTCGACCCGACTGACGACGCGGAGGGCAGACCCGGCCCCCGTGTGTTGCTGGTCGACGACAGTCCCATCAACCGAACGGTGGGGCGGTTGATGTTGTCTCATCTTCGCTGCTCGGTCACCTGTGTCGCTTCAGGAGAGAAGGCACTCACCGCGCTGAATGAAGCGGTCTTCGACCTCGTGTTGATGGACTGTCGGATGCCAGTCATGGACGGCTACGAGACAACCTCCCGCATCGTTCAACGAGACAATCCCCCCCCTATAGTGGCCCTGACCGCGAGCGTGACCCCTCAGGAGCGAGCCCGCTGCGTAGAGTCTGGAATGGTCGACTTTATTGAAAAGCCGGCGAATGTGAACCGACTCGCGGAGGTGCTGCAGCGCTGGGTGTTCAACCCGGAGTCAAGTGGGGGGGCAGACGGCTTACCAGACTCCTTGTAGTTGCAGTCACCCTTGAGGCAGTCACCCTTGAGGCAGTCACCCTTGAGGCAGTCACCCTTGAGGCAGTCACCCTTGAGGCAGTCACCCTTGAGGCAGTCACCCTATAGATGCAACTCACCGCACTGAATCGTCTGAGTGCTTCGAGGACAATGGGAAAAAGGCCAGGGAGAGCTGATAGGCCTCAGTGGGTGTCTCTTCGCCCTCGCAGTGCCCGAAGAATTGACCCAGGAACAGCTCGAGCTCTGCTTGGAGCTCAGGAAGCCGCTCGGGGGTGATGGCAGTGGTAAAGCCGGAGACATAGCGAGCCTTCTCGTCGAAGGTCTCCAGTCCGCGAGACGCGAGCTTCAACATCGCCTGGTGATAGCGAAGAGCCGCGGTGCGGTGTACCGGCTGAGGGATACCAAACCGAGGCGCTTCGCGTGCGACCCCCTGCTCCGTGCGCTTGAGCATGCCCACGCGAAGGAGCAGCTCCACAGCAGCCGAGGCCTGTTCCTCGGTGATCGGAGGGTCGAGTCGTGTGGCGATCCACGCGGGCTCGAGCCGGAAGTCGGGGCAGCTCGCCAGCTCAAAGATCGCTGGCCCATGCCAGTCACTCAGCACCCGCGTGAGCTCTCCGCTCATCGAGCGGGTCTCGGCAAAGCGCTGCGTGGCCAGGATGCGCTCCAGTGCTTCGGCGCGTACCGCTGGGGTGGCGCCCTGGTCGACCTGGACCAGATCTCGGAAGAAGCGTTCCTCACCTACATCGAGGTCGAGCGCCCGCAGGAAGCCTTCGAGGGCGGTCTCCGATACGTTGCGAACGCCGTCCATCACCTGTATCAGCGTGCTCGGAGAGCGCTGACCGGCCATGCGGGCGAACAGACGATGACTGTAGGTCGCGCGGACCGACTTCTTCCAGTCGAACCAGTCGCGCAGCCACGTGCGGTAGCAGACGTAGCCGTAGATGTCAGGGCAGCTTTCCACCAAACTCGCCTCTCCCATGCACGGTAGCACGGGCCGACGGGTCGGCTGCAAGAGGGGCCGGCTGAGCCCGGCTGGCCTTAGTTCACTCGGCTCTCGCCACGCATCCGCTCGGTGGATGCCCGCTCTCGATCACTGATGATGCCATCTGAGTCTCCGTCTTCGAACAGTGCGGAGCCGGTCTCGACGGCATCGACGATGCCGCTACAAAGGTCGGCCTCCAGGCACTCCCCGACATCGAGCTCGACGTGGGTGCCTGGGTCGGAGAATGCCAACCGGTCTGCAAAGGCGGACTCCTCCCCGAGCTCGAGGATGAAGCGTCGGTTCAGGTCGCGTTCCGACATCTCCAGCAGCCCGTCAACCGCGATGAGCTCGACGGGAATACGCAGCACAAAGGTCACCTCGCTGTACTCGCCCTCCAACACCATCGGGCCGGCCGGCTCCATCTCCAGCGCGCACCACTCCCCCGCCGGGAGGCTCGCCAAGCCGAGGGGGTCGTCCTCGTGCAGCTCCAGTGCTTGGGGTTGGCCCGAGCAGTCGAACAGCGTGCTCTGCGCGAGCTCGAACTCGGTCACGTAGGCGGTCCCACGATCTCCCGAGGCACCCACAACGCCCACAAGGCCGGGTGGGTTGCCGACAAAGATGCCCTCCGAAGGCTCCCGGTCTTCGGCCCGACAGCCGAAGAGCAGGAGGGAGGAGGTCAATGCGAGGAGGGGACGATTCATGGGCGCTCCACGTCGCGGGTCTGCGGGTGCATAAGACACGGGGGTCCGTGCCTGCGACCCAGTCTCACTGTACCGGGTCGAACACACGGGTGGCGTCGGGCGGGTGTACACATCTTGCGAACGCCGATCGGCAGGGCGTACAGCGACAGTTGCATTCGAAGACCGTATTCATTTGGTGTCCGACGGCGATGTGAGTCGTCGGCCGCCAGGCACACGAAGCCCGAGGTACTGCCATGCTGCGAACGACGCTCTTCAGCCTTCTCATCCTTTCCATCACCGTCGGCTGTGCTCCCAAGGAAACCGACTGTGCCGAGGGCTCTTGCGATGACCGGGATGAGGCCACCCAGGTCGATGCCCTTCGCCTCAGTGAGGAGGGCTGCGACGGCCTCCGCGAAGCCATCGACCAGGTGTCCGACAGCTGTGCAGGTGCCATCGAGGATGTCATCGCAGAGTGCCGCACGGCCGCCGAGACCCTCGACGAGCGCTGCGACGGCGCAATCTCCGATGTCGAGGACGAGCTGGCGGCGGCCCGAGCGCGGCTTGGCGAGCTTCAGGACGTCTACGACCGGGCGGTGGCCGCCGAGGACCGGACCACCGCTGCGCGTGCGGCAGACGCCATCGATGAGGTCAACGCGACCCTGCGCAGCCTGCTCTCCCAGCTCAGCGAGATCGAGCGCCAGTGTGCGGTTGCTGAAGATGACCTCTTCGAACGCTGCGACAGCGCACTGGACGACCTGGACGCGCGGTGCGACGCGGCCTTCGCAGATCTTCGCGAGGCTGCAGAAGAGTGTGCCGACGACGACGACGGTCGGGGTCGCTGAGCAGCTTGGCTGAGCGGTGAAGTGGTCGAGCTCGACGCCGTGCTGAAGGGCGTCGAGCACTTCCAGAGCGCCCGACCGGGGACGCGGTCGTTCCCCTGAGTCACCTGGAACGCCCGAGCTCACTCGGTGCGCGTCGCGGAGCTTAGAGTGGGCTGTAGATCAGGTATGACTTGCCTGCGCCAGAGCCCCCGTCGTCGTTTCCGTAAGCGCCGATGAGGAGGTCATCGAGGCCATCGCCATCGACGTCTCCCGCCGTGCTGACGCTGACGCCAGCGTAGTCTTCGAAGGTCTCGCCAGTGGCGGCAAAGTCTGCGTCGCTGAGATCGATGGTGGGGGCTGCGCGAGCGGCGATGCTGCTCGCCAGGAGAAGGTAGACCTTGCCCGCGTTGCTGCCGCTCTCGCTGTTTTGATGCGCTGCAATCAGGAGATCGTCGAGTCCATCGCCATCGACATCACCGGCAGTGCCGACGCTGGTGCTCGCGTTGTCACCGCTCACCTCTCCGATGAAGGCGACGTCGGCGCGGACCAGGTCGATGGTCGCGGATGTTCTTGCGGCGATGCTGCTGGCCAGGATGAGGTAGGCCTTGCCGGCGTTGGAGCTGCCGTCATCGTTGCGGTAGGCGCCGATCAACAGATCATCGCGTCCATCCCCATCCACATCGCCGGCGGTGCGCGCTCGGTGGCCCGCTGAGTCGTAGGAATTCTCCCCGATGAAGGCGACATCGGCGTCGCTGAGATTGATGGTCGTGGCTGTGCTTGCAGCGAGGCTGCTGGCCAGGATGAGGTAGGCCTTGCCGGCTTGGGTCCCCCCATCGCCGTTGTAGTGCGCCCCGATGAGGAGGTCGTCGAGCCCATCGCCATCCACATCGCCGGCGGTGTTGGCGTCGAGGCCAGACGAGTCGCCGTTGGCCTCCCCCACGAAGACGAAGTCCGCGTCTCTGAGATCAGCTGTGGTCGTGACACGTGCGGCGAGGCTGCTGGCCAAGATGAGGTACGACTTGCCTGCGTTGAGTCCGCCCTCGTCGTTGCCGTAGGCGCCAATCAAGAGATCGTCGCGTCCATCGCCATCGACATCTCCGGCGGAGCTGACACTCAGACCGGCAAAGTCGGCGCTCTCCTCTCCGAGAAAGGCAACGTCCGCGTCGCTGAGGTCGATGTTCGCAGATGTTCTTGCGGCGATGCTGCTGGCCAGGATGAGGTAGGCCTTGCCCGCGGATGTGCCGGCATCGCTGCTGCAGTAGGCGCCGATGATGAGGTCATCGAGTGAGTCGCCGTCTACATCTCCGGCAGAGCGGACGCGGATGCCCGAGCAGTCGCCGGTCGCCCCGGTGAAGGCGACGTCTGCGGTGTCGAGGTCGATGGCGGTGGTGGAGCTTGCGACGAGGGTGCTGGCGAAGACGAGGTACGACCTGCCCGCGGAGCTTCCGCCAGCACTGTTTCCGTAGGCGCCGATGATGAGGTCATCGAGCCCATCGCCATCCACATCTCCGGCCGAGTGGACGCTGAGGCCGGCGTAGTCGTTGCGCCCCTCTCCGATGAAGGCGACGTCCGCACGAGCGAGGCTGCCTCCCGGGCCATCGCACGCAGGGTCTTCCCAGAGGCCGACCCCCGACTCCGAGGCTCCGGGATGAACCGATGCGTCGTCGTCGTCGCAGTCCGACGCATCGGCGACCATTCCCGAGGGGGCGTCGCACCAGGCCTCCACGGGGGCATGCTCATCGCCGTAGCCATCCCCATCGGCGTCGGGAGCGTGGTCGGTCTTTCCGGTTGCGGAGTCGTCGTCATCATCGCTCAGGCCGTCGCAGTCTTCGTCTACGTCGAGGTCATCGCAGACTTCGGTCTCGGCGGGACTGACCGCGGCATCTAAGTCGTCGCAGTCCGACGCATCGGCGACATGCCCAGGAGGGGGCGCATCGCAGTCCGCCAGCACGGCGCTAGCGGTCTCGTCGCCATAGCCGTCGCTGTCGCCGTCGGGGAACCACGGGGCGCCTTCGTCGGTGGAGCCGTCGCAGTCGTCGTCGACGTCGTTGCAGTACTCATCCGCCCCAGGGAAGACGGTGGCACGTGTGTCGTCGCAGTCTTCGCAGGCGGCGAAGCCATCGCCGTCGGCATCGAGCTCCTGGCTTCCGAGCTCTCCATCGCAGTCAGAGTCGACGAGGTCGCAGGCTTCGTCGGCGCCAGGATAGACGAGGGGGTTGGTGTCGTCGCAGTCAAGGGGGTCGGAGCCGTAGCCGGGCGGGACCGCACAGGCGACGAGGGTGTCTGTGTCGCCGGGGTACCCGTCGCCGTCGCCGTCGCCGTAGTAGGTGACACCATCGGTGGCGTGGTTGTCGACTTGTCCGTCGCAGTCGTCGTCGACGTCGTTGCAGGTCTCGGTAGCGCCGGGGTGGATCGCCGGGTTGTCGGGGGCGCAGTCGATGGTGTCGGGCGTGCCGTCCCCGTCGGTGTCGAGAGCACCATCCGCCTTGCCGGTACAAGCGGTGAGGAGAGCCAGAGCAAGGAGGGGAAGACATCGCATGGAGCTGTCCAGGGGAGGGGCGGGCAGAGAGTGGCTTGTGGAGTATTGGCCTGCAGTGCGATTGAGCGGTGGTGTCAGCGCCAGCCAAGCCTCACCTGGACCGGAAGGTGGTCGGATGGGTGAACCGCGGATGGCAGTGGGGTCTGGTCCTCGATGTGGGCAATGGGCAATGGTGTGGCGACGAGCCGCCCTGTATGGAGCACATGGTCGAGCTTTCGGGCTTCGCGGTTTGCATTGCAAGTGGGGGTGAGAGCGCCCTCGTGGGCATCTTCAAAGGACGCCGTCTGGAGAGAAGCAAACAGCTCGCTGTCTGGCGTGCAGTTGAGGTCGCCGCACACAATCCACGCGTCGCACGCGTGGGCGGTGCAGACGGCCGCGAGAGCGCGGGCTTGTTGCACGCCCACGTGTTCTTCCGAGCATGTGCCCGGCGGGGCCCACTTAAGGTGAGTGTTGGCCACGCCCAGTGTTTGACCGTTGAATCGCAGCAGGCTCATCAAAGCGATGTGTCCAGAGCCGTCGTCATAGGAGTGGCGATGGTGTTCGATCAGCTCAAGCTTGGCACTTTGAACGAAGGTGGCGCAGCCGTCCGGCTTTTCGCGGCCTTTTGGTGCGTAGAATCCGGAGTACCCCAGTGGTCTTAGCCCGGTCTCAATCTGCACGAACAGATCGTGTTCGACTTCTTGGAGGGCCAGAACATCCGCCTTCAACGCGATCAGCTCTGCCAGCAGCGCCTCGTGGCGCACAGCCGCATCGAGACACCGAGCCGGGGTGTTCGGATACCACGCCGGCCGAATGTAGCTGTCGGCGAGGATGTTGTAGGTCACGAATGAAAAGAACATAGGAGACTCCCTCAACCAGGCTCAAGTCACCCGCTCTTCAGTACCGGGCAGCGATGTGGAGCAGTGTGCCAGAGTTCCGGACGAAATGCCCGAAAGCCCATGTCCTTCCCATCCGCTGGCGTATGATTGTGGAAGACGCCAACCTTCAATCAGGTGCAACGATGTCTTGCCCCATTCCAGATGTTCCTGGGCACCCTTTGTGGAGGAATGCAAGCGACCTCTTTCACCGCCCACTTGAGTTCTTCAGAGAGTCCTACTTGGAGTGCGGGCCCGTGTTCAGAGTACGTGCGCCGGGGCGAAACTACGTCATCATCGCAGGCCCTGAGGCCAACAAGCAGCTCTTGAGCCGCATCGGAGAGCAGCACTTCGATCACGAGCCGATCTACGCGCACATCGCTCGGGAGCTCGACTCGGAGCACTATGTCATCGCCACCCATGGGAAGCGTCATGCTCAGCTGCGGGGCCAAGTTGCCGCGATGCTGACGTCTCGGGCGGTCCGTCCCATGCTGCCAGCAATGCTCGAGAGTGCGACCTCGGTCTGTCGGCGCTGGATTCCGGGCCAGCGCTACGAGATGCTGCCGGAGATGCACCGGATCGTGGGCGAGCAAGTCGGGATCGCTCTGGCCAACCACCCTCTGGGTGAGCAGATCGACGATGCGATCCTGTTCGCCCGATATTCGGTCGGCCCGAGTCTTGGCTCATACCCCTCCGTCATGCGCTTCAACCCCCGCTACCTCCTGGCGAAGCGGAGGATGAGACGCTTTGTCCAGGAAGTCATCGACGAGCACCGGGACAGCCCTCCGGGAGAGACGCGGTCCGCCGACTTCATCGATGGGCTGCTGGCCAGCGTAGATGAAGAGGGCCAGCCTCTACCTGCCTCCGCTGTCTTTGCGAATGCCCAGATGATCTACACGAACAGCATCCTCTACGGCGGGCCCTCGGTCGCCTTTATGCTCTACCTCATCCTCAAGGATAGAGAGCTAAAGCAGAGACTCATCGCCGAGTGTGATGCCGCCCTGGCGGAGCCCGCGACACCAGATCTTCTGGGGCGGCTGCCCACCTTGCTGGGTGTCGTCAAGGAGTCCATGCGCCTCCATCCCGTCGCTCTGGCGACGCCTCGTGTGGTTCGCGAGACCTTCGAGTTCGAGGGCTACGAGATCGAGAAGGGCGAGCGGGTGCTCATCGCGGGCAGTGTCTGTCACCAGCTGGAACAGGTGTACCCGAACCCACAGACCCTCGACACCGACCGAGACTTCTCCAAGGCCCCCAAGAACACCTATGTTCCCTTTGGTGGCGGCTCACACGCTTGCCCTGCGGGTGGGTATATGGCGCTGGTCTACGCAGCCTCCGCCGTGGCAATTCTCGGGAATGTGGACATCGAGATGACGCCTCACGACTACGTTCTGCGGAAGGTCGTCAACCCATTTCCCGAGCCTTCGAGTGACTTCCGGTTTCAAGTATTGGGGCTTCGGAGGCCACCTCTCCAGAAGAGTGCAAGCCCACCAAGCTAGGCTTGCAAATCCAATACATAGCTGCCATTCCACGAGACTGCGCTGGTCTAAAACAGCGGGCCGCGACCTCGCCTCTGGTGACCTCGCCCACCATTCCCTACAGCGTGATGCCAGTCGTCAGAGAGAAGAAGGCGGTGGTCGGCAGCTCCATGGAGTCCGGTCCGCCAAAGACAAACAGCAGGTTTGGGGCAACGTGGACGCCACGATACCCGCCGTCAAGTCGTGCACGGGCCCCAAAGATCAGCACGGTCTGGTTGATGCCGGCGCCAGTGTCATCGAGCAGGCGCTCTCCTTCAAGCCCGTAGGACAACTTCGAGCCGCCCCCAACGAGCAGATGGATTTGAAAGTCATCGGGATCGGTTCCATCGTCGTACAGGGCCTGGGTAAAGTCGAAGTCCCCGCCAATGAGAAAGTGTCCCATGTACGTGCGCGAGTTGGCTTCCCCAGGAATGAGGCCAGTCGGAGTCTCGACGCGAGAGGTGGCGCCAAGCATGACCTCTACCGAACCTTCACCATTCTCGCCGCGACCGCTCAGGCCCGCACCCGCCGAGACCGAACCGCCCAGCCCAGCACTGAAGACTGCATAGCCTGCATTGTCTCCCGAGAGCACCACACCCGAGTTCAAGACTGGCCCAAGAGATACATCCCACTCAAAGCCCCCTTCAAAGTCTTCATCAGGGCTGTCAGTTGAGTTAGAACCGGAGGGAGGAGGAGGAGGAGGAGGAGGAGGGGGAACCATTCCCGCTAAGACCGGGGATGCGAAGAGCGATGCAAATATAAAAAGCGACTCAAACATAAGGCGTCTCTTCGGTAGATGAACACAACCTTTCCAGATGCTACCTGTATTTACCACATCTTCTGCTTGGTCTCAAAGTGTGCCGACAGCCAAGCCCGTCCTCTCCCCCTGTCTTTGCGCACATGCCGAGGGGGCTAAGCCCGTGTCGCCTCCCGAAAATAGATAGTGTCTGGCGGCCTCGAGCCCAGCTTCGCGGCGCGGTCGAGGCATGACCCGCGCTGCGGCGCACACCCGTGTCTCCATCCTGGCTTCCCGAATTTGACGGCTGACACAGCCTGACACAGCCTCCGAAGCCAGGAGGGCGTGAAGGAGACGGGGCCCAAGCTCACCTGCCCACGACAGGTGAGCCCGCTTCCCGTCGAGGTGTTGTCATGGTCTCTCCCCGCACTCTGTCCCTTCGTCGCTTCGGGTCACGTCCACAGGTTCATGTGGACCATGTCTTGGGACAGGGCGGGCAGGCCATCGTCTACGCGGCACGCTGGGACAATGGGCACGGCTTCCAGCGGAGCATCGCGCTGAAGGTGGCCCGGCGAGATGCGCAGAGCGAGGCGCTGCTGAAGCGAGAGGCCCACATTTCGGGGGCGCTCGGCCACCGCCACATTGTCCCGGTCGACGACCTGATTCGCCTGGAGGGCTCTCTTGCGCTTGTGATGGGCCGGGTGGAGGGGCCCGATCTGCGGACCGTCGCGCGCGGTGCCGCTCGGCGGGGAGACCGGTCCATTCGAGCGGTGCTGGAGGTCGGTCGCGACATCGCTGCGGCGCTCGACCACCTTCGAGCAGCTCGTCTGCCACACTTTTCGAGACCTGTGACCGTGGTCCACCGAGACCTAAAGCCGTCCAACATCCTCATTGACTCCTCGGGGGGGGCGCGCCTGGCCGACTTCGGAGTCGCGGTCGTCTCAGGTGAGCACCAGTACGGCCCCAAGCTCATCGCCGGAACGCAGGGCTACATGGCCCCAGAGCTGGTCCGCGGCGGCACGCCGAGTCCTGCTTCGGACGTGTACGCACTCGGGGCCACACTGCTGGAGCTTGTCTTGCTGCGTCGTCTTCGGCCCCGGGTTGGGGCGACGGAAGCATCGACAGAGGCGATCCTGAGAACGGCCATTGCGGAGCTTCCATACCGTGCGGCTCCAGTCGTGATGGGGCGCACGGCGCGCTTATTGGTGGCGATGCTCGACCCAGACCCGGCCCGCCGACCCAGAGCGTCGTCGATGGTCGAAGCACTCACCCAGCTCGCTCGCTTGGCTCCGGGACGACCGCTGGTGGACTGGTGTGTGCGGACTGCGCCGCCGCGAAACCAGCCGGATCTCTTGGCTTGGGTCGGACGGTCCTTGCCGGTGTCCGGGCGGTCCTCGGACACAACAGAAACGGACCTTGCAGAGGCGAACTTGGCAACCTTGGATGCACTGTTCAACCTACCGCCGGTCCCCCCGCTTGCTCTGCCGATGTGGGCCGTGGCTTGACCGAAGAGAGACGGCGCTTGGCGCGCCGCCATTGCGCCAGGAATTGCCGGGCCATGGTGGTGCTCACGTGGCTCGGGCTGTCGAGCTCGGCGCTTCCTTCATCGCACTCCGCCTCCCCCGCTGCCTCTGCCACAAAGCGCACGGCAGCTCGGACAAGTGGGCTCCAGCTCGGGCCCTGCTTGAGCAGATCGCTCACGCGGGCCGGGTCTGTGCCGGTGGCCACACGGGTGGCGGCGAGCATGGGTGCGGACGCCCCGGCTCCCGCTCCCCAGCGGCGACCAAAGGCCACGGAGGAGGCCAGCCACTTCTCGGCGCGCGCCATGTCTCCTCGCAGGATGGAGAGGCTGCCCATCAAGTATTCGTCTTCGCGTGTCCAGTCGGAAGCGTGGGCATCGGCGTAGCGGGCAGACGCCCGGTAGTGCTTCTCCGCTTCGTCGAACCGATTGTCGAGCATCGCCACCATGCCCAACATCGCCGCCACCATCGTCGAGCGGGGATCTCCCACCTCTTCGAGCAGCTCACAGGCGTCGCGGAAGCACTCGTGGGCGGTGTCGAGGCTCCCCTGCTCCATCGCGGCGTACCCCCGGCTGTACAGCGTGTAGGCATGCAGCACCGGCATGCCACGGTCGGCGCACAGCGCCAGGGCATGTTCAAAGCACTCGACCGCGGTGTCGAGCTGGCCCGAGACCCCCTCGAAGCGGCCGATGAAGAGCAGAGCCACGGCTTCCCAGAGGGGGTCGGTGCACCGCTCGGCCCAGCTGCGAATCCGACTTGAGGTGGCCTGCAGCCGGCTGGCATCTGGCATGGCCTGGCGCCCCAGGTCCCGCAGCCAGTGGAGGGGGGCAGCCATGGTCTGGCAGCGATCCACGAGGGGTTCCAGAGCGTGGAGGGCGTCCCGCCGTTCGTCTTGGGTGCGGTGGATGAGGCGATTCCGGGCCGTCAGAGTGCCCAGATAGAGCGCGAGATCAGGGTCTTCGGGGGTGCCGAAGCGCTTGCGCAGACTGCGCAGAATGCGGGTCTGGGCGTAGGCGTTGCCGCGAATGCGCTCGACTTCGGCAAGCGCGAGTCCAAGTCGGATGGCCCGCTCGGGCACGCTGCACGACCGGAAGGCCAGCTCCAGATCGGCGCGGTGCTGAAGCAGGGGCAGCACGGCGTCCCAGGCGAAGGCGGAGGGGGCGGTCCATGAGCGCGTATGGAGCAGTGCAAGGTGGTGCTCGAGACGGGACCGGGCGGCGACGAGGGCGCGCGGGGACCGGCTGCCCGCAAAGCTCCGCACCAGAAGTGGGAGCCGGTAGACCCGTCCCCGGCCCTCGTCGCGGGGCTCCAGCAGAGAGCGGTCGCAGAGGCTCTGAAGCCGACCGATTGCGGCGTCTCCCACGACGGCCTCGGCAGCTTCGAGGGCAAAGCTGCCCATGAACACCGTGAGTGACACCAGCGATGTCTGCTCCTCCTCGGAGAGAAGCTCCCAGGAGCCCGCGAGGGCACGCTCAAGCGAAGAATAGCGCTGGTGGGCGTCGTCTTGGGGGGCAGAGAGGAGCTTGGGGTCGGAGCCGAAGCGCTTGAGCAGCTCGGCGGGGCTCAACAAATTGGTTCGAGCGGCCGCCAGGCACAGGGCGAGCGGGTTGCACTCCAGGGCCTCGACCAGTCGCTGCGTATCTCGGTCGGGGAGGCGTCCGGTACCCATGACCCAGCTGGCACGCTCCCGAAACAGCTCGATGGCAGCATCCTCTGCCAAGGGCCCCATGTCGATGTGCTGGACGTCGGGTCCGAGGCGCCGCCGGGTGGTGACCAGCCATCGAACCGCACTGGAGCGGGCGAGCTCCACCAGTGTGCGGTCGAGACCATCGATTGCATCGCAGTTGTCGAGAACAATGAGTGCCGGACCACGGCGGTGAATGAGCTCGGCGAGGGCCGCGGGAGAGGTGGCCTCCTCCCCAGCGATCGACAAGGTGTACTGAATGGCCGACAGAAGCTCTGCAGAGCTGCGAGCAGGGTCGCAGTCGACCACCCAGACCCCTCCGGCGGGGTCTTCTTGGGTGCGAAAGGCTGCTGCATGCGCCAGCGCGACCCGGCTCTTTCCCACTCCCGGTGGCCCGGTGAGCACAATGGCGCGGCCATCGTCGGAGGGCGCTGCCAGCTCTGTGAGCTCGGAGGAACGTCCCCAGGTGGTGCCCACGAGCCGCGGAAGCCGACCGGGGGTCATCGTGAGTCGCTCGACAGACTCCGTCACCGGCAGGACCAAGCGGTAGCCCACCCCGTAGACACTCAACAGAGAGCTGGGCGTCGAGGGGTCAGCCTCGATCTTGCGCCGCAGTCGCTTGACGGTCTGGTCGACTGCGCGGCTTCGCACCGTTGGACTGTAGCCCCACACATGCTGGAGAAGGTCCCCCCGTGGGATGTCTTCGCTTCGGCGCTCGGCCATGAACGCGAGCAGCTTTACTTCGGCGTCGGTGAGGCTGACCTCTCGCTCCGGCCAGAGAGCCTGCGCGCGGGTGAGATCGACGGTGCAGTGATGGAGCTTCAGCTCAGCGGACATTGCGGCATCGTATCGAATGGCATGGCTGGAGGGCGCGCTGGCCTCCAAGTTTCGACGATGTCCCCCTTGGATGCGGCATCTTCGACAGTGACACAGGTTGACACAGCTTGGTGTGCTGACGGTGCGGCACCTTGTTTGGGCCGGGGCGCACCACCGCGCCCACAAGGAGGCTGACCGTGTATTCCCTGCTTCTTCTGTCCCTGACGGCCACAGCCAGCACCCACGATGTCGACTCGGTCACCAAGCTGCGGGAGGCGGTCGCGCAGGCGGCCCCAGGCGACACCATCCGCGTGGCTTCAGGAACCTACCGACTAGACGACACCATTCGGCTGAGCACGATGGGCTCTGCAGACCAGCCCATTCGCATCGAAGGCGATGGAGCGGTTCGCATCGACGTCGATGCGTTGATTGGCTTTCGGGTGGCCGGCGCGCACTGGCACATCGCCAACCTGGAGATGGTGGGGGTCTGCGCGAGCGACCACGACTGCGAGCATGCCTTTCATGTCGTCGGCGAGGCCGCAGGCTTCGAGCTCTCCAGCTCCGTCCTGCGGAATTTCAACGCTCAGATCAAGGCCAACGGCGAGGGCGGCTTCTTTCCCGACAGTGCCCTCATTGTGGGCAACGAGCTCTACAACGACGCGCCGCGTCAGACCGACCGACCGGTCGTGACCATCGACGTGGTCGGTGCCAACGACTGGCTTGTCGAGGCCAACCACATCCACGACATCGCCAAGGATGGCGGCAACGGCGTGAGCTACGCAGCCTTCTTCAAGGGCAATGGCTCCGGGGGACGATTCGAGCGCAACCTGGTGGTCTGCGAGGACCTCCACTCCGGTGGCATTCGCCTCGGACTCTCCCTTGGCGGTGGAGGAACCTCGCCCGACTCGGTGTGCCGGGACACCGACTGCGCGGTGGAGCACACCGATGGCCTCATCGTCAACAACATCATCGCCCGCTGCCCCGCCGACGTGGGCATCTACCTCAACGCCGCTGCCGAGTCGGTGGTGGGCTTCAACACGCTGTACGACACGACTGGCATCGACGTGCGCTTCAGCGAGACCACGGCCGTCATCATGGGCAATGTGATGGACGGCTCTATTCGTGAACGAGACGGCGGCACGGCTGACATCGACGTGGACGTTCCGACGACGACCGCGACCCTGTCGAGCATCTACACGGCGCCCGACGACCTCGACTTTCGGGTGAGCGACCCCACCGAGGTGTGGACCCTCGGAGACGGGGCGCCGGAGGTCGACTTTTGCGGCACCCGTCGCACCGATCGGACGGTTCTTGGCGCGGTCGATGCGGCCAGCGACTGCGACACCGCCTTTGCGCCCGCGTGGTCCGATGAGACCGGCGAGTCGGGGGAGTCGGACACTGGCTCGGGCGACGACGGGGCGGACACAGGCTCCGAGTGGGACCCCTCGGCCGACGACGGACAAGACGGTGCCCCGGATGGCGCGGCGCCTTCGAGTGAGGGCGACGCCTCGTCCGCGGAGCCCACGAGTGACGCCGACGAGTCGCCCACCAAGTGGTCCAGCTCTGGCTGCCAAGTCGCTCCGCTCTCCTCGTCCCTCTTCGCGCTCTGCTCGATCTTCCCTGTCCTCATTGCCCGCCGTCGGTCCTGCTGAACCCCCCACCGACTTGGAGTACGTCATGTCCCACCCTGCCCGTCTCTCGTCTGCCCTTGCGCTCACCACACTCCTCGTGGGGTGCATCGACTACGGCTTCAAGGCCC
>Ga0315322_10002176_pt1 | contig 15147 bp, 7 predicted proteins | sample M110021515metaG_FD_203461 | JGI IMG/M metagenome (GOLD analysis project Ga0315322, IMG submission 203461) | Ammonia-oxidizing marine archaeal communities from Monterey Bay, California, United States - M1 100m 21515 | ecosystem: Environmental > Aquatic > Marine > Intertidal zone | place: USA...
TCGAATAAGCACGTGGCGGATGTGTTCGAATTCAGCGTCAAGGTTTCGTTCGAACCCTGGACTGTAAAGACCCATCCACGAAAAGTGACTAGCTGGAAGCTCTTTGCTGGCCATTTACGGTCCTTATTGGGAACCGTTTGTCCGTCGACTGCCGTTTCCAGTGCGATTGCTTGTTCAAAGGCCCGTGAGGAAGCTCCAGTCTTCGCCATTCAGATGTGAATTCACGGTCGTGAAAACCGATCCACGGCTGATTGCCGGCATAGTCGCGTCCGTAATGGACCATTCCATTTTTTTCAGGCAGTGTTTTACGGTAGGCATCTATGATTCGGTTTGCAGTGACGTGTACTGGTTTTCTTTCGGCCAGGTGGTCATCCCAGAGTCGGATACGCCAATACTCACTTAGTCGGGCGTTTATGACAATGTTTCGACGCAGGTTCCCGGCAACGCTCGCCCGCTCCCAAACGAACCATCGGGGGATTACGCTTTCGTGAGATCACATATTCACAGTCAGAAGACTCGAATGCCTTTCAGTGAAGCAACCATCATGAGAATCTCAACCGGTCAACTTCTCGCGGTTTTCCTGTTCGCATGGGGCAGCCATGTGTGCCTCGCAGCGGAGCGACCAAATATCATTGTGATTTACACCGATGACCAAGGCTTCGGCGATACCAGTTGCCTGAACCCTGACGCGAAGTTTCAAACGCCGAACCTGGACCGGTTGGCGTCTGAAGGCATCAGCTTTACGAATGCTCATTGTTCGGACACGGTCTGCACACCGTCTCGATACGGGCTGCTGACCGGTCGCTACTGCTGGCGCACGACGAAGAAAACCGGCGTCATGGTCGCTGAAGGAAAATGTTTGATCGAAGACGGTCGCATGACGATCGCTTCGATGCTTCGCGATCAGGGCTACGAAACAGCGATGGTTGGCAAGTGGCACCTGGGCATGGACTTCCCTGGCGACGCTGGAAATCGAGACTGGACTCAGCCGGTTCGCGACATGCCGCTCGACAAGGGGTTCGACTACTTCTACGGAATTCCTGCGTCGTTAAACTACGGAGTCCTTGCCTGGTTCGAAGGTCGGCATGCCAAAGTACCACCGACCGTGTTCACAGCGAAGAAGCCAAACAAGCGACACGTCGATTATCGAATTAAGCCGCCGTATCAGAACTCGCCCGCCGAGACGAAGAAAGCGATCGGAAAGCTTGGAATGGAAGTCGCGCCCGACTTCATCGACAACCAGTGTCTCACTCGCTTTACCGACAAAGCCATCGAGTGGATGTCCGGCAAATCCGACTCAGCGAAGGATGGGAAGCCGTTCTTCGTCTACCTGCCCTATACCTCGCCGCACTATCCAGTCTGTCCGTTACCCGCGTTCCACGGCAAAGGCGACTGCGGTGGCTATGGCGAATTCGTGATCGAAACGGATCATCACGTCGGTCGAATTCTAGAGTTCCTCGATAAGTCGGGACTCGATAAAGACACTATGGTCGTTTTCACAAGTGACAACGGTCCGGAAAAATCATGGAAGCAGCGCATCGACGACTTCGGCCATCACAGCAACGCCCCGTTCCGAGGCGGCAAGCGAGACATCTATGAAGGCGGGCATCGAGTACCGTTCTTTATCCGCTGGCCGAAAGGCATCATCTCGCCCGGTCGCGAGTTCGGTAACCTTGTTGGGCAAACGGATCTGCTCGCGACATTTGCGCAAATCACTGGCGCATCGCTGCCTGACAACGCTGGCGAAGACAGCCACAGCTTCGTTTCCGTCCTGAAGAATCCCGTGTCCAACTTTTCTCGACGACCAATTGTCAACCACGGTATTAACGGCCGCTTCGCCATCACCGACGGTTCGATGAAGCTGATCATGCCGCACGGAAAAGCTGGCGGTGAATTGTACGATCTGGCTGCCGACCCGGCCGAAACGAAAAACCTGGCCAATCAGCGTCCGGAAGTTGGTTTCAGGTTGATGGAAAAACTCACCAGCATCGTCTGCGACGGTCGTACAACGCCCGGTACCAAACAACCCAACGACACCGGCTACTGGAAGGACCTCACGTGGTTAAGCGAAGCTCGCTACAAATCACTTGTCGCTGACGCAGAGTCGGCCAGGTAGACAAAGGCTCATTGCCGTCTGTAACTAACACTGTGCACCTGATCTAGCTATAAATGATGAATGAAATGGTATCAACATCTGAGCTTTGTTTGCGTCTATCTGTTCCTCGCGCACGTCGCCTGTGTCATGGCTGATGATAAGCCCCGGTTTCGCTGGCAACTGGATCGCGAACACGCAACAGGAAACACGGTCACGCCCCTGTTTGGTTCCGTTGAACTGTCGAGCCCCGTGGCCTTGCAGTTCGATGTGTTGTCGCCGCAAGCTGCAATCTTTAATCCGGCTGCAGAAAAAAAAGAATTTCTGCGAGTGGGGGAAACACTGAACTCGCTAAGCCTGCCGCGTAAACAATTGACTGCGGAAGCCTGGGTGCGAGTCGACAAACTGCTGGAATGGGGCGGTCTGTTCGGTGTCATTCAGGACAACGGCGACTACGAACGTGGCTGGCTTCTGGGCTATCGAAAATCGCAGTTCTTTTTCGGGCTGGCCTCCGAAAAAAACAAACGGATCACATACCTGAACAGCCCTGTCCAATTTGAAATCGGACACTGGTATCACGTCGCCGGCACCTGGAACGGTACTCAGCAGTTGCTCTACGTTGACGGCGAACCAGTTGCTGCCTCACGTTCCCAGGCTGGGACAATTGCCTATCCAGAGAAAGGTCACTTTGGCATCGGCGGCTACTGGGACGAGGATGAGTATCACCCACTCACCGGTCAGATTGAGCAGGTAAGTTTGTGGGACCACGCATTGAGCGCCACGACTCTCGCCAACAGATTCAATTTACGCAAGTCACGCTTCCCTGGCATCGAAGCCGTTCACCCTGATGTAGTCGACTGGCCAACTCACCTGCGGGACAATCAACGAACAGGTCTAGCGCTAAATGTTGCGCTCAACCTTCCGCTCAAGCTGAAGTGGACACACAGGACGCGAAAAAAACCCGCTCCGGCCTGGCCACCGCCCGCTCATCATGACTTCTGGAATCGGAAGCATGGTCTCAAAGCCCGCGTGACGTTCGATCGTTCCTGCCCGGTGATCGCTGTCGGTGACGCAGTATTTTACGCATCGGCGGCCGAGGACCAGGTGGTCTGTCTTGACCGGGAGTCGGGAGAAATTCGGTGGCGGCACTTCGCAGAAGCGCCGGTTCGACTTGCTCCGACCTATGATCACGGACGCGTCTTGTTTGGTTCGGACGATGGCTGTGTTTATTGCGTCAGCGCCGGTGATGGCTCCCTTTTATGGAAGCATCGGCTGGTTGAAATTGATCGACAGATACCCGGGAACGGGCGAGTGATAAGTGTTTGGCCAGTCAGGTCAGGAATTCTTGTTGATGACGGAAATGCCTTCTTCTGCGCCGGCCTGTTTCCCGAGCAGGGAATCTTTCAAGCGGCCATCGAAATCGCGACGGGAGAGTTAATCGCCCGAAACGCAATTAGTGTCGCTGCTCAAGGTTATCTGGAACGGAAAGGCTCGCGTCTGCACGTCGCGACAGGACGGGACCCCGTCGGATCGTTTGTGTCGACGCTGAGCCGTCGTGGTAAAGGAATCGGAAAAGAAGTCCGCTCCATTCCGGAAAAGTATCCGTATGCCTTTATCGGTGATTCACAATCGCGTTTTGCCGGTGGACACAACGAGGTCGCAGCATTCGATGCAGAATCCGGAGAGACGATCTGGCACGCACAGGTGGATGGTCACGCGCATTCGATGGCAATTTCGCAGTCGTGCCTAATGGTCAGTACGGATGAAGGCATGATCTACTGCTTCGGTGAGTCGACAGCCGACGCCGTACACCATCTCTCGCCATCGACGACGCAATATCAGTGGAAGTCAGATACCGAACGAGAGGCCGCGGCAGGGATTGCCGGTAAAGCGATCGACGAGGCGGGCACGCGACAGGGCTGGTCGTTGATCTTGAATTCGGGTGACGGTGCTCTCGCAGCGGAACTCGCCATGCAAAGTGACTATAAGATCGTGTGCGTCGAGGACGATGCCGAATCGATTGCAACTTCACGTTCCAGGCTGGACGCGATGGGACTATCCGGGCGAGTCGTCGTTCACGAGGGCGTTCCAAACGGACGACTACCCTACACGGATTATCTCTTCAATCTGGTTGTCGATGCAGTGGCTCAACGAGGCGGTGCCCCGCCTCGAAATGCAGACGAAGCAAAGCGAGTGACTCGACCTCATGGCGGGGTCGCAATTCTGGGACCGACGCCTGACGAGGTGTTTCGCCGAGGTTCGTTGCCCGGCGTCGGCGAATGGACGCATCAGTATGCCGATCCCGGCAACACAGTTTGCAGCGGTGATACGCTCGTGAAGGGAGACATGCGACTGCAATGGTTCGGTGCTCCGGGACCTCGCGGCATGATGGACCGGCATCACCGAACGGCGGCTCCACTATGGGCGAACGGCCGTCTGTTCGTTCCAGGAGACAATCGCGTTGTCGCAGCCGATGCTTATAACGGAACTCCTCTGTGGAGTATCGATGTGCCGGAATCCCGGAGAGCGGGAGTCTATCGCGACTGCAGCTATCTCGCGGCTTCCGGCGACTCGTTGTACATCTCGGCGGCCGACCGTTGCCTGCACATTGACGCTCAAACAGGCAAGCAACTCAAGGCATTCGCTGTTCCCAACTCAAACGACGAAGCCGTTGAGTGGGGATATCTTGCCACCGTTGACGATCTGTTGTTCGGCAGTCGCCAGAAGCAGGGGTCGTCGCGACGAGACCACAGCAGGGATCAGATTGAAGAGGGGACGTACTTCGATGCTCGGCCACTGGTATGCAGCGACGAATTTTTCGCTTTAGAACGCAAAACAGGCGACACAATCTGGAAGTATCGTCCGTCGTTCGGTCCGATCGTAAATTCGTCAATCGCTGTCGCTGATGGCCGTGTCTACTTCGTTGAGAGTACTGACGGGACACTCAGCAATTCCAGAACTGGTCGCCACACAACCGCCACGTTGTTTCGGTTGCCAGCACAGTTAACAGCAATAGACATGCGAACCGGAAGTCTACTCTGGAAGAAATCGATCGACCTGCGGCACATTGAACACACGATCTACCTCAGCGCAGTTCAAGACCGAATCCTGATCAACGGTTCGTTCAATAAACTTGTTGCCGGAAAGTCGATGGTCCATGTCGACATTTCTGTTTTCAATGCAAAAGACGGAAGTCGCATCTGGCAACGCACGCAGAACAATCACACCCACGCAAATGGCCAACATGGCGAACAGGACTTGCATCCGGTGATTGTTGGCAACCGTCTCTACTGCGAACCGTTTGCGTACGATCTGCAGACGGGGAAATCGCTTGCTGACTGGAAATGGAATTATGGACGCCGCAGTGGTTGCGGGACAATTTCGGCATCAGCATCGACTTTTTTCTTCAGACACACTCACCCGACGATGTTTGATCTGACCAGCAACAGCTACTCGAAAATCACGACCAGTTCACGGCCTGGCTGCTGGATCAACATGATCCCCGCTGGTGGTCTGTTGTTAATCCCCGAAGGCAGTTCCGGCTGTAGTTGTAACTACGCTATCCAGTCGTCAATGGCGTTTCTGCCATTCGGAAAGTAACGGTCGCTCGCAGTAAAGTGGTCTGTAATTAGAGCCATCTGTTACTGGCTCGGAATCCTAACTTTCGCCAGATAGATGCTCGTCTTGCCTTCGTGCGACGAGTAGTAGCTGATCCAGAGCAGTCCTTCGTGCAGCACAAGACCGGCGTAACTGGTGTCTCCGCCAGAAGGAAGTTTCAGCACTTCGATCAGTTTTCCGTTCTTCGGATCGAGCCACGACAGAGACGTTCGAACGCCGCCAGCATAAAGACGAGTCGCTGCCAGAATTCGACCGTCGGGCAACTGAAGCATGTTCGGCCCGCCGATGCGAAGATTGAGGTCGCGCCATTTCCAATCGGTGTACGGCGGCAGAGCCGTCCCGAGCTGAGCCATCTTGTCGCCAGTCTCATGCCGGAGGAGACAGATCGCCGACTGGTCCTTCCTGAACAGGATCGTGTCTTCTCCACAGCCTGCCGGTGCAGAAAGTTGATCGACCAGAGTGTCAAACGTGCCGCCATCTTTTGACCGGTAAAGACGTAGCGTTCGCTGAGTTCGGTCACGGTAAGTGGCATATCCCATGCTATAGGCCATGCCTTTGTGCCACTGACTTCTCCACAACCAGAACCCCGGATCACCGATCTGCTTGCCTTCGGTCCACGTCTGTCCGTCGTCCGACGAGAACCAGACCATCGAGTAATACCGAATTTTGGCGTCGGCGATCATCCCGGCTCCGTTCAGCATCAGTCGGCCATCCGGCGTCACCGTTAACTTTGCATCGCGAAGGTCGTACTTCGGCGACGTGATGAGCGCCTTGGGTTTCCACGTTTCGCCGTCGTCCGAAACGATCACTCGCAACGCGCCGTCCGGAGAGACGTGGGCCGAGCCTTCTCGAAACACGCAGTACCAGCGGTTCTTGTGCCGCAGCAAGTCCGTAAACGCGTTGTGCTTTGCCTGATCCCAGATCCGCCGACCTTCGACCAGCACCGGTTTCGAAATGGCGGAAGAATCATCGCTCGAAGTTTCAGAATCGGCGGCTGAGAGACTTGTGCTGTCGGCAATTGAAATAGCAACCAGCGACAAAGCCACCGCGGTAAGAAATGGGCGAACGCATCTGCAGAATTTCATCGGATTCCCTCGATTCGAATTTCAGTCGACGGGAGAATCGTGACCGCTCAGCTAGCTTGTGACAATCGACTGTGACTGAGTGACATATTGCGGTGACATCGTCGTCAGACATTTCGGTTTTGTAATCATGCGAGCAATAAAACATGCACTGGCGAAGACGGCACCGGACAGGTGTGCCAAAGGCACCGGTTGACCAAGATCGCCCAAAGATTCCGTGCCGAAGAACATTCCACCGGTAGTGACTTCAAAACCGAGTTTCACAACAAAGACCAAAGCAGCCGGCACCACGTACCACCAGCGAGCCCCGTCGTTTTTTGCCTCGCTGCATTCAAACATCAAGGCGATTGCAAACAATCCGCTGTCGACGCCCGACAGTCCCCGATAGATCATCATTTCCGGCTGCAGAACAAGTACCGTCAGGCCCACTCCACACGATGTTACAAGCAACATGACCGGCAGTGACCAAAGCTGTCTCTGTCTTCGACTATGCTTCTGATTATTCCGTCGAAATGCAGGTTCATAGAGCCAGCCCAGCAGAGCAAACGCCACGACGTCTAACAGACAATGCTCAACGCTCCAGTGAACGAGATTCCCGGTCACGAGTCGCCAGAACTCACCATTCAGAATTGCAGCACGATCGAATTGCAAACCCTGCAGGATGGCCTCAAAGACTGGTGCATCGAACCATAGCCCAAGATTCGCAACACCCATGACAGCAACAACTCCAACCGTCCAGGCGTGCTCGAATCGATTCTTTTTTGTCACGTACATGATACGGCCTGTTGCCAGTTGAGCATTTAAGGAATTGGCAACCGAAGTCTTCGTGAAGAAAAATCCGGTCGCCTGATTGTGCCAGGAGTTAGTTTGAAATCGTTATTCATCGTTAACTGGCAGGCTTCGTCGACGGGACCGGCGTCGACCGGCTCCGAGTAACCCCAGACCCGCCAGGAACACCCACTCGACAGCACCGCCACCGCCACTACTTCTGCCACCACCGCTTCGATGGCCGCTGCTTTGTCGATGGCTCGGTTGCACGTTCGAAGGTCTTGCCGGGGCACTGTATTGTTGCTGGACAGCCGGAGACGCTACCTGGTGCGTTGCCTGAACGTCCTGTCGGTTTGCTGACCGGGTTTGCTTTGCGTTGCCCATACCTTCAGGCAATTGAACTCGCACTGACTGTTGCCGCAGATTGCCAGCCAGTTGCTCGGGCTGTGCCTCTTCAACCGCGACGAACGACGTGTATTGCGTCATCAATTGATGTTCGATTCCCAATCGAGTGATCTCAGCAATTGACTGCGGTGTCTCGCGGCCGACATTTGCATTCCAGATTCCTCGAATCCGTTGCCGAGCCCACAAAGTGCCCAGTGCATCGTGTTTCGATTCGTTCTCGGGAAGGTCCAGCACCATCGACAGTTGCACGGGTTGTGCCTGAACGTTGCCGCTCAACTGAATGTTGCTCGAGCCTGGCTGATCGAATCGTCCCGTCACGACAAGTGGTTTTCCAACGTAAAGATCAGGAATCCGGTTTGGAATAACGTCTCGAACGTTGAGCGATCCCCAGTCGATGGCAACGTCCGTCATGTACGGAGCTGACGTCTTCTGGTTGAAGCGAGTCGCCAGTTTGACCGAGTTGTCCTGGTTTGTGACCTGCATCGAGAACCCACGTCCAATCTCTGCAGCCCGGCTGATGAGGTAGTGGTTCGGTGCTGCACCGAAGCAGACCGGGAAGATTCTGACGTCACTGACTTCTGAGTTATTCAGGTAGCTCAGAATCGAATTGTCATTTCCGACCAGGGCGTCGGTCAGCAGAAAAAGGTATCGACTACCAGTCGACTCGTCGGCGTGATCCTGCAAAACCGTCCGCAACGCTGGTAACAGGTTGGTTCCGCCAGAGGCCTGCAAACTACGAACGAACTGACGCGCGGCAGCTACATTATCGTGCGTGGCACTGACAGGACTCGGTTCGAATTCGCGGACTGAGTTGTTGAACGAAGCAACTCGCAATGTGTCCTGAGGGTGCAACTCTGCAAGAATTCGATCCGCAAAAATCCGCATCTGACTGATGCTTGAACCATTCATTGAACCACTGGTGTCGAGCAAAAGAATCACTTCTCGCGGTGCGAATTCCGCTTCTTCAATCTTCCATTTCGGTTGCAGAATCAGTGTGAAGTAACCGTCCTGGCAACCGCTTTCGTGGCGTGGGGAACGATGGGTCAGTGAGGCCAGCACTGTATGGTCTCCCGACAGTCGGTATGCCAGTACAAAGTCCTTGTCAGCAATGGTGGACTGATTCTGAAGCGAAACCTGCATACTGGTTTTGGAATGCTTCTGCACATTGATCGAATGTGTCAGTCCGGTGACTTCATGAATCGGCATGCCGCCTTCGATGTTCACTGTGATCGTTACATCATTGCCGTTTCGCATTCCGGCGGGCATTGCTTCAGGAGTGCTCCTCGATGCATCTGGAACCTCAACGGTGTCGTGAGTTCTTCCATTTCCCGTGTTCGGCATTTGTGTCGAACCACCCGGGTTGAACCGTGGTCCAACGACCATCGGAAATCGAAACACGTAGTTGTCATCGTCGATCTTGATGGGCTGCACATATTCAACATCGACAATGACCGTACCGTTGGCTGGGATGTTGGCGACCGACTGCGAAAAGATATTGGCTCGTTCCTGTTCAAGAAGAGCTGCCGTTTGCCCACGATCTCGAGCTTGCTGGTAAATCTGCCGAGCCTCTTCACGCTTCTTCACGACACCTCGAATCACTCGACCATCGATCTGGAAAGAGTATCGATCCACAGCCGCATTCTCTGGCAACGGAAAAACGTAATTCGCTTCCAGACGATTCGAATACGGGTTCGCGAAGGTCTGCCGAACTCGAACTCGAGCCAGCACAGCGGACACGTCAGCGGTGACCGTCGTCTCTTTCAGGATAAAACAACCAGGACGAACCGATTTTGTGTGCGGAACGGCATAGTTCCCGTCGGCTCGGTCAAAGTTGGATTTGACTACCCGCATCTGCCCCTGCGTAACAGGCAGCCCATCAAGGACCGCATATTCGGCCCGGACAGCGGAACCTGGCGACATTGAACCGACGATGACAATCGCCACACAGGCTGTTCGACTCAGAATCGTGTGCATCATGTGCCCCTTCCTCGTTAAGAGCGACCAGATTTCTCTTCTGTATGGAAGGAAGGGCGGTGGGAGCCGGGACGATGTAACACTCTTTCTTCATAAATTTATGAGCGAGCCGCGAGATTCGTCCGGAATGCGTGGTTAGCAACCGGTCAAATCGCCCCCACGCAGCTCCTGCTTCAGCCACGCGAAATCCGCCTTGCCACCGTTTCGAATTACAGATAGGCGGCACGCCGTGTGGACAAGAGTTTCAGCCGATCAAGGAGCGATCAGATGGCGATTCAATCATGGATGCGAATATGTGCTGGTGTGGCTGTTCTGACCGTAACGCTGCATCAGAACCACCAATTGATGGGGCAGGTTGCGTCTCCCGTCGAACAGCCGACCGTATTTCGTTCACAGCAACCGGCGTCCGAAACGGTCACCACTCCAATTGCCAGCGAACCGCCACGAGTATTCCCGTCCCCAGCCGCGGTATTGCCGATAATTGTCCCCCCCCCCCTGACCGCGATGCAACACCGAGCGTTTCAGAAACTGGAGGTAAGACTCCTTCCGAAAAAAATGCCACTCGGATCAAAAGGCTCCTGGAGGATTCTCAGAAACTGGAGAAGCAGCTCAAAGTGCTGTTTCCAGAGAGTCGGTTGTTTCTTACTCCGCTGAAAGAACAACTGGTGATCAAAGGCCAGGGAGAAAGTCGAGAAGAAGCAGCTGCCATCCTTCAAATCGTTAAGTCGGCAATGTCGAAGTATTTTGCAGATGATTTGCCTTGTGCAGATCCAACCGCACCGGCTGAGCAACTTGAGAACTTCATCGTCAATCTGATCCACGTTGAAACAGTATCGGTCAGCCTTAAAGTTCAGGCCGTCTAACTCGACCATGCAAAAATGCGAAACCTCGGATTCGACTTTAAACTGCCAGCGCGATTTCCCGGCCACACTCCAATAACTAACCTGGAACTGAATACTGCGTCATTGACGGGTCTCTATGAAGTTCAAGAAATTGACGGATTAATCACCTCGCTAACAAACGCTGGGGTCGCAGAAGTCGTTGCAGAGCCAACGCTGGTCGTACAGGACGGTCATGCGGCAAATTTTCTTGCCGGCGGCGAGTTTCCCGTACCGGCGATTGTGGGAGTCGGTGGTCCGGCCAGCCCAGCTTCGTTTCGAGGCTTTGGCACTTCGTTGCTTGTCCGGCCCTCCGTCATCGATAAGGGCTTTCTGAAACTGGAAGTCACTCCCGAAGTTTCGACAATTCTCAGCGATGCTTCTGGACACGAACTTCCAGCTTTGGAAGTTCGGCGTTCTACGGAAACAGTCAAAATGCGAGAAGGACTCTCCTTTGCACTGACCACAGAAGTTGAACGGGCAGTGCCTGACGATGCTGCTCAGATTACGTTTCTCGGTGAATTGCCAGTTATTGGTTCGGCCTTCCACGCGAAGCCGGTGATGACAACCAGAAAAATGCTACTCGTGATCACGCCGACGGTAGGAGTTGCCGAGACATCTGAAAGTCTGCCACCAGCACCACAACCAACCGCCGAAGGGGCATTGCCACAATCACGTCACCAATTGGTACAGCATACTTCCGAAGACAATCCTGCTTATCAGCTCAGCGGAAACCTGAACCAATCCTCATACAGACAACCGCAGACTGCGTGGTCTAAGCTGCCGGCGCCCACGCCGCTTCCGCCGAGTCTTGCCTATCCGGTTCCGCAGACCACCTCATGGAAGCCACAACCAGCCCGGATGCCGACGACGCAGGCTCCGATTTCGCGATTGTCACACCTTCACAACGCGGTTGCTTCATTGACGGCTGCAGGGCTTACTATTCAGGCCGACGAAGTTCGACAGGAAATTCGAAAACAGAAACTGGCAGATCAACGCCGAACTCGTGGACGGAAAAAGCGAGAACTGGCAGCACTGCAGGCTGAAGTCGAAACGCTCCGCAATTCGGTTTCCCTGGCCAGTAATGGGCTGGCCACTCACTTTCGGCTGAACAGTCTGATCCTGACTTCGACAAACGAAGAGCTTCGCAGGGCGGGTCTCGACCTGGACAATGCAGTCGGCACTGGTGCGTTAGTTTCGAGAATCCTCGGCGACGCTACTGATACGATCCTTGAGAAATACCGACAGACAGCCGGTATCAAAGTCCTTGGTTCTTCGACTCAGCTGGCGGCCGACGGTGAGCGAACAACCTGGCAGAACGGAACTGAGGTTGCCGTTCCAGAGGTTGTGCAAACCAGAGGCTCGTCCGAACAGAAACTTTCAACGGAATTTCGTCTGGTCGGTAGCGACATCGCCCTGACACCGAAACTGCGTGACGATGGCACCATCAGTCTGGAAGCAGTCATCGAATTCTCCAAAACCAGGAATGAGAAACGAGGCGTCGTTCAGGTCAGCGGCCGCTCAGTGCCGGAGATCGACAGTCGCAGAATTCGCTCAGAAATGAAGCTGACATCCGGTCAAACAATACTTTTCGGAATGCCTCAGGATGGTGACACAGTTGTTGTGATAGCCTTAACGGTTTCCGCCGAAGAGTGAGGATGACGTCGCGACCGCGGTCTTGGTATTCCTGTCCGGTAAGGAATGCACTCGGAACAAGTTCCGAATGCCCCAGGCACGCGACTCTGTCGCGTCAGCCTTGCCAGGACATTCCGCACGAAGCACGTCGAAACTGCGGAGACAGGCACACGGCCGCGAGCTATCAGTAGGCAGTTTGTCATCAACGAGACCACGCAGCGCCGGGTGCGTCGACTCGGAATTTCACGAGACGCGTGTGCTCAACTTCGGTGACGTAGACTGTTTTTCCGTCTTGGCCGCCGAAGCAGAGATTGCTGGGGCGACTTCCGAGAACATTGATCTCCTGCAGGATTTCGCCCTGTGGTGACAGCTTGACGACTGTTCCTTTGCCGTATCGAGTGACGTAGAGGTTTCCTTCAACATCGCAACGATGGCCGTCGAAGCCGTGGTCCTCAAACTTTTTGAATAGCCGTTTATCCCTGAGTGATTTGTCGTCGGCAATCGTGAAGGCCCAGATGTTTCGCTGTTTGCTCTCGTTGACGTAGAGCGTCTTACCGTCGGGGCTGACTTCGATCCCGTTGGTTGTGCCCATGTCTGGCGCAACAAGACCAGTGGTTCCGTCTGTGTCGATCCGCCAGACCTGTCCGGTGCCTTCCGCCCAGTTCGGGTCGCTGGCCCACAGCGTTCCGTCAGGACCAATGGCCAGATCGTTGGGCTGATTCATTTTCGAGTTGTGGGCGAGTGTCGTAATTTTTCGGTCGCTCGGATTGATTCGAAGGATGTTGTGCTGTGCATAGTCGGCGACAAACATCGTTCCGTTCTTGCCAAAGCGGATTCCGTTCCCGACGCTGCCTTCGGGAAGTGTCACAAAAATGTCGCCGACACCGTTGCCTCGAACACGCCCGATCGTTCCTTGCTGGCCGAAGTTGACGGCAAAAATGTCGCCGTCGGTGTTGCAGGCAGGCCCTTCGATACCCGAGGTGAACTCTTCGGGTAGCGTGAGTGGGCGAGCCACAAACAATGGTTCCCGCGGTGCATAGACGATGTCCGAGGCGCCACCGAATTTTGATGGCAACGGCATATTGGAATAGTCTTCTCCGTTGCCGACTCGGTGCTGCCATTTTCCGTGAAGAGGAAGCGTCCACTTACCCTCAGAAACCAGGGTCGGAGAGGGCATCAACCCAGCCCCGCCAGGAATCTTCACCGTCAGAAGATTCGCATCCCCAACGGTCACAAAGTCACGAGTAATTACCGCCGTGCCTTTTGAAAAAGGCACGGACTTTCCGTCGACGAAGACGCCGTCGATCGTAGCTGCCTCGTCCGTCTGGAAAAGCAGTTCTTTGCCAGTCCATCCTTCCGGGATTCGGAACACGCAGCGATACCACGAATCTTCGCCAGAAATTGATGCTGGAACGGGATCCGTTCGGCGGCGAGTCGGAACTTCGATCGTTACCCAGTGCTTTTCTGAATCTCGCGGTGAAGCGGACGACTCGATGGCGGGTGGTTGATCGAGCCCCACAGTCCAGTGAATCCCATTCAGCAGAAGTTGCTGGAAGTGTTGATTGGCAAAATCCTTCTTGTGCCCCAGCGAGGTGTAAAAGGAACGGCCGCCGTCGGATCGCTGAAAGGTCCATGCAACCGGTTCTATCGGATGCCCCTCGGCACTGCCTGTGGCCAGAACAGTCGTGCCTGTGGCCAGCGGCAAAACGTTGTACAGCGAGTAGCCCTGCTGGAATGGCTTTTTCGTCACGGTCTTTAAAATGGGATGAAGCAAATTTCTGTCAGCCTGAACGGTTGAAGCGAGGCTGTTGCCAAGATGCCCGTGATAGTTCCCACCGAAAACATCCGCATCGAATTCCAGCCAGTCTGCATAGCCGTCCGGCGTTTCATTTTTGCCCAGAGAGAACGCATGACTGGCGGTTCGGATTCCAATCACCGGGTTTCCGGCCGCGACAAAGTCCCGGAGAACCTGCATGTCTTCGGGTGGCAGCACACGACGGCGAACGCTGATCAAAACGGCGTCTGCATTCTTAATGGCCACAATACCGGGGATGCTGTTTCGCTCGCGATCACTGCAGAAAACGGTTGTGACTCGGAAGCTCTTTCCCAGGCGTTTCAGAGCAAATTCTGGCAACGTGGAATTCGTTTCGTACTCGCGTTCTGCCATCACGATGACCAGATGAGGACGATGATCTTCCGCAAAGCGAAAGGGGACTCCACCGAGAATCTGATCGCTGGAGATCGTCGGGCAAACAAAGCGTTCAACGTGGGAGATGACCAGATCGTTCGCCGTGAAATGACTGACGTACGGCCAGCTCTTCGGGCTGTACATGACGTCGGTCATGTCTCGCATCAGGACAACATTCTTCCCGTTGCGAGACATCTGCCGCAGGCCGAAGGGGCGTCCAAGCACGCACATGTTGAGATGCACGCCGGTCAGGATCACGTTTTTGATGCCGCGAGATTCCAGAACGTTCCAGACTTCGTCGCCTTGGTCGCTGATGAAGTCCCGATCCTCGTCGATGGTGATCAACTCCGATTGAGTCTTCCACGGCGTCCCAGGATTACGGCCAAGTGCCTTCAACTGAGCGGCCCACTTCGCATGCTCTTCCGGATCGTCGTCTTCGCCACCGTCAGACTGATCGATCGGGTAAGCGGCTCGCTCTTCGGTGGGAATCACCGAGCACCACGTTCC
>Ga0315322_10002180_pt1 | contig 15129 bp, 10 predicted proteins | sample M110021515metaG_FD_203461 | JGI IMG/M metagenome (GOLD analysis project Ga0315322, IMG submission 203461) | Ammonia-oxidizing marine archaeal communities from Monterey Bay, California, United States - M1 100m 21515 | ecosystem: Environmental > Aquatic > Marine > Intertidal zone | place: USA...
ATGCCTTTTCATGAAGGCTTCCTTGAAGCCGTCGACTGTCTGACTTGTGATTACGACTTCACCATCCTTAGGCGTAGGACCATCAACACCCTTAAAACACTACCAAGGCGACTCTTTCCAGGGCAATCTCCTCAGACTCATCCCGAAGAGTACGGGAGTGGGTTCGGAAAGCTCCCCGCCGATGTGGCCTCAGTCTCAGAAGGTGGGCTTGGCGTCGCTCGCAAAACCCGCAGCAGCTTTGGCAGCACCGACGCCCTCTCAAGTCGCTATATGTCAGCATTGGTCTGAAAGGGGTTGGCCACACGCAGCTGGTGCGTTGGAAAGATGCGGGAACCCACTCAGAGGACCCAAGGGCGCCCGGCGGAGGTCGTCCATGTCGGTGTCATCTGTTTCCACGCGACTCTTCCCCGCGGTCTACGGCCGCAATCTCCGAGTGGAGCCCGCGGGCCGGTCCACCGACGATACCTACGACCGCGACGAGGCTGTCCTCGCCTTGAAGGTCATCGACCCGCCGTCCGACCCGCCTCCCACCGACGCCATCGAGGTGGTCGACGCCCTGCTCGAAGCCCTCGATGACGCAGAGCTGGCAGAGCTTGAAGAGCTGAGCACTGAAGACATCGAGGTGCTCGCCCGCCAGCTCCAGCTCAAGGGCGTCAAGCGCCGACACTCAAGGGGCTTCCTGGAGGTTCTGGCCTGAGTGTGCCAGAGTTGGGTGCTTTCCGCGAGTCTGGAGCCCCCATGCACCGCACCGTGCTGCTCTTCCTAACTGTGTGTTCCATCGGCTGTGGTGACAAAGACAACGACAGTGCCGAGTCCATTGGCACCTCTGGGACTTCCGGGGGCTCAAGCACCGCCGACTTGGCTTGGTATGCCACGTGTGGCGACCCTGCTTGCAGTGGCTACTCCGGCCCCTACGAGGGCGTGGCCACCTGCACCGATCAGGCCGAGGGCGTCACCTGCACACCCGAAGGAGACACCTGCGACCTCCAAAACGACTGCAATGCCTTCATGGTCTGCGCAGCTGAAGATCCCAAGGCCCAGCCCGGCGGCTGTCCAGTGTCGCGCCGCTCGACCAAGACCGCCATCGACTACCTCGACGCCACCGAGCGAGACGCCGCCCGGCAGAGGCTGCTCGACACCCGGCTGGCCACCTGGCGCTACCGCTGGGATGCTCCCGAGCGCCGCCCGCGACTGGGCTTTCTCATCGACGACCAGCCCGACTCACCTGCGGTTGCCCAAGACGGCCAGCACGTCGACCTCTACGGCTACACCAGCCTCACGGTCGCAGCGGTTCAGGCCCAGAATGAGGAGCTGCTGCAGCTTCGCGCCGAGCTCGCTCAGACCCGCGCCGAGCTGGACGCCCTGAAGGCAGCGGTAGAGGCCCTTCAAGCCACCGAGTGACCTCAAGCGCTTCGAGATAGACCGCGCGACCGGAGACCCCATGTCTACTCCCCGCGTCGCCCTCCTCATCGTCTCGCTGTGCGGGTGCTCCTCGGGCAGCCCGTCCTCCAAGGCGGACTCTGCCGGCTCGTCCCCAGACTCCGCAGACTCCGCAGACTCCGCAGACTCCGGCTCCCGAGACTGCGCACCTGCGGACGCGTCCCCGGTCGACACCCGCGCGGGGCACGCCGCCGATGGTTGGCGCTGGCAGAAGCACGGTCCACTCTTCGAGGACACCGAGATACTCGAGTACACCGACGGAGACCTGTCTCCCACCCTGGTCGACACGGGCACCGTGCTCCACCTGCTGTTCACCCGTCAACGCGGCACCGAGCAGTCCATGTGGGCATCCACCAGCACCGACGGCGAAAACTGGACCGTCCCCACCGCCGTCACGGGCCTTGACGCCACCGCCATCGAGTACCCCTCGCTCGTGGTGGTCGACGGCATCTTTCACCTCTGGTACGGCTCGGGCTCCATCGACTACGCCACCAGCTCCGATGGCGTCCATTTCACCCCTGTCACCACTGTGCTGCGCACGCCCGACGCCGGGGACTTCGCCAGCCTGTCGCTGCTCTACCCCCACGCCGTGGTTCAAGACGGCCTTGTCGACCTCTGGTACACCGGCTTCGATGGCGCGCGCTTCACCATCGGCAAGGTGTCCAACAGCAGCCCTGGCGATACCTTTACCGGCGGCGCCGCTGTGCTCTCCCACGACCCCGATGGCTGGGACAACACCTCGGTTGCGATGCCCATGGTGGTCCACAAGGGAGACACCCAGCACATCTGGTACGGCGGCTATGACACCGTCATCGCCAATCCGGGCCCCTGGCGAGTCGGCCGCTATGAGCCCGACACCGGCGCACGTCTCGTGTCGCTTCCACTGGCAGAGTCAGGACTCGACGCGTGGTCCACCCGCGACCCTGCGGTGGTGCCCTGGGGGGACGGCTGGCGGATGGTCTACGTGGGAATGGGCGACGACGGGGTGTACCGACTGCTGTTGGCCAGCTCAGATGTGTGCAGCTGAGGCGACCGACGCGAGGTTGCCCGAGACGATCACCGAGCCGTCGTTCTGGTCAACTGGACTTCGCTGGTCCTCCGTGGACTTCAGTTCACCGCAGCAAAACGGACCTCCGCCACGGAGAGGGTGGCGTCTCCCACACCTCGGTGACAGGATGACGCCATGACCGTCTCCCCATCTCACATGCTCCTCGGCCTGTGCTGCCTGGCCGCCTGCACCACCTCCGGCACCTCGAGCAACGAGGACACCGCTGGATTCTCAGACAACACCTCATCGAGCGAAAGCGACGACGAGACGAGTTCTCTGAATGTAGATGACACGGATGTGGATGACACCGATGTAGATGACACCGATGCGGTCGAGCCGCCGCCAGCGGTCGTCATCAACGAGCTGATGCCGGCCAATCGGGGCAGTGTTCCGGGACCGGATGGCTTGGCGCTGGACTGGATCGAGCTGGTCAACCTCTCGCCGAACCCAGTGGACCTCACGGGCTGGGGCCTCACCGACGACTGGCGGGAACCCCACGCTGCGCCACTCCCCGACGGCCTGATGATCGGAGCGGGGGAGCGCGTGTTGCTGTGGCTCGACCCTGGTGGGGGGACCGACGGTGCTTTGGCCCTCGGACTCGCTCGGGAAGGGGAAGCCATACGCCTGTTCGACGCGCGTGGCGAAGAAGCCAGCCTGCTCGGCTACCCGGAGCTGCGGGTGGACCAAGTGTGGGCCCGCATTCCCGACGGCACCGGAGAGGGCGAAGCCATGCCCCGGGGCACGCCGGGAGAGGTGAACGCGAGAGTCATCGAGACCACCGCGTCCATCGTGCGAGAGGGCGAAGACTGGCGATACCTCGACGGCGGACAGGTGCCTGAAGGTGGCATGGCTGGTCCATGGACCCACCTCGACTTCGACGACTCCGACTGGCTCATCGGCGCCGCACCGCTTGGCTATGGCGACGCCCAGGTCACCCAGATCGACGATGGGGCGACCGAAGAAGGACGCGCGACAACCGCGTTCTTTCGTCGCGAGCTGACCGTGGACATCGAGGCAGGCTCCCTGCAGTCGATTACCCTGGGACTGCGGGCAGACGACGGTGCCCGGGTGTGGCTTGATGGCGAAGAGCTGGTGCGGCTGGGCCTTCCCACCGGCGAAGTCACCGCCGATACCGCCGCGTCTCGGACCACCTCCGGCGACACTGAGCTCATCTACTCCGAGGAGTCCATCGACCCGGGACTGCTCACGCCGGGCACCCACATCCTCGCCGTAGACCTCCACCAAGCCAACCGCTCCAGCAGCGACATGACCTTCGATCTCTGGCTCGAAGCCGAAGTGCTGGCAGTCGTGGAGTAGCAGCCACCCTTGCGCTACCCTGTCGGAGGAGGCGGCCATACCCAACCCACCAGAACACACACTCGCAGGGATTCTCGAGGGCAAGGCAAACGCCGAGCTCAGCACCATGAACACCGCCGTGTGGTCCTTCGCCGACACCGCCAAAGACGCCGACACCGCCAAAGACGCCGACACCGCCAAAGACGCCGACACCGCCACAGACGCCGACACCGCCAAAGACGCCGACACCGCCAAAGACGCCGACACCGCCAAAGACGCCGACACCGCCAAAGACGCCGACACCGCCAAAGACGCCGACACGGACTTCCTGGCCGCTTCATTCCCCGCCCTATTGCTTCAAAACAGCCGCTACGACGACCTCGGCCTGATAGCGGAGGGAGGGATGGGCGAGGTTCGACGGGTGCGAGACCGTCGCCTCGGACGCAATCTGGCGATGAAGGTGATCAAAGACCGCGCCGTGATTCCTGCCGACTGGCGGGCCCGCTTTCTGGCCGAGGCCCGCGCGACCGCCCAGCTACAGCATCCCGGGATCGTGCCCGTGCATGACCTCGGAGTGCTGCCCGACGGACGCATGTGGTTCACGATGAAGGAGGTGGTGGGACGGACCCTCGGGGTGGTCATCAAAGAAGTGCACGCCGCCAGCCCTCACCAGTGGTCCGAGAGCGAAAGCGGATGGACCCTCCGTCGACTGGTGGACGTGTTCCGGCGGGTGTGCGAGGCCGTGGCCCATGCCCACAGTCGGGGTGTGGTCCACCGAGACATCAAGCCCGACAACCTGATGGTCGGCGCCTTCGGTGAGGTGATGGTGATGGACTGGGGCATCGCAAAGGTTCTTGGGCAGACCGACTACGATACCGATTCCCTGCCCGTGAAGCTGCACGATGCAAGCACAGCGCCCCACACCCACATGGGACAGATCACCGGCACCCCCCGCTACATGCCCCCCGAGCAGGCTCGCGGGGATCACGATCTGATCGATGCGCGCACGGATGTCTATGCCCTCGGCGCAGTCCTCTACGAGCTGCTGTCCGGCCGCCCGCCCTACGCCGGCCACACCAATCGCTCCGTGCTTCGTCTCGTGCCCAAGCAAGGCCCCAGGCCGCTCCACCGAGGGCGCCAGTCGCCCTTTGAACCCGGTGCGACCATTCGACAAGGTGGTCCAGCACTGCCGTCCGAGCTGATCGACACCTGTGAGCGCGCGATGGCGCGGTCTCCCGACGACCGGTTCGCAAGTGCAGAAGAGCTCGCACTGGAAGTGGGGGCGTGGCTTGAGGGCGCCCGCCGTGCCGAGCAAGCCCGCCAGCTGGTGGACCGGGCCCGAGACCGACACCGAGAAGCCGTCCATGCACGGGCTTTAGCGAAGGAACTCACCCAGCGTGCGGACATTCAGCTCGCCGAGCTGGCGCCCTGGCAGCCGGAGTCCGACAAAGCCAGCGCCTGGGCCGAACAGGATGAAGCCGCTCAGCAGTTCCGGCAGGCCGAGCTGCTGGATCTTGAACAAGAGTCGCTGCTGCGGGGCTCTCTTACCCATGCCCCGTGGCTGCCCGAGGCCCATGCCGGGCTTGCCGACATCTACCACCGCGCTCACTCTGCCCGTGAACAGCTGCGCACCTCCCACGAGCGCCTGCAGGTCTTGCTGCGCCAGCACGCTCAGGCCCTCCCCACCGACCATCCCGACCGCGCGCGCCACCTCAATTACCTCAAGGGCGACGGGGCCCTCTCGCTGACCACGGACCCACCGGGGGCCACGGTCCACCTCCACCGCTTCCTGCCTCACAATCGGCGGCTGGTACCGGTGTTCGAGCGAGTGCTCGGAACGACGCCGCTCCAGAAAGTTCCGTTGGCAATGGGCAGCTACCTCTGTGTGCTCACGCAACCGGGCCATCGAGACGTCACCTACCCGGTGCACATCGCGCGGCAGCAGCACTGGGATGGGGTGCCCCCCGATGAGAATGCGACACTGAACATCATCTTGCCAAGGGAGGAGAGCCTCGCCTCCGACGACTGCTATGTGCCGGGCGGCTGGTTCATGCTGGGTGGAGACCCCGACGCGTCCGACTCTCTGCCGGCCCAGCGGGTGTGGTGCGACCCCTTCGTGATGCGGCGGTTCCCGACCACAAACGCCGACTACATCAATTTTCTCAACGACATCGCGGCGAGTGATGGCATCGAAATAGCGGAGTCCTTGGCGCCCCGAGAGCGCTCAGCCATGTCCGGGGCCCTGGTGATGCAGCGCGGACCAAGCGGCTTCGAGCTCAAGCCTGACGCCGACAGAGATGCCTGGGAGCTGAACTGGCCAGTGCTGCTCACCGACTTCAAGTCTGCCCAGGCCTTTGCCCGCTGGGAAGCCTCCCGCACGGGACATCCCTGGCGAATCCCTACCGGCTTGGAGTGGGAGAAGGCCGCTCGCGGGGTGGATGGCCGGACCTACCCGTGGGGAGACGCCTTTGACCCGTCCTGGGCCCGCATGCGACAGAGCCAGCAAGGGCGCCCACTGCCGGCTGCCATCGGACTGGCATCGGTCGACGAGAGCCCCTACGGCGTGCGCGACATGGCCGGAAACGTGCGGGACTGGTGCATTCCGGCTCAGCCCGTGGACAGCAGATGTCCGCTGCCCGAGGGTGAGATCTCGCGCCCTGAGCTTCGGGGTGGGAGCTGGTACAACACCGCCACCCAGCTGCGACTGGCCACCCGACACGGATTTGCGGCGAGTGGGCGTGACTTCAACCTAGGCTTCCGGCTGGCGCGCTCACTGGACTAGCCTCCCACCCACATCGCAGCGGGCGGCGGCTCCAGCTCCGGTCCTCCAAGAACGACAAGAGGCCCCCGCGACCAGCGCAGGAGCCTCAGCCAGCGAGCTCAGTGGCTCACATCGGCGGCGGCGGCGGAGCCCCACCCGGCATCGGAGGCGGGCCACCTGCATTCATGATGTCGGCGACGTCGGCGGCGTTTTCCCACCCACCCATGCCGTCCTTCCACACGAGGTGGCGGGCGCCAGGAGCGGCGTTGACCTGGGCGCGGATGGCGCTGGCCGGGAACTCACCTTGACCCTCGGGGCCGTTGTAGTGGTAGACCTCGTCGGGGCCGGCCATCGGAGGAGGAGGTGGCGCGGCGGGGGGCACGAGGTTGGCAATCTCGGCGACCTCTTTCCAGGACTTCCAGCCGGGGAAGCCGTTGGCCCACACCTGGTGATTGCCGTCGCGGTTGGACACCACGAGAGCAGCGATGTCCTGTGCGGAGCCTTGCTTCTGACCAGAGGGACCGGAGTAGTGAAACACGGTAGCGGCTGGCGGAGGCGGCGGGGGAGCGCCCATGCCCTGCTGCATGCCTGGCTGGCCCATGCCCTGCTGTTGGCCAGGCATCATTCCACCCATCATGCCGTGCATCATGTTGCCCATACCGGCCCCCATGCCGAGGCCCATGCCCGCCTGCATCATGGGAGAGCCTTGACCTTCGTTGGCTGCCGCAGTCTGCATGGCGTCGACCATGCGGTGCTGCTGCATCGCCTGGAAGACGTCGGCATTCTTGCGGATGCCCATCCCCATCCGGTTCATCTTCACGCGCTCTTTGTCGAGCTCGCGCATGTAGTCGCGGATTTCCTTGGGGATGTTGGGGAAGAGCGTGAACTGGGTAATCGAGATGCCCAGGCGCTCTTGGAAGTTGCGGTCCATGTGCTCGCGGGCCGCCTCGGCGACACTCGAAGCGCTGGAGTGGAGCTTGTGGACGTCGATGTCGCCGATCTGACCAAAGGCTTCCATGAAGCCCATCAACAGGTCGTCGCGAACGCGTTTCTGAACTTCGGCGGTCTCAAACAGCCCGAAGTTGCCAACCATGGTCTCGAGAAAGCGCACTGGATCAGTGATCTTGTAGGTGTAGACACCGTGGGCGCGAATCTCAACGCTACCAAAGTTGTCGTCCATCACCGACAGCGGCTGGGGGGTGCCCCACTTGTTGCCCGAGAACTCCCGCGCGGAGACGTAGAAGATGTCTCCCTTGTAGGGGTAGTTCAGCTGGTACTTTATGCTCTCGAAGAAGGAGACGAGCGCCTTCGTGCGGGAGTTGATCTCGTAGGTGCCGGGACCAAAAGCATCCGACGCTTGGCCTTCATTGACGAAGACTGCGGACTGACCAGGGCGGACGACAAGCTTGCCGCCATCCTGGATGGCTTGGTTGAAGACCGGGTAGCGGTAGACCACGGTGTCTCGGTCGTCTTCCATCCACTGGATGACATCGAGAAACTGGGCCTTGGCATGAGACTTGAGCGTATTCCAGAGGCTCACGGGCACTCCTGCAGATCTGGCCTGGATGGCGGAGCAGCCCGAGACATCGCGGACTGACTCCTGCGGGGCGAGGCTAACACCCCAAGTGGTTCAGACAGCCCCCACGGCCACCATGAGGTCGCTGGCGCCACTTCTTCGCCAACAAAAGTCGCTACGGGCGCCGCGGCACGACATTGCACCCGCCCAAAGGATCACTCGTAGCGAAGGCCGGCACCGCTCACGAAAACGTCCGCTTCGAGCCCGCTGGCCACGGCACGATCGCGAAGGGGAGTGAGCAGCTCGGTGGGCAGACCGAGTCGCTGGCGCAGCTCCGACAGCAGGTCGGTGAACAGGATGTGGCGGGCCTCGAAGCCGGGCAAAATGCTGAGAATGGCGTCGCCGTGCCCATGATCTACACCCACCAGCAGCCACTCGGGCTTGGCCCAGTCCCGCATGCAACGCTCTAGCCAGTCGGCCGGAGTGCCTCTGTGAAGTGCGAGGCCGAGGTAGGCAAAGCGGCCACCACCACGGAGGGTGAGCTGAAAGGCCACCGGCTGGGACCTGGGGTAGCCCCGCCGCTGAAGCAAGCGCATGGCCGCACGGTCGGGTCGAAGGACCGCGCTCTGCACCTTGTACAGCGCCTCTTTGGGGGTGACGTAGGGGATCGGCACGAAGCTTCGAAGCTCAATGCGCACGCCGTCGAACTCGATGCCTTCGGGGTGGGAGTCGGGCGAAAGCTCACCGCTCTTGCGCAGCCAGTCGAGCACGACAAGGGGCGCAACTACGGTGGGACGAACACCTTGGGAAACGGCTTGGCGGGTGCCGTCGAGGTGCTCGGGCCACACGCCGGTAAGAACGACGATGTCGTCTGCTGATGGCGCATTCTTGGGATCGACTCGCACACACCGTCCGCGCCGGTCCAGGCGCAATGACATCTGGCCTTCGTGCTCGACGCGCAGACGCCAGGGGTAGTCGGGACCCGAGGGGCGGGAGGTCATCCGTGGCTCCGGAGAATCGAAGGGGGGGCTCACGCCCTCGGCGGCTCGGTTAGCCCGATTTTCCAAGTCGGGCGCATGCTCGCCGTAGGAGTCCGCATGGTGCCAGCCCCACCGCCGCCGCTGCCCGAGCAGGTGGAGCTGGTGCGAGTCGACATCCCGGATCTTCCAGGAGCGATCGCCACAAGTGCCTACGGAAGTGTGTTCGAGGGGGACCCCGGGCTAGACGACGTTCCGGCACGCCCCGAACCGCTCGCCGAGATCGACGCGGTCACCGCTAATCTCGCACTCGATGCGCTCGCCGTCCATCCCTGGCATGCAGCCGGCGAAGGCGGTGCGGGGGTCAAGGTGGCGGTGTTCGACAGCCAGTGGCGCGACTGGGAGCTGCTGGATCGCGAGCTGTCCCCCACCCGCACCCACGACTGCTTCGCGCACCGCTCGTGCGCCCTGCCGATCGACTCTTTTGAGCGCTTGGGAAGCGGCGGTCGCCACGGCATCGCGTGCGCGGAGGTCATTCGAGACATCGCCCCGGAGGCCGAGCTCTACCTGGTGCGGGTCACGGGCCTTACTTCGCTCGAAAACGCCGTCGACTGGGCCATTCGAGAGGACATCGATCTCATCTCGATGTCGCTGTCGTTCTTCAATGAGTCGGGCTACGACGGCACCGGCCCCATCAACGCGCCGATGGACCGCCTGGTCAACGCCGGCATCTTGATGGTCACGAGCGCCGGCAACTACGCCACCGAGCACTGGTCGGGGACCTGGCGAGACACCGACCAAAACAGCGTGCTGGAGTTTTCGCCGGGCGAGGAAGATCTGTGGATCTACTGGACCGCGGGCAGTCGACGGCTCGATGTGGTCTGGAACGAGTGGCGTCGCTGCGGTGAGACCGACCTCGACGCCTATGTCTACGACGAGACAGGCGAGCTGGTCGGACGCAGCACCTCACGGCAGATTCCCAAGCCCGATCGTGAGAAAAACCAGAGCTGCCAGCCGGTCGAGCGCACCACAGTCAACGTGCGAGAGAGCGGCTGGCACCGGTTGGTCGTCCATCGGCATCGCGGTGGCACCCCCGGACGCATCGACCTGTTCGCGCGCGGCGGAGATCTCGACGAGCCCGTGGTGGCCGGCTCCATTGTCGATCCTGGCACCCACCCTGGTGTACTGACGGTGGGTGCGGTGCGGGCCAAGGACTACCTGCGGCAGGGTCCGGAGTCGTTTTCGAGCCAGGGTCCGACAGCCGGGGGCATCCACAAGCCCGACATCGCTGGCCCCGACGGCCTCACCACCGATGCCTACGGTCCCAGCAGCTTCTTTGGGACCTCTGCGGCCACCCCCGCCGTCACCGGGGCACTTGCAGTGTTGCTCGGCAGCGACCCTGATCTCACGCCCAAGCAGGCTGCTCAGGAACTGATGGCCACTGCCGACATTCACGCCGCGACCTGGGATCAGGTGGACCCCGGCTTTGGGGCCGGTAGGGCGCGGCTGCCACCACTTCACACCTCTGAAGCAGGGTGTGGATGGGGACGCGTGATGCCCATGCTGTGCATACTCCCGGTACTTGGGCTGCGTCGCCGGTCGCGCCAACCCCAGACGACCGGCTAAGCTCCTCTGCCGGGTGCCCACGCGCCCACCGGAGGCTTCATGCGGTCGCGCTTCTTCTTGCTCGCCGGACTTCCCCTTGCGCTGGTCGCATGCGGCGGCACCGACAACGGTTCCTCGGTGCTGGAGCCGGTCACCGACACCGCCCCACAGCGCGTCGAGGTCGTATCCACCGTCGGTGTGGGGACCGTCGAGTTCGTCGCCCGCACCGTCAACAGCTACCGCGTGGCCACTCCTGCGGGCGAGCTGACGCTGTCCGCCACCGGTGAGTCCCTTGAGACAGGCGGCACAGCTGGCTCGCTCGATCCCAGTCTCACCGGCGTGGCTCGCTTGAGCGTGCCGGCGGTGGGTCCGGGCGCTGTGAGCTGGTCGGTGGACACCAGCGCCGATGGCCTCGACGTCGTCGACGCCTCTACCCAGGCATGGACGGTCGCTCTGCCGATGTCTGGCTGGGCCGCAGGCGGGGCCGGACTGCTCGGAGCGCTCGCCAACGAGCCCGCCCACGCCGCCGCAGGCACCGGAGGCGTCGCAGTCGCCACAGAAGACGAGGTGTGGTGGTACTCCTCCGACCTTGGCCAGCCCCCCTATGTTGTGGCCGACCTTCCGCAGTCCGTGGCCGGGATGGCAGCGGGCCACATCGACCGAGACGGGATCCTCGACCTCGCGGTGTGGAGCGGCAATCAGATCGTCGCCCTGCGCGGTCTTGAAGAGGGCGGCTACACCTGGGGCGGCGGCTGGCGGGCCACCGAGGGCGAAGTCATCGGTGCGAGCATCGCGGATGCCGATGGCGACCGCATCAACGACCTGTCGGTGGGCAGCTCGGGCGGCGGCAGCGGCGTGGTCACCGTGTTCGGCCACGACGGCGCCTGGCGCTTCGACAGCTACCCCGAGCTCTTCGTCAACACCGAGCTCTACAGCATCCAGGTGGGCGACGAGACCAGCGATGGCCGACCCGATGTCAGCATCTTCGCCACGGTCACCGGCACCGTCCGCCGCTACACCCTCGCCGACGAAGGCTGGGTGGGAGCGCAGACCAGCGAGCTGCCTGGCTACGAGAGCCTCGACGGCGGCACCTTGCTTCCTCAGGCAGACATCGACGGCGACGGGGTCCTTGAGACAATCATCAGCGGCAGTCCCGACGCCAACTCTCAGGAGCTGGTGTTCTTCGTGATCGACCCCGGCGGCCAGGGCTCCGTCAACTATCCCAACAGTTTCGGGGTGTACGACGCCACCGTGGCCGACCTCGCCCTCGACGGCACTCCCGACATCATCGTGTCTGAAGACGACCACCTCACCATCTTGAGCTGGGACGGCGAAAAGTTCGAGTCGCGCAAGTCTGAGGGCACTGGCGCTCACGGTCCGGTCGTCGGGGTCGACATGAGTCAGGATGGCCTCCCTGACGTCGTCATCACGAGCGACGCAGTGCGCGTACACGTGGGCGAGTACACCGAGAACGATGCATGGCAGCGCAACGGCTTCGACTGGACATCTTACCCCACGCTCTACGAGCGCAGTCTGCAGGTTGCCGACGTCAACAACGACGGGCAGGCCGACCTTGTGGGCCTTCAGGTCGACCCCGACACCGGCGACGTCGACGTGATCGCCTGGACCCTGTCGTTTGCAGGCGCGGAGCCCGAGCTAGACCCGCTCGGCACCGTCAACCTCGTCACCAGCGGCGTGGGCCATGACCTCGTGGTGTGCGACGGCGACGTTTACGCACTCGCAGAAGGCATCGACGACGACACCGGCAGCACCTCCTCCTCCATCCGCCTCAGCCTCATTCGCTACTCCGACAGCACTGGTGCCATCGTGGTTGCCGAACGCTCGGTGGACCGCGGAAGCATGCTCGACTGCGGCATCATCGACAACGGCACGGTGGGCGTCGCGGTGTCCAGCCAGACCGGCTTTTGGGCCACATTTGGCGACGGACTGACCGACGTCGGTTCCGGCGATGTGGGCGCCACCGATGACATTGCACTCGCCGACACCAATGGCGATGGCCTGGGTGAAGTCATCGGATGCACCGGCACCGACCGTGCCTGCAGCGTGGTGGCCATCGACATCGAAGGTGACGGCATCGACGAGGTGATGCGGAGCTACGACACCACCGTGCTCACCTCCACCTCGGGAGACACCAGCCTAGCAGGAGTGGGCGACCTCCGGAGCGTGGACATCGATGGCGACGGCCGCCTCGATGTGATCGGCTGGGACACGGAGGCCGGGATGCTGCTGGCGTGGCGAAATGCGGGCACCACCCTCGCGCCCCCGGTCGGCCTCCACACCGATCGGGACCTCGTGGCTGTCGCAGGATTGGCGGACATGACCGGTGATGGCGTGCCTGAAATGGTCTTCGTGGACATCGATGGTCGTACCGTTCACTCCGAGGCTACGATCGCCGCTGCTGGCGCTGCCTGGTAGACCGACCACCCTGGATCCGCGACCCCGCCTCGTATTCTGCCACTGCGACCATCCGTCGCCGCTGGCATCGGTTCCACCATGCGCCCCTCATGCCGCAGTCACGATCCTACCGAGACGCCACCCACTCGACCGAGTCCTCGTGTGGCAGCCCGCACCAGAAGACACCTGCTGGCGGTCCTCGCCGGCTTTGGCTGCTTGATGTGCGCGCGACAGCCCAGTGCCTCGAGTGGGGCCGAGTCCACGCCCGATGTCGCCGCGAGCTGGCAGCTGCCCCGCACTCCGGTCATTGAGCCATTCCCCGGCACAACCGGCATCTCGGCAGCATCATGTGGCCAGTGCCACGCCGAGATCTATGCCGAATGGAAGACCAGCACCCACGCCCACGCGTGGGTCGACCCGCAGTTCCAAGCCGAGCTCCACAAAGACCCCGAGGTGGCCTGGCTGTGCATCAACTGCCACACGCCGATGGGGAATCAGCAGGAGCGCCTTCACACCCCCACCGACCAGGTGCGGGCGCCCAAAGTGGTCGACAACCCAGGCTTCGACCGCGAGCTCCAACAAGAAGGCATCACCTGCCTCACATGCCACTGGCGTGCGGACGGTATTGCGGCGGTCCATGACGACGTGGTGGCACCACACCCCACGGTCTACGTGCCTGAGCTGCGCACCGAAGACACCTGCACCAGCTGCCACCAGGCCGTCGCACGACTGGAGGACGCGCTCGTGTGCACCTTCAACACCGGACAGGAGTGGGCGGATGCCGCGCCTGGGAAGACCTGCCCCGAGTGCCACATGCCCCCTCAGCGCCGCGCCTCCGCACCCGGCAGTCCTGAACGGGCAGGCGGACGGCACACCTGGCCCGGCAGCCTCATCGCCAAGGACACCCCGACTGCAGACGAGCGGGTTCTCATGGAAGCCGACTGGGTGCCGGGCATCGACCTGGTCCTTCACGCGCCCACCAAGGCGAAGGCCGGCGAGCGGGTGACCGTGTCCATCACCGTGACCAACGCCCGCGCGGGTCATCTCGTCCCCACCGGCGACCCTGAGCGCTACCTCGATGTGGGCCTGGTCGCCTTGGATCCCACTGGCGCGCCCTTGTCCGCCGCCGAGCTCCGAATTGGACAAAAGTGGGAGTGGTGGCCCGTCGCGCGCCGCCTGTCCGACAATCGGCTCGCCCCCGGAGAGTCGAAGGTGGTGAAGATGATGGTGGAAGTGCCGGACCTAGCCGGTTCCTTCGCGGTCACAGGATGGGTCGATCACGTGCGCATCAGCCCCGAAAACGCCGCGTACCACGACCTTGGCGACTACCCCACCCGCCGTCGGGTCTACACACGCGACGCCACCATTGAGATTGAGCGCGCCACTGCAGCCCCGAGTCCTTGACCCGATCCTGGGCCTGCCGTATACAACCGACAAGTTCACAGACACTTGTCGGTCATGGTCGACGTCCCCGTCTACGCCACCTCCGCTGTCTTTGCGCACAGTCCCCACCTCTCTTGAGATGCCAGGACTCCGTGCACTTCTTCCGGCCTGCCCACAAGCCGCCCCGCACGGGGTAGACTTCCGGCGACCCCGTGGAACCCGACTTTTTTCGGCTCCACGACCGAAGATTCCTGTTTGCCCCCGCTGGGGAGTCCCGATGCGCAACTCCGCGTCCACCCTCTTCCTCGTTCCCTTCGTTCTTCAGTCCGTCGCTTGTGCGCCGGACGACGCTGAGATCAAGGGCTCGTGGCATGTCTGGCTTTCCGCCAACTCATCGAACACCATCGACAATGAAGACATCGCCGAAATCGATGACGTAGCGACTCGCTTCGAATGCGTGCGTACCTTCGACCAGGAAAAGGAGCGGTGGGCCGACGGCTACATTGGTCCCACCGAGTCCGACGACTGGACGAGCTCGCAATTTGTCGGCGGCCCCTGCCAAGCCACCGTCTCGGACGACGCCGGCACCGAGGACGATCCCAGCGACGACACCTACGAGCTGTACCCGGGTCTCGTGTCCGACGAGGACGAAGACGAGACCTATCTTGAGGGGTACTGCACCCAGGAG
>Ga0315322_10002181_pt1 | contig 15119 bp, 10 predicted proteins | sample M110021515metaG_FD_203461 | JGI IMG/M metagenome (GOLD analysis project Ga0315322, IMG submission 203461) | Ammonia-oxidizing marine archaeal communities from Monterey Bay, California, United States - M1 100m 21515 | ecosystem: Environmental > Aquatic > Marine > Intertidal zone | place: USA...
CGTATCGCATTCCTAACTTCCGCCCCCCGGCACGGCAAGCACGACCGAGCGCCCAAGCCAAGTTCAGCCCAGCGCGCTTTGCGCGCATAACCCATAGCGGAGCGTCGCGCTTTGCGCGCATAACCCATAGCGGAGCGTCGCGCTTTGCGCGCATAACCCATAGCGGAGCGTCGCGCTTTGCGCGCATAACCCCTCCCTACTGAATCGCGATGTCGCCGTTCGGCATCTCGGTCAATACCTTCGCGGGGCTCAGAATGTTGACCCACAAATTCTTGTGGACGCCGATGCCCCCACCAAAATCGAACGAGATTCCATTCCCGTCCGCCATGGTGAAATCCTTACAGACAACGAGGTCGACACGCGCGCCGGAAACCGGATCCAACATGGAGGCGTTGAAAAAACCGGTAGAGGTGTTCTTCGCATTCCATCCGTTGTGGGGAATCTGATAGCCGACCTCGGTCACCGTCACCATCGAGTGGTTCACAATCACGACAAGGCCCGACGGGAAGGTCATCCGCAGGACGGGAACCGTCAGATCCAAGTCCGCCTTCAAAGCACTTGACAGGCTCATCCAACCACCTGGATTGTTGGCGTCCCTGTATTCGATCACGCCCTTGCCCGCAGCATTCCACTCGTCGGCGAATGCTCGCATTGTGTAGTACTCTTTAATCTGGCTGGCCCACTCCAAATAGTCCCCACCATTCTGATCGATAGAGTTCGACATCAAGAAGCCGTTGTGGCCGTAGCTAATTTCGGCGGCGCGATACTCGTAACAAGAGCTGTCCGAAAACGGAATGGGGTGTGTATTGGGCTTAAAGTAGCGCGTGTACTGCCCCATGCCAAAGAGTCCCTTCATCACTGGACGAACAACGTTGATCTCGTAGTCGGGAATGACTGGATGTTCTTCACCAGAGAAGCCAGGCGCCTGGGGGGAGCCGCCCGTCGAGAGGCTGCGCCATGCTCCGTCGATGTAGCCCATGTAGAACGTATCCCAGCGGCGCTCCTTCAACCAGAACGATCCCTCGCCCAGAATCGGGCCATCCACAAAGTTGCTGGCCTGCTGAAAGAGGTGGCGATACGAGTTCAGAGTGCTTCGGATCGTCTTGTCGTTGGGGCTCCGATGGTCGCCCGAAATCACGCCCTGGTTCGTTCCATTTCCCGTCACGATTAGATCAGGGCTAGAGATCGTCATCACGTCAAAATAGTTCGCATTGATGCCGTAGTTGGCAAGCATTATCGCAGCTTCGCGCTCAAAGTGCGCCAGCGAACGACGAGGTGCTAGCAGGCGTGTGCTGTACAGCTGTCCATGTGGAATCGTCGGGTCGATGGCAATGCCAAAGCCGGTGCGGAAGTTGCCACTCGAGTCCCGAACTCCATCATCCCAGTTGATATAGACAGGTCCAAGTTCCGAGTAAGCGGGATTGTCGTCCTGACCCTCGGCTTGATCCAAGCTGTAGAAGTCCGTGTACATCGCCACGCGCCAACCGCCTGCTACCGCAGTCTGGACAGCTTGCGCCAGCTCGGCATCGGTCCCACCCGCGGGGTTCGCGGGACTGTGGTTCGTCGCGCGACGGTTCTGGCCGGCGTTCATCCAGTGCGTCTTCCAAAGAAGTACGTCGTCCATCCCCCACGCCTGCATGCGCAAGATGTTTTGGTAATCTGTGTTGTAGACGCCGGTGTTGTTGGGCTCTTTTGAATATGCCACGGCAACCATATTGCTGAAGTCGTCCCCGTGCGCGCTCTCGGGTGCATCCGTAAGTACGAAACAATCGGAAATGTCGTCGGATACGGTGATCCAAGCCGTCTCGTCAATAAGCTCGGCAACTCCAGACGTGTCCGGTTTGTACTGCATTGTCTCCGTGAACCACGCCAAGTTCAACGCCGTCCAAAAACCGGCCTCTTGATGTCCCTGGGCGCTAGATTGAAACAGGTCCACAAACGTCGACACGAACGTCTCGTCATCGACAAGCGAGATGCCAATCTGGTCCATGTACGGGATTCGCTCCTCTTCGAATGTCGCCGAGGGGGAGATGGCCGCTTGGTTGCCAAGCGAGAAAGAGCTGAAGCCCTCGCCAGCCGCCGCGTTGCTGCTTGTGACCTGCGCCTGAATACGAAGTGACTTCCCCGTCAAGTTGTAATCAAACTGCCTTGTGAAGGCGGAGATCCCAACGCCACCAAATGTGGGCATGGTGTCCGCGAACACAAGCGTAACCTGGTTGCCTGAAATCGCATGCGAAACCAAGGTATGCGTGCCGAACGTCTCTAGCGCCGAGGGCGTAAACAGGTGGGTCCCCGAGAGGAAAGAGAAGCCACCGAATATCGCAGGATATATCTGGGACGTCTCCTCGAGAATCTTCACCGTGCCCGCTAGAACGACAGGGTCGCTAAGGTCGAGGATGTACTTCGTTACGCTCGACGACGGGCTTGTATGGGTGAACTCATACCTGTTCATAGAGCTAACGTAAGAGACCGAAGACGTGCCGAGAGCGTCCGCGCCCAGTGGGCGCATTGCACCGGCGTATTCGGGTATAGGCGCAAGAAGACGCGTCACGTATAACTTCGAGCTTTCGAGAGTTAGCATTGGATCCAAAAGATCCACATCGAAGATCTGGCTATATATCTGTACACCGTCAAAGGCGGGCGAGAATAAAGGCGCGATCATCGGAATCTCGAGCGACGGCGGAGCGACCAGGAGCAGCAGGCCCGCAGGATCGATCAAGAGATCCGCATTGACTCCGAGCGGAAGTGGCGAGGGTAGCTTGGCGGCAGAGAAGGCCGCAAACGTCAGATGCGAGCCCGAAATCGCTTGGCTCGCTTGGTGGTCAAGTCCAGGCAGGCTGACCTCGATTGTCAGCTCTTGATCCATGAAGAGCTCAAACAAACCCGCATTCGGCCCATCGGGGTGATAGGAGGGAGAGATATCCATCTCCTGAGCCCGCACCGTCCCCGCACCTAAGAGCAGAGCTGCGGCAAAGGCTAGGTGTTTGATAGTCATCATGGAGGGGCAAGCGAGTTGGAGCAGTGCGGAGTATGGAGACCTCGACAGTCACCCCCCACTATATTAAGCAAAGCCCGGAAATAATGCGCTATCCAAGGCGGTGGACCAGTTGAAGAGGACCCACAAACGCTTGTATGAGGAGCATGAGTCCACTTCTGAGTTACCCCAATCCTCTGCCTATAATACACCAACGCGCCGCCAGCCGGGGCTAAGACCCGGTCGAGCTCAAGCTGCCCCGCGGCACTCCCGCCAGCCCGGCGCTCATCGTATTGCTCTCGATGCGAATCACTACGGTCCAGCCCGAATCTCAATTTTTCACAGGGATGTCTGCGATCTGGAACTTGAGGGGCTTCCAGCGAGTGCCCACAAAAACACTCCCGGCCCAGTGGCATCGGTTTACGGGCGTCTCTTCCATCAGCCACTCCCACTGGGTCAGGCCGTAGTTCTTGCTGGAGGAGGCCAGCATCTTGTCCGCTTCATCTTCTCCATCCATGAGCGTCAGGCTGGAGATCACATATGGAGTACCTGTTGCCTGAGCGAGCAGTTGATAGACCGTGACCTTCTGCAGCTTGACCTCTAGGCCAGCCCTTGTGAACTCCTCATGCTCGACAAGGCTCAGCTCTGCGTTGAGTCTCGTGTCTTCCAGTACGACCTTGATCAACTCTCCAGCTTCATCCTTGAACTCGACGTTGAGGCTGACTCCCTTGCCCAACCGATTGCCCTCACAGTCGAAGTGCCCACGCTTCCACCCCACTCCTCCCCAGTAGTGGAACCCGTCTGGGGAGAACGGGCGGTCAAGCTTCACCTTCTCCACTTTGGCCTTGCTCATAGGGCCGGGTCTGACGTCGAACAGCACGGCCTGACGCTCCCGAACCCAGGCTTCGAGGCCCGCTTTGGCCCTGCTCAACTCCGCAGATTTCACGCGCTTCTTCTTCGAGGCGTTGGGAACAGGAAGCTCGAAGGCTAGCTTGCTCTTCGCCTGCAGAGCCTCGATCTGGCCTTCCAATTTGAGCAGGCCCAGGGTGCCCTTCTCGGGTTCAAGTACGGAGACCTTGAAGTCGATCTGCCCCTCGTCCTGGAAGCTGCTGCCCCGGATCCAGTTCACGCCGCCACCGCTAAAGGGGGAGATGAAGGGCTCCAGTCGCTTCCCCTCAAGGGATGTGGCTCGCTTGAGTTTAGCAGGGGTCTTCACAGCGACGATCAGGTCGGCCTCTGCACCTTTTGCAATGACCTCAACATCGAGCACTTTTATTGCCTGCCCGTTGATCTTCCAGTCCATCTTGCTTGCGGAGGCTTCAAAGGTCAGGTCGGGCAGGAGACCCAGGAGGAGAGTGGCGCTGTGGAGCAGAAGCATCAGAAAGTCCTTCTTGGTAAGTTAGGTTGCAAGGTGTTCTTTCATCCATCCGGCCTCGGAGACGGCAGCGGCGAGGGCGTGCTTGCTGACCCAGCTCATCCCACCCTGGATCAGGGGGATGTGGGTCCCGAGCACCAGATTCAGGGCGTCGTGGCTGGGGGGCATGGTGGACGCGGGGTAGCAGGGAGGGGGGGCATCCCCCTACACCTAAAGGTATCCACCCAAGGAACGGGAGAGTGCCCCAGGGGCCGGCGCTGGGCGCGGTTGGCGTGCGTTAGATTGGGCCTATTGGGCCGACTTCGTTACTTGAGGTTGTCGAAGAACATCCCGCCGATCCCACTGGCGATGCCGCCGGTTTTACCCGTTGCGATCGCGATGACAAGAGGTAGGCCCAGGATCATGAGGACGCTTGTCGCCATCATGAGGACACGCATGCCCATGCCCTCAAATTCTTCTTCGAACGCGACCACGGGGACCGCTTCGATGATCTCGTCTTCGGCTTCCACCTCTTCAATGTCTTCAATGTCTTCAATCTCATCGATGTCATCGATGTCGTCGATTAGCGTATCTGCCTCGGTGATCTCTTCCGTCGCCATGCCGGCGTCCTCGAAGTCGTCGTCCACAAAAGCGATGTCGTCGCCAAGCTCGGAGCGAAGGCGTTCGACGTCAGAGCGACGCAGGCGCATGTCGGCCCCATCGCGGTAGGCGCGAATCTCGCCCTCTGAAACAAGGCGCTTGAGCTCATCCTCCTCGAGGCGGAGTTCATTAAGGGATTCCAGGAAGCTGAAAGTGTCGTCTTTGGCCACGGTGATTCGTCGGTGATCGGAGGGGTTTGCGGGGGGGGGAGAGGGGCGCGAGCAGTCTACTCGCCTGCGCCTGATTTGCTGAACTGCTTTTCTAGGTCGCGATAGGAGTAATCTGACTTGTCGTTGAAGCCGAACAGCTGCAAGTCCAAGTCAAGACGCCTCGCACCGATCAACTTCACGCCTGTGCTGGACGAAGTTCCGCCCGAGGCCTGATAGACAGCGAGTTGCTTTGCCTCTGTGTCTACAAGGTAGAGCACGGAGGCACCAGTGCGGTCCACACCAGTCACGGCAATCATCTGACTGTTGGAGTCAGAAGTCGCGCCATACGGCACCTGTAAGGTTGGAGCCTGCGTCGGCGGCGTGCCCTGCAACCCCGTCGAAGGAGCGGCGATCATGCCGACGCCAATCATGGCGAGTGCTCCAAGGAACAGCGGTGCAGCGCCTGTAGGAATGGTTATTTGAATGCTCATAGATGCAATTGGTTGAACTGCGAGGCAGGCCCGAAGGCCCGTAACTCTATACCTATACTAGCGACCTTCGACAGTTGCTCCAAGGACTGAGAGAAATGCGTCGGCACTTTTGCCATGAGGGCTACCACCCAGCCAAATCGCCAGAAATGCGCTCGGCGAGGTCCTTCAGGCTGACTAGGCCCCGTGGATTCGCACTCGATCCGACCAACGCGGCCCTCTGACCACCTTTACGAAGGATTCCAAGGGCGGCTTGGACGGAGACTTCGGGCTCAAGGCAGTCGAGTTTGTGCAGGCAAGAGTCGAAATCGTCACGCTCTTCGGGCAATTTCCCCAGTACCTCAAGCTGATGGATATACCCCAAAACTTGCCCCTCGCGAACGACGGGCAGACGTGAATGCTCCGCGCGAGCCACAAACTCGACCGCCTTCGGCCCTTCGTCAGGGCAGTCGAGGTCGAGAATTTCAACCTCCTCCCACGGAGTCATCACGGCATCCACGGGAATGTTAGACAGCGACAGCGCATTCCGAGCAAGGGCCTCCGAACGAATCTCCAGCGCGCCCGAACGCGAGCTCTCCTCGAGCATCTCAAAAACTACTTCCCGGCCGCGACTCCGAAGTAAAGCTGCCTCTTGCACGCCGAAGAGCTTTTGAACCCCACGCGTGATCAGGCGCAGGACGATCATCAGCGGCCAGAAGAGAAAATAGAAAAATGCGACGGGCCAAATGGTCCACGACAATAGAGCGTAGGGGCGGCGGCGAAAGAGGTCCTTTGGCAGCAGCTCTGCAAAGAAGAACAGCACTGGCGTCAAGATAAAGGTCACGGCCAAGTCGAGCCAGGCCTCGCTAATCAAGTGAGTCCCTTCGAGGGAGTGCTCGCTGAGAAGCGTCACAAGTTCGATCGCCAAGTTGTTGCCAATCAAGATGGTGATCAACAGGCCGGTCTCGTCCTCCAGAAGCCGGCGAATCCATTTTGAGGCTCTGTGGCCGCTCTCGGAGTCTGCCTCGATCCGCATTCGCGACACGCAGTAGAACCCTGTTTCGCTACCGGAGTAGATCGCCGACAACAGCACCAAGATGCCAAGCGTCAGAAGAGCGAGGAGAATCGAGAGGATCATCGAATCCTCCGATGCCGCAAGTCCTCACCGGACGCCACGCTCATGTCGATCGACTGTACGCGGCGACCGCGTACTTCGTGCACTCCAAGAACAAGATCGCCCCAGCGCACCTCGTCACCGGCGCACGGAATACGGCCTAATAATGCCGTCACAAAGCCGCCAACCGTTTCGAATTCCTTCGGCACAACCTGGAAGCCAAACACTTCGTTCCAGTCATGCATCGAAAGCGATCCAGCAACGCGATAGTTGCCTTCGCCGAGGGGGACAACGGTGATCTCGCGAGTCTCGCCTTCGACCCGTAAGTCCCCAACAAGCTCCTCAAAGATGTCCTCGATATTGACAAGTCCGGCAGTACCTCCCCACTCGTCCACAACCACCGCTTCGGCCGCGCCTAAATCGCGCAAGGTATGCAGTAAATCCAGGGTGCTCGCAACCTCGGGGACGAATGTGACGGGCATGATCATCTGTCCCGGCTCTAGTGTCGGATTCACCAGTAAATCGCGCACGCGCACCTGGCCCACGACCTGATCGGGCTGCTCGTCGATAACGGGAAGGCGGGCAAGCCTCTTTCTTATCGCCTCGCGCTCGACCTCCCGGCGATTGGAGCCGTCAAGTTCAAGGAAAAGGGCGTCCACGCGCGGAGTCATTATCTGGCGGACGTTGATGGAGTGCAGCTCGGAGATCTCGAGGAGAAGCTCAGCCTCGGCACTGAGCAAGTGGCCGTCCTCGGCACTCCGCTCGAAGAGCTTGGAGAGGTCGCCCGGTCGAAGGTGTGGCTCGGCCACACCGTGCTCGCCAAGTAAGCTCCCAGAAAATTCGAGCAAGCGCCCCATTACGAGTCGAACCGGGCTAGTCGCCGCAATCACGGCCGTCAACGGCAACGCGGTCATGCGCGCGATGCCAACCGATGCCGAAAGCCCAATCGTCTTTGGCAAAATCTCGCCAAAAATGAGCAGCACAAGCAAAGCGCCAACCGCGGCGATCACGGCACCGCGATCGTCTTGGCCAAGCCCCGCGGCGGTCAAGAAGTACAAGAGGTTGACAACCAAATTGGAGAACAGCACCGCAATCAAAAGGTCGCGGGGATGCTCCATGAGCTTTCGGGCGCGATCACCTGCGCGTTTTTCTTTCGCCGCCGTCAAGCTAAAGAGCGCCGTCTCCGCAGAGCTAAAGAAAGCTGAGCAGCCAAGCAGGAGACAAAGAGACACCCAAGTTAGAGCTGAACCATCAATCACTACTCGTCCCCCGCCTTGGGACCGTGACTAGGTCGGAACTTCTTACCCGACGCCAAGGTTGCGCCGTCCCCTAGTTGACCGGCAGCTTGACGCTCGGGATTCGGAAACTCGAGCCGCACTTGAAAGCCTTTTCCAAGTTCACTCTCGATAAAGACACGGCCCTCATGGGCGTCGACAATACCGTGCACAATCGACAGACCCAGGCCAGTTCCTTTGCCCACTTCCTTTGTCGTAAAGAACAAGTCAGCCACGCGCTCCAACCTGTCGGCACTAACGCCGGGGCCATTGTCCGAAATCGTAACCGCGGGCCCTCCGTCGGAAGCGACACTCAACTCCAGAACGATCTGATCGTTTGGGGTCGAGTTAGAATCTGGTTCAGAGCTTTGCGCATCTTCCAAAGCATCTAATGCGTTAGCGAGTAGATTGAGAAGCGCCTGCCCAAGTTCGTTACGCGCTCCAAATACAATCGTGCCGAAGATCTCCTCGGCGCCATCCGTTGCGGTGAGTGGGACCGCCATGTCTTCGTGCTGCAAGTCAAGGGTAACACCCAAGTTGCTGGCGCGGTGTCCGACGAGAGCGAGCGCATCGCGAGCTACATCCAGAAGATCCACCCGGACCGCGGCAGTCTCGCGAGGCGTGAAGCGCAAGAGCTGACCAACCGTATCGCGAATACGCTCGAGCCCGCCCTGGAGTAGGGCGACGTAGCGGCGCTGCTTTTCGACAGGTGTACTTTCGCGGCCGATCACCTCCACCGCATTGAGCAGCCCACCTAGCGGGTTGTTGATTTCGTGGGCGATGCCCGCCGCGAGCTCACCCATCGCCGCCAACCTGCGCTGGGTCATCGCGGCCTGTTCGGCCGTACGCGCTTGGCTTGTCGCTAGGCGGACCTCTTCCTCAAGGCGCCCGCTAAAGCTCTGGACCTCCGCCGCCATCGAGTTGAAGCCTTGGCTGAGAGCGCTCAGCTCGCCACCACCACCCGACGTCGCAACACGCGCCGCTAGGTCCCCACCCTTCATGCGACGAACTGCGCCGGTCAGGCGCACAACCGGGTCCAGTACCAACCTGGACAGCGCTACAAAAGTTCCGCCAGTGAGGAGGATCGTGGAGACAACCAGCCAGCCGAGCAGGATCATCACCATGTCCGAGCTATCCTCGAACGTCTCCGGGAGTCGATACCAGAACGCCCCCCACGGCCCGCGGTTGGTCTCGATCAAAACCACCCACCCACCCGCGGCGGCGACCTTCTCGCCCGTGGAGATCACCTGCATCATCGCGCGCAAAATCTCTTGATCGACTTCGCTTCCACCACGACCGGCGCGGCCAATTGGATTGATCGCGATACCGTGGTGAAGGACCTCACCGCGAACGCTTTCCAAGTTGTCGCTAACGATCATCGCGTCCTCAAGACGCTTCCATTGGGGATCCTCCAGGATGGCCCGAACGTTGATGTCATCCTTCGCTTCGATGTTGCCATCCAAAGTAAAAAGGAGCTGCTCGAACAGACGCCTCGAGGCGGACTCTTGAATCTCGACAAAACCCTTGCCCAGCCAGAACCCACCAACCACGAAGACAATCACGTTGATTGTCGCCGTCAGAAGCACCACCCGCATGCGCAGGCTGAGCCCGCGCCGACTACTGGTGGTGCGCCTAGGGCTAGGTTCTGGGTCGGGATCCACCTATAAATCTCCCATACTGTTCATGATTTCGAGCAACGGCATGAAGAGCGCGACAACGACGAAACCGACGAAGACTGCCATCACGATGAGTAGAGCAGGCTCGAGGATTTTGAACAAGGCGTCGAGTTTACGGTCGACTTGAACCTCGTACGACTCTGCAACTTTGAGCAGCATGCTCTCGAGCTCGCCGGTCTCTTCGCCGACCTCGACCATATTGCAAACCAAGTCGTCGAAGACACCAGTATCACCCATTGGAGTCGAGATGCCCTCACCTTCCCGGACGGTCAAGCGAATCTCCTCGATCGCCTCGTGGAAGATCACGTTCGGCGTCGTGTCGCGGGTGATCGAAAGGGCGTCTAGGTGCGGCACGCCAGCTTGAACGAGCGTGCCGAATGTGCGAGAGAAGCCGGCGATATAACCCTGGCGCAGGACCAAGCCCATCAACGGGACTTTCAACAAGATGCCGTGAATGAAGCGGCGATACCCACCTCCAGCTGCCATCAGGGACGAGTGAATGATCAGCAGAAGAATCGGCAGACCAAAGACAGCGTAGAAGTACTGCGTCGCAAAATTTGCGGTGTTGAGCAGCAGCAGCGTAATATCGGGCAAGGTGACATCGAATGTGTCGAAGATCTCCTGGAAGCGGGGTATCACGAAGAGGATCACGATGCTGACGACAACAACGGCAACGACAACGATCACAGCCGGATAGAGCATAGCGCCCTTGATTTTGGCTCCGATGTCAGCGGCGCGCTCGCGCATGATCGCCAAGCGCTCGAGAACAGTGTCGAGCAGGCCACCGCTCTCGCCGGCCTTTACCATCGCCGCATAGAGCGGGTCGAAGCAACGGTCGTGCTTGCCGAGTGCTTCGGAAAGAGGCGTGCCGGAGGCTACGTCCTCCACAACCTCGGCAAGGACCTGTTTAAAAGGACCGTTTGGGGTCTGCCCGTGCAGAACCGACAGCGCGCGAACGATTGGGATGCCGGCAGACGACAGCGTTGCGAGTTGCAGCGTGAAGTCCGTTACGGTCTGCCCAGAGACGCGCTTGCCGCGCCCCTTCTTTTTGGGCGGGCCGCCCCCACTTGAGCTTGGAGTACGAGCGACGCCCTTGGTAGCGGCAGCGCCACCACTCATTTTACGTTGAATCTTCTTAGCCATATCGTCAGGGGGAGAGACTCGCAAGTCTCGGGGTGGGATGCAAGGGGCGAGGAGCTTGGTACAAAGGCACTAGTGCCCCATCGTCTCTCGAATAACCTCTTCAATTGTCGTCTTGCCATCTAGGACACGTTGAATCCCGGCTTGGCGAAGGGTGCGCATGCCAGCTGAAATGGCCAAACGGCGCAGCTCGGCCGTCGAGGCCAGCGCCCCAATCGCCTCGCGCAGCGAGCGATCCATCTTCATGATCTCGTAGATGGCAGTTCGTCCGCGATAGCCCGTATGGAAACACTCGGCGCAACCTTTGCCGAAGGGAAGCCGCGCACCTTTTAACTCTTTTGAGTCTGCGCCAAGCTCGCGCAACAGGTCTTCGTCCGGCTCGTAGCTGTCCTTGCACGAAGGGCACACCGAGCGCACAAGGCGCTGCGCAATCACCGCTTCGAGTGTCGCCGTAATCAAGAAGGGCTCGACCCCCATATCCACCATCCGCGTAACCGCGGACGGCGCATCGTTCGTGTGAACCGTGGCAAAAACGGTGTGGCCAGTGAGGCTAGCCTCGACGGCCGTTCCCGCCGTGTCCTCATCGCGGATCTCCCCGATCAGGATCTTGTCGGGGTCCTGGCGCAGCACTGTTCGCAACACTTGGCTATACCCAACGCCGATGTCCTCGTTGATTGGGACCTGGACCAAGCCGTCAATGTCGTACTCGACTGGATCCTCGACTGTGACAATTTTAGTGCCGGGATCGTTGATTTCGGACAAGATCGCATAAAGCGTCGTAGTCTTACCACTTCCGGTTGGGCCCGTCACAAGCACGATACCGTGGGGCAGCTTGCACAAGTCGCGGATGTCTGCTGCATCTCGCGTCTCGAGACCAAGCGAAGTCAACTCCAGTGAAACGGCAGATCGGTCCAGGATTCGCAGGACCGCTCCCTCGCCCGCAATTCCTGGCAATGTTGCAACACGCAGGTCGACGGGGCGCCCATCAATCGCAAGCGCGATGCGCCCGTCCTGGGGCAACTTCGTCTCGGCGATGTCCAGCTCGCTCATGATCTTGATACGAGCCAAGAGTGCGCCGGCAAGGTGCGCCGGCGGCGCCTCGATTTCGTACAACGAGCCGTCGACTCGATAGCGGATGCGCAGCTCGCCCGGAAACACTTCAAAGTGGATGTCGCTCGCGCGGTCGCGAATAGCGCGGTGCAAAATCGAGTTCAACAGGCGTACTACGGGTGCACTCGCTGCAGCTTCCTCGGGACTTTCCTCGCCGGCCGCGCGGGCCGCGTCGGCGATAGCGTCTTTCAGCGATGCCTGCTCACCGTAATATTCGGTGACCAGCTTCCGCAGAGTCTCACCGTCGCCCAAAACGCCGCGAACATCGCCGCCCGTTGTGAATCGCAAGTCCTCGAGAACAGCCACATTCATCGGATCTGCAATTGCGACGATCAGAGTGTCGCCTTCCATGCGCAAAGGCAAGACACTGAATGCGTGAGCAGTACCCGAGTCCAATCGCTCAATCGCCTCATCCGTTGGCTTCTGCGCCGAGAGGTCCACGGCATCCAGTCCCGCCTGCTTCGCAAGCGCGATGTTTAGCTGGTCCGGTTGCAACGATCCTAGTGCGACGAGGTGCTGCCCGATTAGACCTCCATGCTTGCGCTGAGCGCCAAGCGCTTCTTGAATCTGGCCCTCGCCAATCAGCCCTTGCCCTTTCAGGATTTGGCCGACCAACTCGCGCGTTGTACTTGATGCGCTCATTTACAGTCTGCTCGCAAGGTCTTCGCGGTTCTGCGCGGCCTCGAGGGCGCACTCGGCAGTCACGACGCCTTGGCGGATCAAGTCCAACAAGTAATCGTCTAGTGTCACCATCCCAAAGCGCTTTGAAGTCTGGATCGTACTTTGGATTTTGTGCGTCTCGCCCTTGCGAATCAAGTTGCCAATCGCGGGGTTCATCAGCATGACTTCAAAGGCGGCGGCTCGCCCATTGCCGTCTGCGCGCGGCAGTAGCACCTGGCTGATAACGGCTAGTATTGATGTCGACAGCTGTGCACGAATCTGCGCCTGCTGGTTCGCCGGGAACGCGTCGATCATGCGGTCCATCGTGCGCGCGCTGCCCGTTGTGTGCAATGTGCCAAAGACCAAGTGCCCGGTTTCGGCGGCGGTGACTGCTGCAGAGATCGTCTCCAAGTCGCGCATTTCGCCGACTAGAATCACGTCGGGGTCTTGGCGCAGAGCGCGGCGGAGCGCTTCGGCGAAATCGGGCACGTCGACACCAACTTCACGCTGGGTGACGATGCTCTTCTTGTGTTCGTGGTAGTACTCAATCGGATCCTCGATCGTGATGATGTGCCGGTCCCGGTTCATGTTGATCCAATCCACCATCGCGGCGAGGGTCGTCGTCTTACCGGAACCCGTTGGGCCAGTTACCAGCACTAAACCACGCGGGCGCGAAAGCAAGTCCAAGCTGGCCTCGGGTAATCCCAGTTCGTTTACGTCGAACAACTTTTGGGGAATCACGCGCATCACCGCGCCGTAAAGACCCTTTTGGCGTAGCACGCTGACCCGGAAGCGGTTGCCCGAATCATGGGCGAGACCGAAATCCGTGCTGCCAACGTCTTCCAGCTCTTTCCACTGCGAATCGCTGCACAGTTGGCGGCAAAGGGCTTCGGCCATGGGGCCATCGATCACGGGCGCATTGGCAAGGTGTGCGAGCCCACCGTCGGTACGAATTGCCGGCGGCGCGCCAACGGCAAGGTGCATATCCGAGGCGCCCATCGCAAGGGCGGCCTGCATCAGATCTTGAATGTTGTGCATAGTCTTTTTTGGGGTGAGGCCCTTAGTAGGTCTCGATTCGAGCTTCCTCGGCCCCGCTGCGACAGACGCGCAGGACCTCGGCAAACGTGGTGGTTCCATCCAGCACTTTTTCAGCGCCATCTTCGATCAGAGGAAGCAGATTGCCGCTGGAGTGTGCTGCCGATCGCAGCTCGTCTTGGCTGCACCCTTCGAAGAATCGCTCGCGCAGGTCGCCGTCGAGCTCCAGGAACTCAAACAGTCCCATGCGGCCGCGGAAACCCGAGCCCTCGCAGCTGTAGCACCCGCGGGGCAGACGGAACTTCATTCCGTCGCGCTGGGTAATTCCAAGCTGAGCAAACTCAGAGGCGGGCGGGTCGTACTCCTCTGAACACTCGGCGCACAACTTGCGGACCAGGCGCTGGGCCAGCACGGCCTGCACCGCGGTGCTCGTCAGGAACGGCGCCACGCCCATATCGACCAGTCGGGTCAATGCGCTCGGCGCATCGTTAGTGTGCAACGTCGAGAACACCAAGTGGCCCGTCAGGGCAGCTTGGATTGCGGTCTCGGCGGTCTCTTGATCCCGGATTTCACCGACAAGAATAACGTTCGGTGCGCAGCGTAACATCGCGCGCAAGATGCGCGAGAATGACAAGCCAACACGGGCGTTCACCTGCACCTGGTTGATGCCGGCGATGTGATATTCGACCGGGTCCTCGGCCGTTATGATCTTCACGTCAGGGCGGTTCAACTCTTTCAGAGCCGCGTACAGCGTCGTCGTTTTGCCCGATCCAGTCGGGCCCGTCACCAGTACGATGCCCCCCGATCGCTCGAGCATGCGATCCATGCGGCGTCGCGCATCGCCCACCAGCCCAAGCTCGTCAAGCGAGATCAAGTTTGCGCTGCGATCCAGCAAGCGCATCACAATCGTCTCACCGTGGTTCGTCGGAAGGATCGAGATGCGAACGTCGATATCACGCGTCCCCAACTTCACGCCAATGCGCCCGTCTTGCGGTTTGCGCTTCTCGGCGATGTCCAACTTGCCCATGATCTTAAGGCGGCTCACCAGAGGCGCCGCCAAGTGCGCCGGGTGCCGCGCCACCTCCTGCAGCACGCCATCGACACGGCAGCGAACGACCAACCCATCGCCAGCAGGTTCGATATGGATATCACTCGAACGCTTGTCGAGCGCATCCTGGAACATTCGCGTCACGAGCCGAATGATTGGCGCATCGCCGTCCTCTTCCCCACCGGCTTCGGCGAGCCCGGCCGCGATGCCCGCCTCGGCACCAGTCGAGCCGTAATACTTTTCGAGCACTATACCGAGCGCACTTGGCGTGGTAATCGCGCACACGATTTCGCAGCTCAGCATGAAGCGCAACTGGTCCGCGACCAAGCTGCGCGTCGGGTCGTCTACGGCGACAATCAGCTTGCCTCCTTTTTCCGCCACCGGAACAAGTCGCTGTTCAATCGCGAACTCCTCGGGAATACGCTCGACCAATCGATCTGGCAGCCTCCCTTTCGACA
>Ga0315322_10002185_pt1 | contig 15109 bp, 8 predicted proteins | sample M110021515metaG_FD_203461 | JGI IMG/M metagenome (GOLD analysis project Ga0315322, IMG submission 203461) | Ammonia-oxidizing marine archaeal communities from Monterey Bay, California, United States - M1 100m 21515 | ecosystem: Environmental > Aquatic > Marine > Intertidal zone | place: USA...
CGCCGAAGTCGACCACTTCGTCAATGACAAGCTTTTCAGGAGAGCTGATAGGAAAATCTTGAGGGACGTGAAACCCACTGCTGCCCCCGGTGTGAATCACCGAGAGCGTCCACTGTCCATTATCCTTGATGAAGGAAACCGAAAACATGATTTCCGATGGCTCGGAATTTGGACCGACCCAATTACGACTGTAGGAACTAGCACCACCAGGGGCGTCGGCCTTTACAAGCCCCTCATGATTCTCACAACACATATGATATTTAGCAGGCATCGAAATTCGATACCGCCAAACCATACTGTCATTAATTTCAGCTGCGATTAAATCCTCTGGTACACCTGCACGCACCACACGCACCTTAGCCGGATCAGCTTCCTCGAAAATCCCAACGCGCATCCGCAGGTCATCGTGAACTTCACGCAAACCAGCAAGCCGCAAATTGGAATAGACGGTGCAAGCAAGCCCCATTGCAATGAGGACCAGTAGCAACATGCGAATGGCAAAACGTTTGGTAGCCAAGGACACCTCTTTGATATAGACGACTTAAAGCCGCGTCCCAACTAGGCAAGCAATGCTAATGCATGAGGCGCAAATTTTGCAGCCCAGAATTTACTTCAATTTTGCAGCCCGGACTTTACTACGCTGCCGCTCCACGTATCAAGTGGCTGCCGACACTCGCTCCAGCGAGCCAACCCGGAATAACCACGAGGCGTCGAGACACCTAGTGTAACGCATGTCCTCAGCCAACCTATTGGCCAAACGCTTCTCGTTCACGTCAACTCCCACGAAAGCCACGCCCAGATACCGGTCACCTCCCCCCGCTTCAGCCGGCTCGTCGGGCTGGAATTGCTAGCGTTTTCGGGTAAACCGAGCTCGATAACGACCCCATCGTCATTCAGCTACATGAGCCAGCATTCCACCGGTCGCCCGAAGGCAAGTCACTGCCCACCTCGAAGCCATTGCGTATACTGCTTGTCACCGTGCTGTCACACTGTCTTGCCGATGAAGCTGAACCCAGAGCCGCTTTCAATGCTTGCAAATTGAGTCGCGTTGGGAATCATTGCTATGGCAAGCTGATAATGCCTGCTATCGCCGTACCACACCACGCCCGCTCAAATGGACATGCAGCCTTGACTGAATAAGCCCATTTGTTTGGACCTACCTGACAGTCGATGCACCGAACCTCGGTATTTCATTTGATCCTCGTGCTCGTTTGATCCCATGTTTACATTCATTCATGCAGCTGACATTCACCTCGATAGCCCTTTAACAGGGTTATCGCAACACGATGAGGCACCGACGGAAACCATCCGAGTTGCCACACGTGCCGCTCTGACTCGTCTGGTCGATTTTGCGATTACAGAAGCGGTAGACTTCGTGTTGATTGCCGGCGACTTGTACGATGGGGACTGGAAAGACTTTGGCACTGGCATCTCGTTCAACAATGAGATGCGTCGGCTTGAATCGCAACAAATCCCTGTCTATTTGATCTACGGAAATCACGATGCCGAGTCACGTGTCACCAAAAGTTTGAAGCTGCAGGACAACGTCCACGTGTTCTCAACCAAGCAGGCAGAGACGGTTCACCATCCGACACTGCCGGTGAGTGTGCACGGTCAAGGATTCGCTACACAATCGGTCACCGAAAACCTTGCCGAGAATTACCCGGCACCCACGGAGAATCGTTACAACATCGGTTTGCTACATACCAACCTTGGTGACCGAGAAGGGCACGGCAATTATGCGCCGAGTAGTCTTCCTCAACTCGTTGCGCATGGATACGACTACTGGGCACTAGGGCACATACACATCCGCGAAATTCATCATAAACACCCCCATGTGGTTTACTCAGGAAACACTCAAGGCCGGCATGTGAAAGAAACAGGTCCGAAGGGATGCTATCTCATCACAGTCGACGATGATTTGGAAACTTCCAACTGCGAGTTTGTCACACTCGACAGCGTACGCTGGGAGAACTTGGGTGTTGATTGCGGCGGAATGAGCACCGAACATCAGGTCCTTGAGGCGGTTCGCAACCGACTCAACGCTGCACTCACAGACGCCGATGGTCGTCTACTGGCGGTCAGGATCACGCTCACTGGTAATACTGAGTTGCACGAGGTGTTACACGCGGAGCACAGCCGTTTCCGGGCGGAGTGCCAAAGCATCGGGCTGGACATTGATGCGGAACTGATCTGGGTCGAGGGTCTGCGACTCAAAACCCGAACCTTGATCAATCCAGAAGAGCTAGCCAAGCAAGATGATTTGACAGCCTTTGTCCTCGACGCTCTCAAAGCCTTCGACCCGAACACCTTGCCTGCTGCCGTGGAAACGTTGGTAAGGAAAATCCCCCCTGAGGCGACCCGTGCTTTGCAGTCAAGTTTAAGACCACAAGGTGAGCCAGAAACGGAGACGATGCGTGACGAGATTAGTGCCATCGTGCTTCAGGCGATCGCAACCTCAGATTCGGCTGAATAGCACCCGAAAACCGCCCCACCTCTGCCCCCACGAACTTCATGCGTTTCGACTCACTCAACATCCCAGCGTTTGGACCGTTCACGTCCTGCTCCTACAGTTTCGAATCATCGTCGCATGACTTGCATGTGATCTACGGACCAAACGAAGCTGGAAAAAGCTCTCTCTTAAGGGGGATACACCATCTGTTGTATGGATTTCCTGCATCAACTGATGATGACTTCCTTCACGAATACAAAAAACTCAGAATCGGTGCAACGGTGAGTGATGGCAAGCAGAGCCTCACTTTCTTACGAAAGAAGGGCAACGTTGGCACGTTGTTGGATGAAAAGCAAAATACAATTGACGAGGGAAGGTTGAAGGCGTTCTGTGGATCAGTCAGTCCTGACTTCTTCAGCCACATGTTTGGCCTGAGCACCGAAACGTTGCGCAGCGGAGCAGACAGTCTGTTGTCGGCGAAGGGCGAACTTGGTGCTCTGCTATTTGCAGCCAGCGCCGGTGGATCACCCATCGAATCCGCTATCCAGAAACTACAGGCTGAAGCGGACAAACTGTTTGCAGGCAACGGCCGAAAAGCAAATACGATCGTCACCGCGTATGCTGCAGTGAAGGAACATGAAAAAGTAGTACGAGCAAACACATTGTCGCCATCCGATTGGAAAAAATTAAACCAGGAGATCGAGTCGGCACAACGAGATTTTGACCTCAAAGACGAGCAACTCAATAACCGTCGCATGCGTCAAACACGCGTGGAAAACCTTTTAAAGGCGATACCTTTAATACACGACTTGAAGACGACTCATGCCGCGTTGGCAACAATCGCACTTCCGGACCTGCCCTCTGATTTTCCAGCTCGCGTCACGGAAGCGAATTCAACCCTTACCAATGCGGCCGCACTTATAACCGAGCATGAGTCAATTTTGCTAAGCAAGCAAAGTCGTCTCGCCGAGATCGAACCTTTCGAAAGCATCATCCGCGACGCTCCTGAACTAGACTCGCTTCACCAAACAATCACACAGCACCTGCAAGATCTTCAGAATGTTGAAGATCTTGCAGTTAAGCTGAAACAATTGCAACGTGAACAAGAAGTGCAATTGCAAAATCTGGAATTGACGGATCGCGTGAATTTGACATCCTTACCCAATGTTGGGAAACAACAATTACTTGGTATCAGGCAACTCGTTGAGTCCATTGCGAAAGTAGAACGAGAACGGGACCAGGCACAACGTGATCTCAATGGAACCACCCGCAGTGTTGACAAGCAACAGGAGAAGCTTGCTGCTCTCGGCGAAGCCAAAGTGAATGACTCACTACGCCAACTGAGTTCCGAGGTTGAGGAACACAACAAAAACAGCAAGGTGGCTGCAACTTGGCTTAACAAGCATGACGACAACAAGGTCGCGTTTCAACAACTGGCCAACCAACTTGGCATCGCCGATCTGAATCCTGATGAAGCACGTAAGATCCAGGTCCCAGCTCTGACCGTTGTCCAACAGTTCCAAAAAGATGAGAGCCAAATCAAGGAGGACTTACGACTGAGTCAGAAGAAACTCGATGACCTAAAGGCCTTGGCTGTTGAGATCGAAGCTGAGATCCGGTGTGGTTCAGATGACGTTGCGGTTGTCACTGAACAGGATCTTTTGGATGCGCGGACGGCAAGGGACGAACATTGGAATCAAATTTCCCAGAAATGGGTCGACAAGAATCCTGTTGAAATCGAAGAACGAAAAGCCTTCAGCCTGAAGATTGTCCAAAGCGACGATATCGCAGATACCCTCCGGGATCATGCCGAAACCCTTGGCAAAATCACCACACTCAAACACCGACTTGAGAGCAACACCGTTAAGCAGAAACAGGCAGATCAAGTTGTGGATCGCATCAAGGAAAAACAGACAATTTTTGAAACGGAGTGGCGGCAACAATCCAGTTTTTTACCTGAACGTCATTTTATTCCCACCGAGCTCGCGGCGTGGCTTGTTGTTTATGAGAACTGGTTGACTCTTGACGCCGACATTTCCAAATTGGAAAACAAATTGGATGCCCACCAAGAAAAAGAACACAACTTACGTGGCGCATTGCAAAAGAGCCTTCAGCGTGACGATGAGAGTTACGCAATTCTGTCAAATTGTCTCACCAACACACTCATTGAGGCAGAATCGGTCAATGGTGAACGTAAAGCGATCCGTGTTGATATCGAAACTTTGAACGCAGATTTATCAGTGCAAAAAGAAGCTTTGGCCCACGCTGAGCAGAGACTTGAAAGAGCATTAGGGGATTGGGCGGAATCGATTGCCGATCTCAAGATTAATGGATCAGCTTCTAGGAATATCGCGCTCAACCAGCTAGAGGAGAGACACACTGCACACGTCACGGACCGCAAGATTTCAGAGTGTGCCGAACAAGTGGAGTCCCTTGCCCAGCGCATCGGCAAATACACAGAAGAACTCGAAATATTTCGTGATCGGCATCTTCCTGATTCGCCTGTCCTCGACCCTGCGAATCCCGATATTGCCGAGAAGCGTCTCGCGGAGCTGCTCGCATCTGCTCAAGTCCGAAGGACAGAGCATGAAACCCTCAGGGGTGACATCGACCAAGTCGTGGAAACAGTACGGGCCAAGGAACGAGCAAAGGATGCTGCAACAACTCAAATCCAAAAACTGATGGCGGAAGCCAAAATCTCATCCCCGGAGGGTCTTCTTGATTCGATTACTCAGTTTGAGAACCGACAGCACCAGCAACAGAAATTAGACGTCACCAACGCCGCATTGATCAATTTGGCTGGTTCCATGGGGGTTGAGGCTCTTATCAAGGAAGCCGATGCGGAAGAAAGTGATTCATTGCATGTAGAGGTGAGAACCTTGACAGAAGAGATTGAAGGTCTCCAAGATCACAGAGATGGCGCGCGGGATGTTTTAAATGAGGCAATGAAGACTCGTGCGAACTTGGAAAAGGCAACGGATGACGCTGCACTTGCAAAACAATTTTCAGCGAACTCGCTTGCATCAGTTATCACGCAAAGTGAGCGTTTTATACGACTGCAACACTCAATTTCGTTTCTGCGGGCTCAGGTCGAAGCGTACCGCAAAAAGAGCCAAGGCCCCATGATCGAAAAGACGTCTCAGTTTTTCAGCACTCTGACAAATGGCACCTTCTGTGGCGTTGGTGCACAGCAGGATGATGATGACCCTGATCAAATTGTCCTCGTGGCCCTCCGAGACTCCATCGACGACCCCAGTGGGACGCCAGAGACCCTTAAAACGCAAGCCTTATCAGAAGGAACCCGTGATCAGCTTTATCTTGCCCTTCGAATGGCCGCAATTGATATTCATCTTGAACATCACGCCCCCATGCCTCTGATTCTTGATGATGTGCTCATGACATTCGATGACACACGCTCAAAGGCATTCTTTCACCTAATAAAAGAGTTGTCTCTGAAAACACAAGTGATCGTTTTCACCCACCATCTGCACACAGCCAAGATGGCAGAGGATTTTCTCCCCACTGGCCAAATTCTAGATATTTCGTAACAGCAAAACCAAGCCATCACGCTGTCTTTGGTTGCAGAGAAGTGTGCGTTAATCAGCAAGCATCAATCCGCGTGGCAAGTACAACGCTAATCCTCACGTGGTTCCACAAGAATCTGAAGCCATTTTGGCATTTTTAAGGAACGCGAGATTTCCTGCGGATGCTAACTAGATTTGCAGTCCGAATGCCTCCGCCAATTTAGAGAGCAGTTTTCGCTCGCGGGGCAAGAACTTTCTTGCGTCGTAGCAGCAGCATGAGAGGAATTAAACTCCCCAACATCACAACCATCGATGGCTCCGGTACTGCAGCCGCGGGGCCTGCCGACGTGAAGGCAGTAACATCCGCAAACGAGTCCCCGAAACACAACTCATCCAGTGCACCTAAGGTGCTTGTATGATAGAGGGCAATTTTCGGCACTTTATCAAACTCTTTGATCGCTCCGGAGTATAACGTTGTGGCGTCCAAAACATCGGGCTGTGTATCCAAAACCGGATTTAGCCACACATCCAGATGACTGAACTTATCCTGAGACTGATCATACACAGCACGGCCTACGAGCAAAGATATTTCGGTGCCCGCAAAAATGGCTATGCTGCCTAGCTGCGTCGTATCTGCATCGTAAACACCATAAGAGGTACTGGTTACGTCTTTCGCACCCTGTCCGACGTAAAATGATTCGTTGATCCCCAATGACACTGTCTCGTTTCCAGTGGCACTTTTGATCAAAAAGCTGAACCAGTAAGTGTCGATCAGTTCATCCTGGAAATCCCGAACAGCTTCTATCTGCGTGGAACAATTGCTTGGTCGTGTTCCGGCGTTACCCGCAACTTGCAGTGAGTTTCCATTCCGATCTGCATAATCCAAGCCATTGCTTGTTGTTGCCAACGGGTCGGATCCCCAACCTTGCTTCCATCCCAAAACGCCGTTAACTGGTCGGGTGCCCGGCGCGTAATCAAACGATTCCTGGACCATCAACGCCCCACTCGCGACGTCGTTCAACAATATCAGCACCAGCAAGGGAAAAATGAATCGCATCATGCACTCATCGTATAAAAACCAAATGAACAATCAGGTGTGGCGTCGATTAGAACTTCAAGCCTGGCCCTCGCCTGCCGCGGGTGCGCACCAGGCTGATAACCATGACGCAATCGAACTACAAAAGCTTGATCGTCAGCATTGCGTGATGAAACAAGAGACTACTCACATCCAAGCACTGGTCCATAGAAGACTGCGTTAAAAATACACGGTGATTACAAATAACAGCTGCAAACCAGCACTCTGGCCCGAGCCTTGCCCCCACAACAACGGGTAACCCGTCACACTTCCACTAGCGTAAGAAGAATCAAAGAAGCGGCAGGCCCGATGCACGGGAACTGCGGTGAAACTCAGAGGCGTTCACCGCGAGTGAATGCGATTCGATAATGAGGTTTTCGCAAGGAAGTTAGCGGAACCCCAAATTGCGAACATGTCCCTCCACGTCTGTCGTTGTCACCAACTCAGCGACAGCCAAGCACCTGCCCTGACGCAAGGCTGAGAATAGTAGCCGAGAATAGTAACAGAAGGAGGATTCAGACCAACGCTTGACTGCAATCAATAATGTAGTGCAACTAACCTTAGTCCAAGGAATGTCATGTTTGGTTTCGGAAATCGCGAAGAGAAATTGCAGGCAAAATATTCGAGTTTGATGCAGGAAGCGTATGACCTTTCTACGGTCAATCGGAAGAAAAGCGACCTCAAACGTGCTGAGGCAGAGGAGATTGGCAGACAGCTGGAACAACTCAAGACCAATACTCCGTAAAGCCGTTGCAGCTGTGAAACAAACCGACCGCGACATTGCAGTGTCTGGGAGTCCTTTATGTCTTATGCACGCTCTCGGCTTCTGCTAGGCATGACTGGCGTAGGGCTTATCGTTCTCGCCAGCGTTGCTTGCCTTGTGACGAAGGTTCCTCTTGTTTTACTGCCCACCAATTCAAGTTGGTCCGCGTCCGATGTTATCGCTTTGGTCTCCGCGATTGGGTGCCTGTCTGCGTTACTAGCGCCATTGGATTTATTAGGTGGATATTTTCTCCCAAACCGCGCCGGTCCCAACAGCGTCACTGCCGGAGGTTTCTTTGGAAGTTGGCTGAGAGGGGCAATTACGCAAGCCGCCTTCTTTCTGGCAGCAAGTCTGCTTCTTCTTACTTTGGGGCGTTGGGCTGGCATCCTTGGTGCCTCTCTAGGTGTAGCATCATTGTGTGTAATGCTCGTGGCATTCCAATTGCCACTGGGACGATTGACCGGAGCATTGGGCAAGATCACTGAGTTAGGTTCAGCAGACCGTGATCGCATCGACGCTGCGACTCGACTTACCACAGCCTGTGGTTGGAAACCCCGAGCTCTTGTGGTGTTAACCCACCAGGACCCCGGTTTTACAGGTGGGGTTGTTGGGTTGCCAAGCCGCGAGAAAATTGCATTGCCTGCGGGTATGCTGAACCATCTTTCCACTGACGAACTTGCAACTACCATCGCGAGGAGACTCGAGGCGATCGACGCCGGCAGTCGCACTCGAGGCTTACTGGTCGCCTTTATTTGGGTGTTACTCGGGTTCAACGCGTCGACGCTCATTCCCGGCGCTGGCGTTGCTAGTGTGGCAGAGCTTGCTATGACTTGCCTTGGGTTCACGCTGTGGACGTTTTTAGGATTACTTATTCTGCCGAGCCTGAGCCGGCAAGCGTCATTTTCCATTGACAGTCGTGTAGTTGGCCGCGGTTTTTCTGCCGACTCTCTTACGCGATCCATCAGCAAATTCGACCAACTTCAGGATGACGAACCTGAGAGGGCAGCGATGATTGAGACCATCTTTCATCCCGTACCCAGCGTTGCAAGAAGAAGAGGTCAAGCGACTGCCGGTAATCCGATCGCGTGGCATGCAGCTAGGATGACCCTGTACCTGTCATGGTCGTGCATGGGGACCTTGGTTCGCGCTGTTCACTGCAATGTGGGACGCCCTGAACTTTGGGTCATGTACCCAACTGATTGACGGGAACTGCCGTCCAAATACACCGCGGACTCAATAGCAAAGATGCTCAGCCAAACAAGAATGTAACCGGTGGGGCTGTTGGTGGAACATTACTCAGAGTGTGCTTCACTTCGGAGACGGCGGCTGCGTAGCCTTGCGGTTTGCTGCAAAGAAGGAGAAGATGCCATCAAAATGTTGCCAGGCCAGAAAAACATGTCCGCCATTTTCAACTTCGACATACTCATGCTTCATCCCCAGTTCCTTCATCCTATCGACCCATAGTCGAGTCTGCCGAACAGAGACCAATCGGTCTTTGTCCCCTTGAACGACATAAGCCGGAATGTTCTTGGCCGTTGCAAGCCGATCACGATTGCCGTAGATCGCTGGCGCGACGACCGCTATCGCGGCCCATAGCTTGGGGTAAGTCATAGCCAAGTGCATCGACCCTCCCCCTCCCATTGAATGTCCAAATAAATAGATTCTCTTCGGATCAATCTGAAAGTTCTTCCGTGTTAACTTCAGAACCTCCATCACATCCTGTTCGCTGAGCTCTCCGAGGTTCCGAGGATCAGATCCTCTTCCCCCTCCTTTTCCCCGACTCCCGTACCAGCCACGAGCGTTGTAGCCCATTGGTGCGACCAGAATATATCCTTGATTATCGGCGGATTTGGTTAGGCCTGGATAAGCGAGGATCTGTCCTGGGCTGCCGTTCAAACCATGCAGCACGACTACCAGAGGGTACGTTTTGGACTTATCGAAATCCTTTGGCAGATACAGCCCGTAGAACAGACGTTTCTTGCCCATCTCGAACTCGTAAGTGGGGAACACAATCCGCCCGACCTTGAACTTTGACTTTTCGTCATCACCAATCTGAATGGTTGGTTCGGCTTCCTTCTCAGCCTCTCCTTTGGGACCAGAAGCAGTCTGTGCTTTCGGATCAGAGTCCGTCGCAGCTTCTTCGTTGCCGGAAACTTGGCCATTGGAAGTCTCTTCTTGACCGTGTTGTGGCGCCGTGATGCTTGCCGATTGGGCAGCGATTGGTGCAGGGAGCACCAGCATTCCCAATAAGCCAGCGACAGAGAAAAATGCCGGCACGATTACACTGCAGAATCTACGCATCAAAAGTAATCCTAAATACATGAGACCAAACTTCAACGAACGCCCCACAGATGAATAGGGCACACCCGTCTGAACACTCCACTACCGCGGCCACCACAAGGTTGCCTGCATTGTCCATCACCGCGGTTAGTATGTTCAATTCTAACCAACTGTTCTGCAAGAAGATGCACCGGTAAGTAACAAAGCGGAGCGAAACAAAGCGATCTTCTACTAATTCGAGCCGGCTCTCGCGTAGCCCAATAGCACAAAAGAACTGTTTGCTGTTCACCGTAGGCAGCAAAAACAGCAATCATGATGCAAATCGCACCCGCTGTTCATAAAGACCTTTTTTTGCGCCAGCAGCGGCGAATGGAAAAAAGCGACCTTCATAAACACTCTTCTTGCTCACTCGCTTCAATCATGCATGCTCAAAACGTGGGGCGATTATTTGACGGGAATTGAGGCAGGAAAGGGAACGGCCAACCCCGATCCTTTGTTGTGGTTTTCTACCCTGGCATTTTTTTGATGTAAACCAAAGCTGCTCACGTCGCAAACAAGGCATGTCCTGCCGGCACCCCTACGGTTGCAGCATTACCGTGCTTTTCCCAATCCCACGCGTTCTTACACGAGTTGGTTCGATGGAACTCTGCCTCGTCTGTTGTTGCATCCACGCAGGACATGCATCAACTTTGTCCTCAATAACACCCTGGGTCCGCTGCCGATCAACGCGAGTTCGCGCGCAGGCACTGCCAAATCGCCTCGGTGCGGTCCGGTTGTTTGTGGGGTATTGAGTAAACCTGATCGACATTGTTTCGTCAGCAGGGACCGAAAAGCAGCAAAAACGCTAGCGTTTTTCGTGAGGAATACGCCCGAACTTGTCAGATTCGGGTACGCGGATTGGCTTAACGCACGTGGTGCCAATCGCTTACGATCGATATCAGCAACTTGTTTCTGTGACTGAAGCCGCCCCGAAATTCACCGACAATGGGCAAACGGGCAGCGATGCTCGTTGGCGTTGGAAACATCTCGCCCACGGGTTAAAATAGGGCATGCAAAATACTACACCTTTAAAACGCCGTCGCTTCGTTTTGCAGTCGGTCACTGGCTCGCTTCTGATTCCTTCTCTCGCTTCGTTGGCAGCGGGTAGCGAACGCTCTGCGAGTTCCCAGCCCTCGGGTCACTCGACTGCAGGGCAACCGCGTAGGTTTGTCGCGGTCGGCAATCTGCTTGGGTTTCAGCAAAAGCACTTTTTCCCAACAGCAGCTGGTAAAGACTATGAAGACACGACCCTGCTAAACCCCCTGAAGTCACTGCGTGAGAAATTCACGGTGTACCGGGGCCTTGACCATGGCCTCAGAGGTGGGCACTTCGCCGTTCATACCTTCCTTTCGGGCGTTCTGCACCATGAATCAAAAAATCGTCATGACGGTAACGTCACCCTTGATCAATACGTTGCTGACTCTATCGGAGGTGACACCAGATTTCCCTCACTGACCGTTGGGTCGGAAGGGGGGATCCATGGAGGGTGTCAATTGTCATGGACAAGGTCCGGTGTCCGCGTGCCTCCCATCACGGGCCCCGCCGAATTGTTCGACAAACTGTTTGTAGGCGACACCGCGGCGCAGCGGAAACGGAAATTACGCGACACCCGATTGCAAGCCTCGATTCTGGACACGGTTACTGCTGAAGCTGGAGACCTGTCCAAACGGATCAACAGCGAGGACCGTAACAAACTAGACGAGTACTTCAGCTCAATTCGCGACGTGGAGAAAAAGCTGCAGACGCGAAAAACATGGACAGACAAACCGAAACCAGACGCCCCGTTTGAAAAGCCGCCCAACACCAACACGGTGGATGACTTGCCCATGCTTTACGAATTGGTCGCACTGGCATTGCAAACCGATTCGACACGTGTGGCGACGCTTGAGATTGGTGGCAGTTTCCTGCCTCAAAATCTTGGCATCAACAAGTCTTATCACAGCATGTCGCACCACGGTAACGATGAAGAAGTTATCGCGAATTTGATCACATTGGAAACCTACCAGGTAGGGCAGTTCTCAAAGTTTCTTTCCCGTCTATCTGAGATGATGTCGGAACAGGGATCGGTACTCGATTCAACGGCTGTGTTATTTGGCAGTGGAATGGGTAACGGAAGTGCCCACACGAATACCGACCTCCCCATCATTCTTGCAGGGGGTGGATACGAGTCCGGCGAGTTCAAAAAAGTGGAATCCAAAGGCATACACAAAACGCCTCTCAGTAACCTGTTTGTTGACATCGCACAACGGAGTGGTATCGAAACAGACTCATTTGGAACCAGCACCGGGTCTTACTCGTGAGCACGAAAACGGGTTTTCTGCGTCGTGTAGCCGGCCGTAGGCGTGCCCAGAGAAAGTCATTCCTAATACTCAGTCTGGTTGTTTTCTATAGCTTACACGCAGCGTTTGCCGACGCAGCCGATCCCGGCCAAGAGACCGCGGCGGCAGATCAGAGTTTGGGATTCGTCAAAAAATTCTGCATTGATTGCCATGGCAACGGTACGGAGGAAGGCGAACGCACGTTTGACACGTTCGGATTGCCGATCAGAACTGTCGATCAACTGATCACCGCCGATGAGATCATCGACCAACTGACGCTCAAACTGATGCCTCCGCCCGAAGCATCCCAACCGTCAGAAAAACAGCGTATTGCAACCATCGAAACGCTACGCCGAGGTATTGGGGATGTTCGCGAGACGCTTGAATCCTCTGGGGGCCGAACGGTGATGCGGCGTCTTTCGAATCGCGAATACGAAAACACCCTTGCGACGTTGTTCAATCGGCGTGTCGATACCCTGGGGTTAACGGCGACTTTCCCCAAGGATGGCACCACCGATCATATCGACACCATCGGTGACACGTTAATCACGTCCGGCTTCCTGATGGATGAGTATTTTCAAGCGGGATCACGGCTTGTCGACTTACGCTTGGGGAAACCCGACATCCCCGAGAAGACCTGGCATTTCACTGAGAATTTCAAGCAATATGAAGAGCTGGCTGGCTCGCACAAAAGCGTACTTAAAAACAAGTTCCTGTGTCTTTATGAACAACCCAACACTGATACGCGACAAGGGGGTTATGCGCACATTGAAGATTTCCTCGCAGGCGTTCCCGTCTCGGGACTTTACGAAATTCAGTGTCTTACCCAAGCGTTACATCGCGACACGCACTACGATCCAAAAATATTCCGGATTGATTTTTCAGAGCCGTTTCAAATAGGCATCGTTCCTGGCGATGTCACGAAGGGACACATTCACTATCCACAACCGGTCGAGCCTGTGCTTGCGACTGCAACGGTTCCCGATCACCAGCCCGAGTGGCTTACATTTCAAGTGTGGCTTGAGGCTGGCCAAACCCCTCGTTTCATCTTCCCCAATGGTCCCTACGAGTCTCGAGCGTCAGTGATCGAGACGAACCGACGCTACAAGGACGAGTTCAAGAACCCAAAAGAGGGAGTTAGTAGAGCCACATTGCTGCGTGAGGGCGCCCTGCCTCACATTCGGATAGGTGAAGTCAAGATTCGTGGTCCGTTGCCAGAACCCGGAGGCAGTAAAGAAGAACAAGCCGTCTTTGGTTCGACTGGGTTCAACCCAGCCAGTGCAACGGAACAAGTCGCGGCGTTCGCGAAAAAGGCCTACCGGAGACCGCTATCGGACGATGATACGCGCCGCATTCATGATTTCTATGGGAAGCTGATTGCACAGCAGATGCCACCGCGTGAAGCAGCCTTGTCCACGGTCAAAATGATCCTTTGCTCACCTTCGTTTTTGTACCTCAGTGAAATCACGCAAGAGTCAGAAACAAGGCTCCAACCGCACGACTTGGCAACACGACTGTCCTACGCGTTATGGGCTGCTCCGCCCGATTCGGAGCTTTTCCAAAGCGCTACGGGAAACCTTCTGGAGACCACGCCTCAGATAACACAACACATTGAGCGTTTGCTTAACGATCCCCGCTCGTTGGCTTTTGTGACGGGATTTCTTGATAGCTGGCTTAACTTGCGAGATTTGGGCGATCAACCGCCACCTCGGAAGTCAGCAAACTCGTTTTATGCGGAGAACCTTCCCCACTCCATGAAGCGAGAGACACAACTGGTTTTCCAGGACATGTTAGAACGCAACGCATCCATGATGGAATTTCTGGACTCCGACTATACGTTTGTTGATAAACCACTTGCAAAACTGTACCAGTTACCCATTCTCAATACGATTCGTCAGTCCGATGGTTTTCAATGGGTCGATCTGCGTGAGAATGAGCGCCGTGGAGGATTGCTTGGAATGGCTAGCGTGTTGACCGTGAGTGCGAACGGCGTTGACACATCACCTGTGACGAGAGGTGCCTGGATTCTCGAGAACATCCTTGGTACCAAACCACCCCCACCTCCCGATGAAGTCCCCTCCATCGATGCTGACGTCAGTGCTGCCAAAACGATCCGCGAAAAACTAGCGATTCACAGCGCGGATCAGGCATGCAACTTGTGTCATCGAAATATTGATCCACTCGGTTTTCCGCTGGAGCACTTTGGTCCCATCGGTCGGTGGCGATCCAAATATCCTGCCACCAAGGGCAAATCAGGACGGTTGCCTATCGATCCCTCAGGAGAACTGACGACCGGAGAGGCATTCGCGGGTTTCGCTGAATTTAAACGCGTACTCATTAAGTATCGGGGGGACACCTTTGCTCGAAGTCTGATCGAATCGCTTCTTGCCTATTCAACTGGAAGAAAAATGGAAAGGATGGACCAGTATGAGATCGATGACATTCTTAGCAGGGTGAAAGCTGATAACTATGGTCTGAGAACAGCAGTCACCGAAGTACTCTCCAGCAACATTTTCCGATCGCGCTGAATGTTGGCTAGCATCGCGTGGATTTACTTTTCTTTTACTGTATCACCGGTCGACCTCCCTACCCTGCGCTCTTAAAGCGGTATAATCAGGATTGCGACATAGCTGACAACTGCCTCAGAACCAACTTGGC
>Ga0315322_10002189_pt1 | contig 15090 bp, 15 predicted proteins | sample M110021515metaG_FD_203461 | JGI IMG/M metagenome (GOLD analysis project Ga0315322, IMG submission 203461) | Ammonia-oxidizing marine archaeal communities from Monterey Bay, California, United States - M1 100m 21515 | ecosystem: Environmental > Aquatic > Marine > Intertidal zone | place: USA...
GAGGGCACTCAGGTCGAGGGGAGCGACGGGGACCCCGCGCACCATGAGCCCGGTGAAGTTGCGGGTGCCGGAGCGCTCGGTGGCATCGGTGAGGTCGTAGCCGCCGGACTGGGTCTGGGCGTCTTCGTAGAGCTCGTCGGTGTCGCCGCCGTAGGTGTTGCCGCGGCCAGACGAGGCGAGGTTCTGATCGGAGCGCTTTCCATATACGCTTGTCATCAGCTTCTTTTCGATGATCCAGCTGTTGAGTCGGGCGTACATGGTGATGTTGGTGAGCGGCGCCAGCTCCAGGTTGGACTGCCACAGGTCGACATCGCTGGTGAGCCGGATGCGCTCGTTGAAGTCGTAGAAGCCCTTGGCGCGCACGCCGCGCTCATCCCGGTCCCGCATACCTTGGTACTCGTCGGCTGCTGCAGTGCCGCGGGCATGGGGGTTGTCGAAGCCGGTGCCGTATTGGCGAGCGGACAGCTCGACCTCGCCGCCGAGGGGGTTGAGCACCGACTTCACCAACACACCCGCACCGCCGGTGAAGGTGTAGGCAAACTCGCCGAAGACATCGACGATGCCGGTGCCCCAGGAGCCGTTGATGCCCACTGCGCCGTAGGTGTCGGTGAGCACCGGGTAGCCGCCGCGGATCACCCACTCGTTCTGTGACTCAACCCCATCGATGACGGTTCGGTCCTGGGTGCCGGCGTAGGCGGTGAGTCCTACGCTGGTGCGCTCACCGTCGGAGAAGGAGACGTTGAAGCCGCCCATGCTCTCGCGGTAGGCATTGGGAATCGTCATCCATCCCACGCGCTGGCCGTCGATGTAGATACGAGGGGAGTCGGTGTCCACCTCGCTCCAGTCGACCGCCTCGCCGCCGGTCATCCCCATGTCGTACTGGTAGAGGTCGTAGCGGTCTGACGATGCAAAGACCGTGGACTCCATGTTCCAGCTGCCGAGGTCGGCGAAGTGGGTGGCTGCGGCGCCGAACATCCCCTTTGGCACCCGAAACTTGCGGTAAAACTCATCGGCGGTCACCGACATGTCCTTGTACCAGCCGTTGGGTTGGGTGCGGGAGGTGCGGTCGAAGGTGAGTCCGAGGCCGAAGCCTGCGGAGAATGACCCGAAGATGGCCTCCCAGCTGTCTTTCTCGATGCTTGTGTAGGCGCGTCCAAGCTCAAGAACCTGGCCGTAGCTTGCGTAGAAGTCCCGGCTTGCGGGGTCGTATTGCACGCCTTGGATGTCGTTCTGAGACAGCATCACCACACCGGCGCTGTAGGTGCGGTCGTAGGTGACGTCGGCGTTGGCTTGGGTGGCAGGGCGCTGCGCGTAGCCAATCTGTTGGGGAGTGTGGGTGCGGTTGGCGTGGTCCCCTTCGATGGGCTCGACCTTCTCGAAGTACATGCCCGAGCGGATGCGGGCCTTGCCGGTCATCTTGTCTTTGTCGAAGCTGGAGCGCTCGCGGATGCCGGCCGTGGCGAAGGGCTGGATCTGGTCGAGCACCGAGGGGTTCAGACCGATGCGGTCCGCCATGTCCTTCAGCGAAGAGTAGGGGCCCTTTCGGCGTCCCAGCACGATGCTTCGCGCGGTCTTCATGGTCACGTAGGGCAGGTCGTAGAGTTCTTGTCGCGAGGCCCGGTTGATGTCGATGGGGTTGTTGAGCAGCTCGATGAGCGTGTCGAACTCTTCGGCAGCCAGCAGCCCGTCTTCGTAGAGGTTGCGCAGCTCGTCTTCGTTGGTCTCACCGATCTCGACGGGGTAGGTGCGCGCGCTGGCCAGCCCTGGAATGGCGAGAATGGCCGTTAGCAGGGCGCGTTGAACCACGAGTCGACTGAAGGGGACCGCTCGGGTCATGGGTCACTCCGCTCGCTGCCACAGCGCGCCGAAGGCGTTGGTGTACTGGCCCGCCAGCGCGGGGTCCGACACGATGAGGAGATTCTCATCATTGGACTTGTCCGCAGCGATGGTGAAGTTGAAGCTGCCTGTGACCACGCTCTGGGTGTCCACGATGGCGAACTTGTGGTGCATGATGCCGTCGTTGTAGCCATACGCCCGCTTGGTGGGTACCCCTGCCTCGGACAGCGCCGCAGCGATGGGGTCGTTGGTCTCCCATCCATCGATCACGACCCGCACCTTCACACCCCGGCTATCGGCGTCGATGATGGCGTCGCGAATGGGCTCGCTTGTGAAGGTGTATACAGCCACATCGAGGGTGTCGGTGGCGGTAGCCATCTGGTCGGTAAGGACCGTGGTCAGGTCATCGTCGTCGGAAAACCAGACTTGGCTGGAGCGGCAGCCCCCCAGCGTGAGGCCGGCCAAGGCCAGCATGGAGAGGGGCACTGCAGTGCGGAAGACGGGTCGCATGGACGCCTTGATAGCACATGGGTGAGCCGGGCTGGTGACACGGCAAGTACACCGGAACGGGGTCTCACCACTGGTGGCCCAGGCTGAAGAGGGTCAGCGCAAACGAACGGGTGGCCAGAGGCGCTTCTAGACTGAGTCCCGAGGACAGCTCGAGTGCAGACACTTCGGCGTGGTCCCCCATGGACCAGCAGAGCGGGCGTACTCGGAGGCGCAGGCTTGTGGGCGGGAGCAATGGTGGCGCGGGGTGGTCGGTGGACAGGAGCGCGAGCCGGCCCAGCCAGGTGCCCACTTCGGCAGACACGGTGGGGTGCCAAGACGACTTGCGGCGCTGCAGTCCCGCCTCGGCGCGCAGTCCGACCGATGGAACCACCAACCAGATGCGCTCGACGCCCGCGCCCCAGAACCAGCTGTCCTGGATGGCCTGCCGGTGGGACAGCTGGGGACCGGTACCGATGACGACCTGACGCGGACTGTCATGCCTGCCGATGCCGACGCCCAGCGAGGTGGTGGCGGAGCCGGCGTCCCCTGCGAGCGCAGAGGTGGCCAAGGCGAGCCCTAATGCCACGTAGCTGCCCGTCACGGTGCTTCCGCGAAGGCTGCGACACTGGCCACGGTGAGCCGGCTGACCGCACAATGGAAGGCCCGGTCGAGGGTCTCGGGAAGGTCGGACTCTTGGTGGTAGTGGGGGTTCCGTAGGTTTGCGGTGTCGGTGACAAACACGGCTGGCACGTCTTTTTGCCATGCAGGGGCGTGGTCGGACCTGTGAAAGTCGGTGGCCGCTGGCAGCTCATTTCGGCCCACGCCTTGCACCCCGAACATGCGGGCGCTTCCGGAGATCTCAGTGGACAGCTCGGCCATCCAACGGAGGTGGTGCTTGGCGGGTCCATTGGCGAGACCGACGATGTAGTCGCCGTTCTTGGGGATTCTAAAGCCCGGTGGCGCGGTCTGGGAGCCGGTGAATGCGATCGCGTCGAGATTGACGACGGCCTGCACGGGGGCGTTTGGATGCTTCTCCCACCAGGCCAGCGAGCCGTCGAGGCCGGTCTCCTCCATGTCATAGAACAGCACTTGGATTGTGCGAGAGCGGTCCATGTCGTGAAGCACTCGCAGGGCCTCCATGGCGGTGGACACCCCCGAGGCGTTGTCGTCAGCGCCGGTGAACCAGGTGTCGTAGTGGGCGCTCAGCTGGATGGTCTCCGACGTGGGGGCGTTGCCGGGTCCGGTGCCGCTGGGGAGGGTGACCACGATGTTGTCGACAGCGACATGGCGGTCTGCGATGGACTCCACATTGTAAGCCACCCCCAGGCCATCCAGCTCCGCGACAATCCAGTCGAAGGCGGCCTGGCGTCGGTGGGGGAGACCGTGCTCCTCCCACACTGCATGGTCGAGCTCTTCGCCGTCCATCGCATCCACCAGGTCATCGACTCCCGTGTGGACGCGATCACACTCCACCAGCCCGGCCGCTTCGGTGGCATGGGCGACGACGGCGGGGGACAGCTGGGGGGCGCAGCCAGCCGAGAGCGCGGAGAGCAGCAGGGCTAGCAGCAGGGCGCCGTCCGCTGGATGTCTGAATCGGTGTCTTCGCTCGGGTCCTACCACTGTGCCCCCACGCCGAGGAGTGCGACCCGCGCCCGAACCACCCGTCCCCGTCCCATCTGTCCCACGGAAAGACCGAGGGCGGACACGCTGAGTCGTCTCACCGAAAGCCGAAGGGGCTCGCATGCGACTCCAGCGTACCAAGGCGCATAGTCGGCGCGGGCGACGGGATCCTGCTCCTGCCAACCCTCGCCAAAGTAGTCGGCCCAGTCAAACTTCACGCCCCCCGACCAGCCCAGCTCAAGTCCAATGGACGGCTGGTAGATGCCAGCGCCCGGTGCATAGGCGGCCAGCATCCCGAGCTCTCCCGCTGCGCCGTCCGTCAGAAAGGTGGTGCTGAGAAGTCTGCCGCTGATGCCAAGCTCGATGTCATGGCGCCCCTGGATGGGCGGTCGCCAGCGCAGATCGACGCCGTGCGCTTTGCTGCCCAGCCAAGCGACCGATGCCAGCCATGCGACGCGCTCGGAGGCGACAGACACCTGCCAGCGGGAGATGTCATCGGGGGTGGCCTGCGCGGTCGTGGCCATGAGGAACAGCAGCATGTGGCTAATCTCCGACCTTGGCGTCGTCGCTTTCGCCCGGCTGCCACACCCAGGGCGCGAGGTCGGCCTTCGCTTCGTCTGCCAGCACACCCTCAATTACGGTCACGCCACCTTGCCGGAGCAAGTGCGAGCCTGCGCCTCGGTTGCGCGGATGGGGATCCTCGATGGCGATGACAGCGGTGCGGATGCCGGCTTCTACAATGGTCTTCGCGCAGGATGGGGTGCGGTTGTGGAAGGAGCAGGGCTCCAGGGTGATGTAGGCGACCACATCGGAAAGGTCTGGCAGCCCGCCGGTTGGATCGGCAAGTTGCTGAAGTGCCATCGGCTCGGCGTGGGGGTGGTAGGGCGGCTGGGTGTGGCCGCGCGCAATGATCTGGCCATTCCGCACCAGCACGCAGCCCACCGGGGGGTTGGGACGACAGGCGGGCAGTGCTTTGCGCCCCTCGGCGAGGGCGGCGCGCATGAAGTGGTCGTGGGTAGGCTCGTCCATAGAGACTCACTCTAGTAAGATCGTGGTGAGGGACTCCATCAGGGTGTCTTCACCGGGGTGGGTGTCGCCGTCGATCGCGACCATGGTGCGGACCAGCTGGAGGAGTGCGAAGCGGTCGCTGCGCAAGGGAAAGGCTGTGAGAATAGCGTCGGTGTCGAGCAGACGGGCGGCCTCTTCTTCGACCCAGCTGCGGAGGTCATTCAGTGACATCTCGGGAATGAGCAGCGATAGAGTCTCAAGCTCCTCGGGCGCGACCACGGCATCGGCGAACACCGCATGCACCAGCAAGTGGCGCAGCACGGGATCGACGGGGTGCTTCCCGGCGAGAGGCACGGTCTGCCGTCGACGGAGAATGCGCTGATATTGGGTAATTCGCTTCATCCATTCTCCGGCTGATAGGTCGGGCGACCGTCAGGGACTCCACAGGTCGAGCCTACGGTCATCGATTCCATGCGGCAACTCCCCTTGACGTTGGAGATGACGTCCCTAGTCGGTGGCGCCTCGTCGTGGACCGCGGCGGTGTCATGCCCGTGCTGTGGTGTGGCCCGTGGGTCGGTGGCACGACATCTGCCGTTGTTCTCCGTTGCTGAGACACCGGCCTCATCGCCCTTTTTCCCTTCGCACCACTCGGAGTGTCGACCATGAGCGCCCAGGACACCGCGACCCCAGCTACCGACGAGACCCACCGCTTCGAGGCGGATGTTCGCCAGATCCTCCACCTCGTCACCCATTCGCTCTACAGCGACCGCGAGATCTTTCTCCGTGAGCTCGTGAGCAACGCGTCCGATGCGCTCGACCGGGCCCGCTTCGAGTCGGTGTCCCGCGACGACATCTTGTCGGCCGATGGTGAGCCGTCCATCCGCATCTTCGTCGATACCGAAGCGCAGACCATCACCATCTCCGACGACGGCATTGGCCTCACCCGCGAGCAGGCCGCCGATCACCTCGGCACCATCGCCAAGTCCGGCACCAAGGCCTTTGCCCAGCTCCTCAAGGACAAGGGCACCGAGTCAGAGGGCCTCATCGGCCAGTTCGGCGTCGGCTTTTACTCAGCCTTCATGGTCGCAGACAAGGTCACCGTCACCAGCTTGTCGGGCGAGCCCGGCTCCGAGGCCATCGAGTGGACCAGCGATGGCGGCGAGTCCTACACCCTGCTGCCCGGCGACCGCACCACCCGCGGCACCGACGTCACCCTCCATCTTCGCGAAGAAAGCGGCGACTTCTGCGACGTCGACAAGATCAAGGACATTGTCCGCAAGCACAGCGACTTCGTGTCGTGGCCGGTGATGGTCGACGGCGACCGCACCAACCAGGAGCGTGCGCTGTGGACTCGCAGTCCTTCCGAGCTCGAAGACGACGACTACATCCAGTTCTACAAGCACATCAGCAGCGACTGGCAGGATCCCCTGACCTGGCTGCATGTGCGCATCGAAGGCAACGTGCAGTTCAGCGCGGTCATCTTCGTGCCCCGCAAGCGGCCGTGGGAGCTCGACCGCCTGGACTACAAGGTGGGCCTCAAGCTCTACCAAAAGCGTGTCAAGGTCCTTGATCACGCCGATGCGCTCATTCCCCGTCACCTCCGCTTCGTCACCGGTGTGGTCGACTCGCCCGACATCGACCTCAACGTGAGTCGCGAGATTCTCCAGCAGACCGGTGTGGTGCGCACCATCCGCAAGCAGCTCACCAAGCGGGTGCTCAAGAAGCTGCGCACTCTGTCCCGCGAGGACGCCGAGGCCTACAGCAGCTTCTGGGGCGAGATGGGCCACATTCTCAAGGAAGGGCTCCACGAGGACAGCGAAGGCGTCAAGGACCTCCTCACCGAGCTGCTGCGGTTCCCTTCCACCACCTCGGAAGGCGAGCTGCGCGCTCTGGCGGACGTCAAGGCCGGCATGCCCGAAGGCCAGGAGACCATCTGGTACTTCACGAGCGTCGACAAGGAGCGCATCGCCGAGGCCCCCGTGCTCGAAGGCTTCCAGAAGCGCGACATCGAAGTGCTGCTCATGAGCGACCCCGTCGACGAGTGGGTTGTGATGAGCGTGCAGGAGTTCGACGGCACACCCCTGAAGTCGGCCATCGCCGGCGAGTTCGACGACGACGACGACGACGAGGCCGACCCGATTGCCAAGGCTGCCAAGGAGCAGGCCGCGCCGCTGGTCACCTGGATGAAGGGACTTCTCGAGAGCGATGTGGCTGAGGTTCGTCTCAGCAATCGGCTCACCAGCTCGCCCTCGGTGCTGGTCGACCAGGAAGGCGCCATGGGCTCCAACCTGGAGCGCATTCTCAAGGCAGCCAATCAGCAGGTCTCGGGCACCAAGCGGGTGCTGGAGGTCAACCCCGAGCACCCCATGGTGAAGACACTCGCGCGGCTCAACAACAGTGGTGCCACCGGCCTTGAGCCCTTTGCACGCCTGCTGCTCGACCACGCGGAGATTGCGGAAGGCAAGCTCGACGACCCCAAGGGCTTTGCGAGCCGTCTTCAGGCGCTGATGACCCGCGCGGCAGAGGGCATGGGCGGGTCCGTGGAGGTCGCTGGCGCTGCGGTAGCCGATGCGCCTGAGGTGAAAGTCGAATTGGTTGACATCTGAGGTTTGCGTCGGCCCGAGATGGGCCAATGTGTCACGTACCTGTGCCCTTGCCAGGGGCGGTAGAGCCCCTTAGTCGTCGGGGACCGTAGCGGAAGGTCCGCGGCGGCACTGGCCCACGGCGTCATGGGCATCGTCTACACAGGCGGTGCGAGGCGCGGTCAGGATGCCCCTCCGCTCGGTCATGTTTGCGACGTTCTCAGCGTTGCAGTGTGCAATCCGCGGGATCTCTTCGCGGGCGCTGTTGCCGCCCGGAGGACTCCCATGTTTCGTCCCCTCATGGGCGCAATCGCGCTCTCCCTGGTCCTTGTCGGTTGCGACCAGCCCAAGTCTCTTGAAGTCTCCACCAGCGACTCTGAGGCACTGTCTACATCCCCCCATGACGACGTCGACAGCGCTGACGCTGACGATGACTTCGATAAGATCGACGCCATGCTGTTGGCCTTTGTCAACGCTCCCGACACCACGATGCCCGTGCTCGATCTCGACGTGGGCCTGGATGTGCGTGCTGCGGAACGGATCGTGCGTCACCGCGACGGTCGCGATGGCGAGTGGGGCACGTCGGACGACAACCCCATCGACTCCATCGGCGAGCTGCTGTCCATCGACTTTGTGGGCGACAGTACCCTTGAGCGCCTCGAGGACTGGATCGACTACCTCGGCCAAGACGGCGAGCGGGTAGAGGGCGTTGCCTTCACCGATGACGAAGCCACCTTGGCTGTGTCGCTGGCCAACACCGCCGATGCCGAGTGGCTCGACGTCGACCTCGATCTCGACGTGCGCGCGGTCGACCACATCATCGACGCCCGGCCCATCGCCAACCTGCAAGCGCTCTCGCAGGTGCCCTACGTCGGTCCGGCCACGCTCGAGCGCCTCCGCGCCGCCACCCACAAGTAGGCCGGCCGCGGCTCAGCGCCAGGCGGCCTGGGTGAGCTGTACCACCAGCTGGTTGAGCGCACTGGCGTCGGGTCGAGCGGGCAGGGGGCTGTGGCCTTCCGCAACCAATGCCTTCAGCTCAGCTCCGACAGTCTGTGCGCGTGCCACCAGCTGGTCGTAGCTCCACGCTCCGTTGCGGATGGCGCGAAGCTCGTCTGCATCGCGGTCGCCGCGCCACACATGCACGTCACCGGTCTCCACGATTTCACGGCCCATTCGAAGCAGTCGCATCAGGTGGGAGCCGTGCTTGGTGTCGTAGCCATGCTTGGCCTCTAGGGCCGCGCGGGCGGGATTTCGCTTGCGCTTCCAGGTGCGGTACTGCTCCCAGTTGCGCTGGGCGGCCCGGTATCGGCGCTCGCGGTCCATGGCTGCGATGAGGTTGTCGTCGAGGCCCACGCTGCGCGCGGCGAGGTGCCACGGAGACTCTCCAGCGACCAGCACCTCTGCCATGAACTCCGTGAGGCGGCCCTCTAAACGCTGAATTTCGGACTGTGGGAGTGGTCCCCAGTCGGGTGACCAGCTGTCCAGACGCTTCTTCACCGCCGCGTTGGCCGCGAGCATGTGGTCCCGGGGCAACAAGGTGCGCTCGGGCAGCCCAAACTCCTTGCGGGTGGGCTGGGCCTTGGGCGGATTGAGCAACCAGTGTCGGTGCCCCTGAATGCGCTTGAGCTGGGACAAGGCGTAGCCCGTGAACGTGTGGGCGGCCTTCTGGGACAAGAAGGCGTCCCGGTGGTCCCGGAGCGTCTTGCCGAGGGGCGTGCACAGCCGCACTTCATCGTCTCGGCAGAACAGCAGCTCGATCATGTTGGGATTGCAGTCCGCACACAGCCGGCAGAACTTGGCGAGTGCGTACACGCTGCCTTCGAGCTTGGAGCGCGACACCACCTCCGTCTCGGTGGGGGTCAGTGTGTCGGCGAACACGTCCATGTCGCCGGGCTGGTCGGCCTGGGCGAATGCGGGCGCCATGCCGAGCAAGTCGGGAATCGGGGGCACCGCCACCCCACGGAGGTCGACATCGGAGTTGGCGGAGGACAGGCCTTGCGCACGGCTGCCGGCGATGCCGACCAGGAGGGTGTGGGCCCGGAGGTCGAATGATCGGGACATGGGATGGGACTCGGATGGGCGTCAGTGCACGGGAGTGTGCACGTCGTTGAGGCGCCAGTCGTAGGACGCGAAGTCCAGCGATGCTCCCGCCTTCACTGCTACTCCGACCTCGACCGGCGCGTGGTGTGCCAGCCACTGGAGTGTGGAGTCCGCCCGCGGAGACCATCCCTCCGCTGAGAAGTCCGGGCCATACCAGTTGAGCAGCGCGGTTGCGGTGATGCGGTCTCCGTCGACCGTGAGCCAAGCTGAGCGCGCCAAGGTGTCGGCGGTCGCGGCATCGAGCTGGGCGTCGACCGTGGGACCCTCGAAGGGCTGGTCCCGCAGCGGGGGACAGCCGATGCTGGCGCAGTTGAGGGCGAAGTGGAGTCGGGGATCACGGAAGATGGGCCGCAGCAGGCTGTGTTCGATGTCGTCCAGGGACACCTGGGCGCCGGCCACTGTCCAGCGCACGGTCCCCCAGGGGTCGTCGAGGTCGCGAATGCTCGCAGGCAGTGTGGGCTGCTCGGCGATGAGCTTCACGGTGAGCGCGTTGTAGGCGTTTATGAGCAGGGCCTTCTGCTCGTGGGCTGGCAGCTGCTGAAGGTCGGCTTTGGCCAGCTGGTCCAGGTATCGGTCCAGGGCTTCCGGAGGGACCGCGCCGTAGTCGAAGCGCGCGCGGTCTGCGTGACTCGCCGCCTGGAGCACCTCGCCCCAAGCGCTGTGATCGAAGGCTTCCTGGCCACTGGCGCGACCGACCTGAAGGGCTGCTTCGAGCGGATGCCCCCGCAGCTTGGCCTTGGGCGCAAACCACGACGCGCATCCCGAAGCGGAGATGATGGACATCGCGGCGGACGTGATCACAGCTCGGAGAGACATGCGGGCTTGATGCCGGGGCGACGGGGCGGTCACAGGTCGGATTGCGCTTTCGCTGGACGGGGTGTGTCGAATCTCTATACAGCAACGATCCTGCCACCACATTCACAGCTGGGGTCTCGTCGTGCCCTGCCTCTTTCCAGCGCCCCTTCGCGCCACTGCCGAGCGCTTCCTGGAGGCCCGCCCGCCGCCAGGCGAGGTGCTGTTGTGTGCGGTCACCGGCAGTCATCTCTACGGGTTCCCGTCTCCCGACTCCGACATCGATCTCAAGGGCATCCACCAGACCCCCACGGCGGACATCGTGGGGCTGTACCCCGGACGCTCCGATCACGACCGGCTTGAGGTCTTCGAGGGCGTCGAGTGCGACCTCACCACCCACGAGCTGGCCGCGGCGCTGCGACTGTTGCTCAAGGGAAACGGCAACATGCTGGAGCGCATCTTTTCGCCGCTGCAGCTGGTCGACTCTGCTGTGCTGCCTGAGCTGCGTGAGCTGGCGGTCCGGTCGCTCAGCCGGGCGAGTGCCGGCCACTACCGAGGCTACCTCAAGGGCATGCGTCGGGAACACGCCCGCAAGCCCCGGGCAAAGTCGCTGCTGTACTGCGTGCGCGTCGCTCTGACTGGAGCGCATCTTCTCCGAGAAGGTGTGTTGGAGTCCGATCTCACCAAATTAGCGGACAGCTATGGCTTCGGTGATTCGCTGGAGCTCGCGGCTTTTAAGCGCGAAAACGGCGAGAAGGTCTCCCCTCCCGCCGCTCTGGCCGTTGCACTCGAAGCGCGCCTCGATGAGCTCGACCGGCTGTTGACCCACGCCCTGGACCACAGTCCGCTGCCAAAGTCACCGGCCAACGTCGACGAGGTCAACGACTGGCTGGTGTCGCGGCGGCTCTGAGGCGCAGCCTCACATGCCCATGTCGTCGTCCATCAAGCAGTGGCTGTCGTCGCCCATGTCGTGGCAGATCATGCCTTCGGCCTCGCAGTCGGTCTCTTCCCAGGCGCCGTCCACGCACTCCTGCAAAATGTCGCCGTCACAGGCCTTTTCAGCGTCTTCACAGGTGCCTTCGTCCTTGTCGCCGCAGGCGAAGACAAAGACGAAGGGGAGCAGGATGATGAGCTTATGGAACATGAGGTCCTCTGGGCTTCGGGTAGGGGGCGTCAGCCAAGTCTGGCGGAAAGGTATTGAGAGGGTGTTGGGGCTGCGGGCAAGTGCGACCATTTGACGCACCAACCGAAGGCCGGTGGATTCGGTGGGCTCGGACATGCCTGGCGGGAGTGCTCCCGCGACCCCAAGCGCACTGGGTTCAAGGGGAGTGCTCTGCCGCCCGCACCATGGCCGACAGCGTGTCGTCGAGGTCGGAGCGCATCGGACCGGGGATGCTGTGACCCACTCCGTCGTAGAGCTCGATCGCAGCGGTCCAGCCCAGAGAGTCGAGGTGGCGTATGGTCTCGAGCGGTGCCTCCACCGGAATGATGGGATCGTCGCTACCGTGGAGTGCGATGATGGTGGGCGCGCGGTCGGGCTTTTTGTCGGGCCAGAGGTCCTTCGGCAGGAAGCCGCCCACCGGCACGGCGCCATCAATCACCTGGGGATGCTGGGTCGCCAGTGCAAAGGACAGCATCCCGCCCTGAGAAAAGCCTGTGACCACCACTGGCACCCCCTTGTTGCGACGCGCATTGACCAGCTGGACCACCCGACGTGCCGTCTCCGCGACGGCCGCGGCAAGCTGTGTGGTGTCCTTGCGACCGCTCACGGGAAACCACGAAAAGCCGTCGTGGTAGGGCGTAGGGGCGGCGGGAACCACGATGGTGGCGATGTCTGCCCACCCTCTGGTGAGCTGGGAGAACTTCGTGGGGTGGTCGCCCAGGCCGTGCATCGCGATGATGACCGGCCGCGGCTGATGCGCAATGTCGGCGATGACCACGCCACGGAGGTCAGCCGTCCCCAGGTCGACCATGCCGTCGTCTGTTGACTGCTCGACTACGCTTTCTTGAAGGGGTTTCTGGGGTGTCTTCGGAGGCGCGGATGAGCCGCCACAGGCAGTGGCCAGGAGTGCGATGGAGAGCAGGCGGATCGGCATGGCGGGAGGTCCTGGATGAAGCCAACAAGTCATCGACGGGTCTTCAGGGGCGCCCTACTGTGTCGCGAGTCATCTCTAGGAGCCGCCCGTGGATCAACTCCATCGCCAAGCGAGCCAAGGTCGCAGTAAGCAGACTGGTGGCAACAGCGGAAACAATGCACCAGCGCAGTCCCTTGGTAACAGCGAGCTGGCTGAGGTCCTGCTCGAACAGGCGGCGCGTGAGGAAGGCGTCGACGACAACCAGCTGCTGTTCGGCACCCACCCCGACCAATTCTGGTTTGCGGAAGACGGCGACGATGACAGCACCACCACCACCACGCGCCGCACTCAAGAAGAAGAACTTCCGGGCCTGCGTCCGAAGCACGAGGGCAAGGAGTACGAGGACTTCGAGAACGGCACTGCATTCGTGAAGGGCGCCAACGACGACCATGCGGTGGCGGCAAACGACGTCAAACAGGGCGCACTGGGTGACTGCTACCTCATTGCGGGCATGGCGGCGGTCGCGCGGGCCGACCCCAAGCTCATCGAGAAGCTCATCAAGGACAACGGCGACGGCACCTACGATGTCTCGCTCTACATTCGGCCTCACCGGCGAGGCTACCCCCGCAGGGTGACCAAGACGGTCGACTCCCGACTGGCCGTCAAGTACAGCGGCAAGCCCCTCTACGCGGGCGCGGGCGACAAGGAAGACGGCAAGGTCGAGCTGTGGAGCGCCCTCATCGAAAAGACTGTGGCGCAGCACAAAGACAGCTACGACTCGATCAGCGGCAGCAAGATCGGCAAGGATGGCTTCACGTACTCCGGCACCAACGAGCTACTCACCGGCAAGATCGAGAACTACTTCTCCACCGACAACATGGACTCAGACGAGGCGCTGCTGTGGATCGACCTCGCTCTTGAAGAGGGCAACCCGGTCACGACCTCCACACGCAACCTCAAGGAAGACGAGGACCTCACGCGGGAGGCCAACGCGAAGAATGTGTACTGGAACCACGCCTACGCGCCCATGTCGGTCGACCTCGATGCCGAGACTGTCGACCTCCAGAACCCCTGGGGCAGCAGCCACGTCGAGAGCCTCTCCGGCGAAGACTTCATCAAGTACTACCGCAACATCCGCATCGGCGGGTGACGGTGTGAATGCCCTGCTGCACGCTGTTTTTGTGGTTGCGTGTGCAGGCGTGCCGGCGGTCGTCCCGCCTGTGGAGGCGCCCGTGATCGAAGAGATCGATGAGACCACAGTAGGCGACCTCGATGGTGTGCGGGTGCCGATGGGCAACGTGACCACGGGTGCCTACACACTCCCCGACGGCACCACCCGGCGCGGCGACATCTGCTCGCTGGTGCTGCCCGACCAGCGCGTGGGCGTGTTTGTGGGGGCAGGCAGCGAGGTCGTTGTGGAGGGCGTGCGCTGGCGGGTGCTGGCGGTGGACAATCCCACCGATGGGCTGGGCAGCGTGCGCTTGCAAAAGGTCGACTGAGCCCGCCTTGGGGCAGGCCACTCCGGTCCCACGCCACACTCCTGCGTGACTGGCTCAACCCGCGCCGCTACACGGGGGCGCCGCCACTCGGTCGAGGTGCCCATGTCCGGTCCTGTCGCTCTTGCCCCTGCTGTTGCCGCGCGTGCGGATGCCGGCTTTGACGAAGCCGTCGCCCAGCTGTCCCGCTACCTGGCCATTCCCGCCATCAGCTGCGACCCCGACCACCACGACGATGTGCGGAAGCTCGCTGCGCGCATTCGCACGGACCTCGATGCCCTGGGTCTGGAGCGGGCGCGGGTGCTGGAGCTCGATGATGCGCTGCCCTGTGTCGCTGCGGAGTGGATGCAGGCCGGCGAAGATGCCCCGACTGTGCTCATCTACGGTCACCTCGACCTCCAGCCGGTCAAGGGCGAGCCCTGGGTCACCCCGCCCCACGAGGCCGTCGTCAAGAACGGCCGGCTGTATGGGCGTGGCTCTGCCGACGACATGGGCGGCTGGCTGAGCCATCTCGCGGCCATTCGTGCCTGGCTGGGCGAGCACGGCTCCTTGCCGGTCAACCTTCGGCTGCTCATCGAGGGCGAAGAAGAGATTGGTTCGCCGGCCCTTGAGCGCTTCATGGACGCCTACCCCGACGCCTTCGAGGCCGACGTGATGGTGCTCACTGACTGCGAGAACCCCTCCACCGAGATCCCGGGGCTCACGGTGTCGCTGCGGGGCCTGATGGAGGTTGTGCTCACTGTCTCCGCGCTGGATGCCGACGGCCACAGTGGACTTTGGGGCAACATGGTGCCCGACGTGTCGATTGCGCTGATGAAGCTGGTGTCCCGCCTCACCGACGATGACGGCCGGCTGGCGCTCGGTCGAATGGTGGTACCGACGAAGTGGCGTGAGGCTGCCTACGATGTGCCGCTCACCTCGGAGGTGATCCAGGAGGGCGCCCACATCATCGACGGTGTCGTGCCTCTGCCGCTCCGGGGACGCCCCGCGGCAGAGTGGATGTGGCGTCAGCCTGCAATCACCGTGGTGGCCACCACGCTGCCCACCCCCGACATGAAGAAGAACGCCCTGCGCACCCAGGCGTCGGCCACG
>Ga0315322_10002193_pt1 | contig 15077 bp, 6 predicted proteins | sample M110021515metaG_FD_203461 | JGI IMG/M metagenome (GOLD analysis project Ga0315322, IMG submission 203461) | Ammonia-oxidizing marine archaeal communities from Monterey Bay, California, United States - M1 100m 21515 | ecosystem: Environmental > Aquatic > Marine > Intertidal zone | place: USA...
GGTCGGGTGGCCCGCTGGGCCATGATTGGTCACCACGTCGGGCACCGCGGCTACGAGCGCGTGGGCGGCCCCAAAGGCAAGGACTTTGGAGAAGGCTGGCGCCGTCCCATCGACTGGCTCGACTGGCTGGTACCCGCCGCCTGGAAGCACGAACACAACGTGCTCCACCACTATCGACTCAATGAGGAGCGCGACCCCGACCTGGTCGAGTCCAACCTCCACTGGCTGCGAGAGACGAAGCTGCCGCAAGCTCTAAAGGTCGTGGTGGTCGCATTTTTCGCGCTCACGTGGCGCTGGACCTACTACGCGCCCAACACCCTCGCTGAGCTCCATCGCAAGGACATTAAGCAGGTGGCTGGCGAGCCCTGGGAGCGCAGTCTCTTCACCTTCGACCCCCGCAAGCCCGCGGGGCGAGACTATTGGTTGAAGAGCGTGCTGCCCTACGCAAGTGTGCAGCTTGTGTTGTTCCCGCTGCTGTTTGCCCCTCTCGGTTGGGAAGCTTCCGTTGCCGTGCTCGTCAACAGCGTGGTGGGCGAGGTCTTCGCCAACCTGCATGCGTTCGCCATCATCGTGCCCAACCACGCTGGCAGCGACATGTACCGCTTCGAGACCGCGCCCAGGGGCAAGAAGGAATTCTACCAGCGCCAGATCCTCGGCTCGGTGAACTACCGTACTGGAGGCGACCTGAATGACTTCCTACACGGCTTTCTCAACTACCAGATCGAGCACCACCTGTGGCCCGACCTGCCGATGAAGGCCTACCAGCGTGCCCAGCCCGAGGTCGAAGCGCTGTGCAAGGCCCACGGCGTGCCGTATGTGCAGCAGTCGGTTTGGACCCGTGTGTGGCGCACCGTGCGGGTGATGACGGGCGCCGAGTCGATGCGGGTGTGGTGAGCGCTATTCGCCGGCGCATTCCGACTTCCTGTCGAGGTCGATGACTGTCACTGCGGGTGTGCTGGTGTAGCAGACCCGTGGAAAGTCAGGTCCCTTGCAACGCGTCAAAGGGGTCTTCAGAACCTTTCGGAAGCAGCTCCGTCAGGGACCTGGCGCCTCTCACGTCGTCCACTGTCAAGGTCAGCGGGCCGAGCGCGTGCTCGGTCGACACCCAGGCGCCGGTGTCCAGCTGCCTCCACCCTTCCCAGCTCGTCTCGATTCCTTGGATGGGGATGATGGACACCCACATCCGCCAGGCCATCGGGCGTCCACCTTCTCCAGGTATCCACAAGTAGCTGTCTCCCGGCGTCACACCGCCGCCTGAGAAGTGAACCAGCAGACCACCTTGCTCTCCGGGCAGGTCCACCGACTTCAGCGTAGTTCCGGGATCTCGGAGCTTCTCCAGTGGGTTGAGCCAGAAGGCGTCGTTGCACCACGTGGACCAAGCGGCTTCGAGAGCGTCCTGTCTTGCCGGTCCGGTCAGCTCCTTGCCGTTGGACCACGCACGTCCCTCGCGATTCCGCAGATTGAGCAGCACCACGCGGTCGCCGCGCTCTAGACGGTACAGCTCTCGGTCGCGGTCCCAGAGGTGCGCACTGCCTGCGAAGGACCACCGAACGGCGCCGGTGTCCTCCCAAGCCGCAAGGTCCACCGCCTGCTCGATGTTGCGTGCGAGAGACTCTGCGGCAGCGCCCGTCTCACCGTCGGGCAGAGTATGGTGAAGACTCAGCCAGGTGCCGACCACCGCCAGTGTCGCTGCCATTGCAGTGCCACTACAACCCATCTGCCAGCGCTTCATGTGGACTCCGGTTGGCGCCACGCTATCGCTGCTGGCCGCGCGGTCCACGTGGTGCCGCGATAAGCAGCGTTTCGTACCGACCATTGGCAGGAGCTTGCAACATGGCCGAGCTGTTCACTCTCCACAACGCGCTCACCCTCGGCATGTTGGTGTTTCTACAAGCCGTGCTCGGCTTCGACAACCTGTTGTACATCTCCATCGAGTCGAAGCGAGTGCCCAAGGAGGACCAGCCCAAGGTGCGCAAGTGGGGCATTGGCCTCGCCATAGTGCTGCGCATCGTGCTGCTGTTTGTGGTGATTCGGGCCATCGATGCGTTCCAGACGCCGTTCTTCGACCTCCACCTGCCGGGTTGGCTCGAGATCGACATGAACGTACACAGCCTGATCGTTCTCGGTGGTGGCGGCTTCATCATCTACACCGCGGTCAAGGAGATCACCCACATGCTCTCCATCGACGACCTCGCCCACGAACAGCCCGACGGCAAAGGCAAGCGCACCCTCGGCCAGACCATCGCGCTCATTGTGCTGATGAACCTTGTGTTCTCATTCGACAGCATCCTGTCGGCGCTGGCACTCACCGACGTGTTCATGGTCATGGCCACCGCCATCCTCATCAGCGGCGTGCTCATGATTGTGCTGGCCGACAAGGTGGCGGAATTCCTCCAGAAGAACCGCATGTACGAGGTGCTGGGCCTGTTCATCCTGTTTCTCGTGGGCGTGATGCTGGTGAGTGAGGGCGGTCACCTCGCCCACATCTCGCTGATGGAGCACCATGTGGAGCCGATGGCGAAGTCCACCTTTTACTTTGTGTTGATCGTCCTGGTCATCGTCGATCTCGCGCAGGGTCGCTACCAGAAGAAGCTCGATCTGGAGCGCAAGCGGGCCCAGGGTGGCAGCCAGAGCTGATGGCATTGCGCCCCGTCACTTGCCAACGTCACTCTGCAGGCCACTACGGGGTTAATGCGACCGCCGTCTCGCCCCAAGGTCTGGGTCGTTGAGGAGGCAGAGTGGCCGTCAAAGCGTCCCAGTCCGAGAAGCTGCGGTATCGAGTCGACAATTTCCTGGGTCAGGGCAGCCGCGGGCTGTTCATGGCCTTGGTGGCGGCCTTCTTGGTCTCGGTGCTCGCGGTGTCTATGCTGCGATGGGTCGTGCTCGGTGTGGAGGCGTCCTACGGGCTTCCAGAAGGAGCCAGCTACCTGAGCAAGGCCATGTTTGGTGTGTGGGTGTCGTGGCTGCAGATCACCGACCCCGGCAACATGGCTCAGGACAACGACACCTACTCGCTCTACAAGATTCCGGCGATCATGGGCGGAATGACTGGTGTGGTCATCTTTTCGGCGCTGATTGCGTTTCTCACCACGGCACTGGACCAGGCCATCGAGGACCTCAAGAAGGGCCACAGTCGGGTGCTGGAGAACAACCACACCCTCATCGTGGGCTGGGGACCGCGGGCGCTGGAGATCCTGCGCGAGCTGGTGGAGGCCAACGAGTCTGAGGACGACCCTGTGGTGGTCATTCTCGCCGACGAAGAAAAGGAGGTCATGGACGAGTGGCTGCTCGAAAACTGGAAGGACCGTCGCAACACCCGGCTGGTCACCCGGTCGGGCGGCAGCGCCAGCCTAGCTGCCGTCGCGAAGGTGAGTGCCGAGTGTGCCCGCAGCGCCATTATTCTCGCGCACTGTAGCGACAGCGCTCCGCGCGAGGACCAGCTGGTGAGCGACGCAAAGGTCATCAAGACCGCCCTGGCCCTGTGCGCCCATGTCGGCGAAGACCACAAGATCAACATCGTGGCTGAGGTCTTCGACAACCGGAACCGCATGGTGGTGAAGGAGATCTCGCCCGAGCGCATCAGCGTGGTCGATGCCACCGAGATTCTGGCCAAGGTGATGGTGCAGACGTCGCGCACCAGTGGTCTGTCGGTGGTCTACGCCGAGCTGCTGAGCTTCGAAGGCTGTGAGATGTACTTCTACAAGGCGGCTTGGGGTGGCATCTCCTTTGGTGACCTCGCCTTCCGCTTCGAAGACGGTGTGCCGCTGGGCGTGCGGCATGGCGATGGCTCGCTGTCAATGCGCCCCGCCATGGAGTACACCATGGACGATAGCGACGACATCGTCATCGTTGCCCAGGACGACAGCGCCATCGACTTCGGGTCCAGCGCTGTGATGGTTCCCAAGGAGCTGCCGGCCCATGCGTCCCGCCAGGCTGCCGAGACCGAGCGTCTGCTCATTCTCGGCTGGTCCCCCAAGGCCGCCATCATCATCTCCGAGTTTGACGAGTACGTGCTCGAAGGCAGTGAGGTCCACGTGATGATGGCGGCGCCGCCCGAGTGGCTTGTTGGCAAGGTCGCCGCGCTGTCCGCGGGCATGGAGCAGGCCTCGGTGTCCGTCATCGAGAAGGACCCCTTGGATGCGGAGTCGCTCGGCAGTGTCAATCCCCTCGACTACGACGTCATCATCGTGCTTCCGCAGCGTCCCGAGGACGAGATGGACGCCGAACGAATCGATTCCGAGACCATCATCGTGCTGCTCCACCTTCGCAAGCTGATGAAGGAAGCGCGGGCCGATGGTCTCACTGTCTCCACCAGGCTCATCACCGAGGTGGTCGACTCCGGAAACCGCGAGCTCATTAGTCGCGCGGGCGTCAACGACTTCATCATCAGCAACCGCATGGTGTCGATGATGTTTGCGCAGATCTCCGAGGAGCCCGACATTCAAGACGTCTACGACGACCTGTTCCAGGAAGACGGCTCCGAGATCTACGTCAAGCCAGCTTGGCTGTACTTCGACGCCGACCAGCTCCCCATCACTTGCTCCTTCGGCGACCTGATGGCCCACGCCCGCAAGCGAGACGGCGAGATCTGCTTGGGCATCAAGGTGAAGGCAAACGAGCAGCAGTCTTCCGAAAACTACGGCGTGTCGCTCATCCCTCCGAAGGACACCGTGTTCACGCTGCAGGCCGACGACGGGCTGGTGGTGCTTGCGGAAGACGACACCTGAGTGATGAGCTGCTAGTCTAGCCTGCGAAGATCTCGAGGCCGCTGGGCTGCCCGAAGGGCTCGCCGGGGGCGGACTCCTGGGCCCCAAAGACCGCTCCATAGACTCTCTGCGGAGATTCACCGTGCTGGAACACGTTCGCGATGCCTGAGATGGCAGCGGTTGCTCGGAAGGGGCCGACCTGCGATGGCCGAGAAAAAGGTATAATGGTAGTACCATTTCTCCAATCAAGCCGAGGCCACCATGCTGTCCCCCGTGACTCGACAGACCGCGTCCGAAGCCTGCGCGCAGGCACTCCGTGTGTCGATTCTCAGGGGCGAGCGCTCCGCTGGTGAGCGCCTGCCGCCCGAGCGAGAGCTGGCCCATCTGTTGGGGGTCACACGCGTCACGGTGCGCACTGCCTTGGCCCACCTCGTCGCTGAGGGCCTGGTAGAGCAACGCCAGGGCAGGGGCACCACCGTGCTCGACTTCCGCCGCGCCACCGGGCCTGGCTTGCTGGGGGATGTGTTCGCGTTGGCGTCGTCGGACAGCGTGGCGGTGGCCCGCGACCTGCTTGCGGTTCGACGCGCGATTGCCCGACCTGTGTTGGAGCGTGTGGCCCAGCTGCGGCCCGACTCCACAGCCCTTCACGACGCGGTGGCGGCCTTTTCCGCGTGTGTCCACGGTCCCTCGCCGACGGTGGCCGAGCTCGCCCGAACCGACCTCGGCGTGGTCGGAGCATTGCTGAAGATGACTGGTAGCACCGTGTTTTCGATTTGTTTTCACCCTGTCGCTCGAGCGCTATTGGCCCGACCGGAGCTGGGTGCGGCCATCTACCGCGACCCCTCCGCCAACTTGATGGGCTGGCAGGTGTTGCTCGCATGGGCTGCAGATCCTGACCCCGCTGGCATCGCCGCCATCGTCGACATTCTCGCGGCGCGTGATGCGGACACCCTGTCCCTCCTGGAGACTGGCCCATGACCGTCTCCGCGGCTGTGCCTGCATCGCCGCCGTGGCATGCCTGGCCCTTGTTCATCGACGCCCGGTTGGTCGCGCGGCGCCTCCAGCAGATCCACGACCGGGCGTCCGTCCAACCCAACCTCTGGCAGCTCGAGCTGGGTGTGCTGCGAATGTGGCACCGCGCCTTGTTTCGCAGCGAGACCGTCGGAACCTGCACCGACCAGGCCGTTCGACCGTCTCTGCGGGCCCGCATCCTGGAGCCGCGCTGGGCCCGCTTTCCCTTGCTGATGATCGAGCGCGCCGTCGCGCCCTGGGACATGACCGGACTCTACAGCTCCCAGGAGCGCATCATCCGCCACTTGCTGGGGGCCCACCACGACCGTCAGCAGTGCGCCTATGACTTCGCGCTGCTGGAGCTGCATCCTGGCGGGCTCGATGAGCTGCACACCCGGCTGGTGGCCGTCGTGGATGGCACCGACCTTCGCTCGGAGTATCTGCGGGACCTGTGTGTGTATGCCGGCTATCACGAGGAGCTGCTGCGAAGTCTGGATGCGTGGCGGGCGGGTGAGCCCTTGTTTAGCGAGCGCGAGGCCCGCGACCCGGACGTCAGCTTTGAGGCCTGGCTGGGGTGGTGTGCGACTCAGCCGGGTACGCCAGAGGCGTGGTGGCGTGCGGTGCGCGCGGGTGAGTTTGAGTTCTACACGCCCCTGGAGGAAGACCCTGTGGAAGCGTTTGACTTGGATGAGCGGGTGCGCGAGCTCGACGGGCTGTCTCAGGCCGGGCTGAAGGCTCGGTTTGAGCAAGGACGCCCCCTGGCGCGCGCAGACTTGCTTGAAGGCCGCTATCGAGGGGTGAGCCTGGGACTGCCTCGTGTCGCCGAGCGCTTGTCTTGGAAGACCTTCGTGAAGACCATTCTGCCCGACGGCAAGGGCGGGCTGGGCGGCTTTAATGTGAAGCTGGAGCAGGACTGGGGCGCGGCCGACCCACTTGCATTGGCACCTCGGCCGCAGCGGAAAGACGGGGAGCCGGTGCGCTTCGGATTCTATGGAATCTCGCAAACACCCGCCGACAAGCCGGGTAGCGGAGGTGTTCTCATCGACTATCGGCTGGGCGACAACCCCACGCTCGACCCCATGTCGATGGTGGTCGACCCGTTGGTGGAGGTCACTCCGGGCGACCCGACATTGCTCATCAGCCGCAGCTATGTGGTGTTGGGTGGCCGATGGATGCCCACGCCGACGTGGTTTGTCTTGCAGCACATGGGGTAGCGGAGGGGCAGGCTCTTCGCCGGCACCATCTCGGTCGATGCCGACGAGGAGAACGGCAATCCGACGCTGTTCGTGGACGTGAAGGGTGGTGGTGAGGTCGTCTACGACAAGCGGCTCTGGCGACGGACAGTCCGCTGGATCGCCGGAGGGTACCGCGTACCTGGAGGCCCGGAGGCGCTGTGCGCCGGAGGTGCGGAGCCGCCGTGCGGCGGAAGCCCTATACCCTATCTTAGAATTCAGCCTGACCCGTGGCCCGTGGGTAGGGGATGACCTCGCGAATGTTCGCCACTCCGGTGGCATACAACACAGCGCGCTCGAAGCCCAAGCCAAAGCCTGCGTGAGGAACGGTGCCGTAGCGGCGGAGGTCGCGGTACCACCAGTAGTGGTCGGCGGGCAGGCCCTGCTCGGCGATGCGCGCATCCAACACATCGAGGCGCTCCTCGCGCTGGCTGCCACCGATGATTTCACCGATACCGGGGGCCAGCACGTCCATGGCGGCGACCGTTCTTCCGTCGTCGTTGATGCGCATGTAGAAGGCCTTGATGTCCTTCGGGTAGTTGATGACGGCGACGGGACCACCGATCACCTTCTCGGTGAGGTAGCGCTCGTGCTCGGACTGCAGATCGATGCCCCAGGACACCGGGAACTCGAATTTCGCACCCTTGGCCTGTTCGAGAACGCGGATGGCCTCGGTGTACTCCATGCGAGCGAAGTCGCGGTTGACGACGGCCTCGAGGCGGTCGACCACGGTCTTGTCGACGAACTTCCTGAAGAAGGCGAGGTCGTCGCCCCGCTCGTCGAGCACGGCCTTGAAGATGTACTTGAGGAAGGCCTCGGCGAGGTCGGCGTCGGCGTGGATGTCGGCGAAGGCAAGCTCCGGCTCGATCATCCAGAACTCGGCGAGGTGTCGACTCGTGTGGCTGCGCTCGGCCCGAAAGGTGGGGCCGAAGGTGTAGACCTTGGACATCGACAGGCAGTAGGCCTCGACGTTGAGCTGGCCCGACACCGTGAGGAAGGTCTCCTTGCCGAAGAAGTCCTGCTTGTGGTCGATGGCTCCGGACTCCGTGCGCGGCAGGTTGGCTTGGTCAAGCGTGGAGATGCGAAACATGTCGCCCGCACCCTCGGCATCACTCGTGGTGACGATGGGAGTGTGGATCCAATAGAAGCCCTGCTCGTGGAAGAAGCGGTGGGTGGCCTGGGCGAGGCTGTTTCGCACTCGGGTGATGGCGCCGATGAGGTTGGTGCGGGGACGCAGGTGCGCCTGGGCACGGAGGTGTTCCATCGAGTGGCGCTTGGGGGCCATGGGATAGGTCTCGGGGTCTTCGACCCAGCCCACTACGGTGACCGAAGTGGCCTTGATCTCAACCTTCTGCCCCTTGCCGCGAGACTCTACCAGGGTGCCCACGACGTCGACCGAGCAGCCGGCGGTGAGCTTCTGGACCTCGCTTGCGTAGTTGTCCAATGTGTTGGGGGCGACCACCTGGAGTGGCGCGAAGCACGAGCCATCGTGGACGGCGATGAAGGACAGGCCGGCCTTGGAGTCACGGCGGGTTCGGACCCAACCTTGGACGCGGACTTCGCTCCCAACGCTTGCGTCGGACACGAGTGCGGAGATGGAGGAGGCGGACGTGGACATCTCGAGCTCCGGGGCAGGCACGGTGCATGGGGCCTGCTGCGAGGCTGCCTCGTTAACCCCGCGGGCAAGGTGCGGGGACCTGCGGAAGTCGTGCCGTCGTCGGATTTGGAGAGAGTGCGACCCACCGACGTGGGGTGTCGGCACCTTGGGGCGCACGATGCTCGCGGGTATGCGGGTCACAGGGCGGCTTACCAGCCTGCGGATGTTGCCCATGGGCCATGGCTTGGCTGCACGTTGCCAGTTGTGCCTGCACGCGGGGGGAGACTGGATGTGTCCCCACCGTCGAAGATTTGTCGGCCCAAGGCGTCGACCCCGCCACCCACTGAGGAAGGAGACCCCTTGCGCACCATCGCTACCCGTAGTGTGCATTCCCTCGAAGATGAGCTTGACCACCTGCTTCAGCAGGTTGTGGGCGCCGCGGATCCTCGCACTCTGTCACCCGGGGACTACCGCGCGCTGCGCACCTCACTCGCGCGGCGAGGTGTGCTGCGGCATCCTGGACTGTCCGGAGCGCTTCGCTGCCGACGTCTTCAGCCGGATGCCGTGCTGCGAGGGACTGCCACTCGGTCGCAGGCCTGCCGTCCGGTGGCGCGGGCACCTCACTGGGAAGGGCTGGGCGCCTGAGCGACATCCTCAGCCCAGGTCACTTCCACTTGAGCTTGACCACACCCATCGGGTCACCGGCCACGAGCAGCACCTTTCCCCCCTCGATGAACGCGATGGCCTGCACATCGCCGCCGAAGTCGCGCTTGGCCAATAGGGTGTTTTCGCGGGTATCCCAGACGGTGACGCGGCCGTCCTCGCCGGCGACTGCGAGTGTGCGACTGTCGGGGTGCCACGACAGATCATTGACGTCGTCGCTGTGACCCTTCAGCGTAAACACCAAGCGACGGGTGTGGTTCTCCCAGATCTTGACGGAGTTGTCGTCGGCTCCTGTGGCGAGTCGGCGCCCGTCGGGACTGATCTCAAGGGTATTGATCCAGTCGGTGTGGCCCACCACTGTGGCGAGCTTGCGGCCACTACTGGCATCGAGCTGGATGAGGTTGTCGCCAAACGCGCCAAGACCCACCCAGATCTTGCGGTTGTCTTTGGTGAACTGCAGCGCACGTCCCTGGCTGCCGACGTTGACATCCCACTCTACGTTGTCGCGTCGTCTCATCACCACGCGGTAGTCGTCGCCGCCGGACACGTAGCGCTGCTTGTAGCCGCTTGCGTTGCGTTCGAATGCAATGGAACGCACATAGTCGGTGTGGGACCGCTTCTGAACCAGCTCCTCGCCATCGCTGGTGTCCCAGACCACGACGTGGCCGTCGTCGCAGCCCGAGGCGATGAGTCGTCCGTCGTCGGACATCGCGAGTGCACGCACCCAGTCGGTGTGTTGCTTGTGGCTGGCCACAGCGTTTAGGTTTGACAGGCTGCAGCGCTCGACCGCATGTTGGCGATTGCTCAGCGCGAAGTGTTGGCCGGAATTGGACAGCGCGATGCTCAAGCCCTTGTTGAAGCTGCGCTTGTGCTGGGTGGTCAAGACACTGCCGGTCATTGTGCCCGTGCGGGAGAGCTCCGGGTGGGCAGAGCGCTTGTGTTGGTTGAGGCAGCTGGGGCACAGCCGCTTGGTGTCTGGACAGCCAGAGACGTTGCACCACACGGGGTCGGTGCTCGGAGTCGCGTCGCAGCTGGCGCAGTGCTTCAGCTTGCGGTGCTCGGCCAAGCAGGACGAACACATGCCACCGAGGTTGGTGTGCTTGTCGCACTGCTGTGTCTTGATGGACAACGCGCTGCAGGCCGAGCACGTTTCTGTAGTGGGCGCGGGGCCGGGTTGCAGGTCGATGCGACGGAGAAGTGCAGGGGGGTGGTCGCCTTCGTCTTCGCCGCCCGCGACGATGAGCGACTTACCGCCGTCGACAAAGCCCACCCCGTACAGCTCGCCGCTGAGCTCAAGGATGCCCAGCAGCAGGCCGGTCTTGGTGTGCCAGATGTTGAGGCGACCGCCCTCGGCCACCGACGCGAGCTTGGGCTCGGTGGGGTGCCAGGCCAATGCGCGCACGTGGCCGGTGTGGCCGCGGAGGGTGAACTGGCACTCGAGAGATCCCTTGGTGATGTGCCAGATCTTGATGATGCCTTCGTCGCAGCCGGTGGCCAGGTAGTCCGAGCAGGGACTCGACTCGACCGCACGCACCCAGTCGCCGTGAGCCTCGAACTTGCGGATGACGTCGCCGTCGTTGGGGTCGATGCAAGCTAGATTTTCTGTGCCGTCGGCCAGTCCGGCCCAGATGCGGCGGCCGTTGGGGGTCCACGCCAGGGCGTGGATCTGGTCGCCGAGGTTGGCGGTCCACTGCGCCTTGCCGCGGACGTGCTTGATGACCTTCTCGTCGTCGCCGCCGCTCACATAGATGCGACGATAGCCGGTGTTGCCCAGCGCCGCGGGCTCGAAGACCACCGCACGAACGTAGTCACTGTGGGCCTTGGTTGCCTTGAGCTTCTCCTGGTCGGAGTTGTCCCAGATGACCACGTGGCCGTCGTCGCAGCCACTTGCGATGTACTTGGCATCGTGGGAGATGGCGACCGCGCGGACCCAGTCGGTGTGTTGTTTGTGGGTGTGCTTGGTGGACAAGGAGGTGACGCTGCATCGCTCGACGGTGTTGTCGTTGGTGCCGATGACGAAGTCACTGTGGGCGAGCGCGGTGGCGAGGCCGCGGACGGTCTTCATTGCACGAGTTTCGCTCACCTGCAGGCGCACGCCCTGACCGGGTTTTGCGCCGGGCTTGGTGCCCCCGACTGTAGGCTTGCCGGGGGCACGGATGCCATGGGCCGACTGCTTGTGTTGGGCCATGCAGCTCGGACATACTTTGTCGGTGTCGGGGCAGCCGTCGTGGTCGCACCACTCGACACCCCCCGCTGGGATTGCATCGCAGCGCGTGCAGTGGGACTCCTCTTTGTGGTCCGACAAGCAGGACTCGCACATGTCGCCTTTCTGGGGGTGCTTGGAACACGCCTCAAGAGCATTGGTGCGGGCACTACAGGCCGCGCACTGCTGCAGATCGACCGCGCCGCTGGGCGCCCAGCTGAACCGACGCAGGCCGGCAGTGTCATCGGCCCACAGCAGCTCCCGGCCGCCGTTCACGAAAGCGATCGCCTCTCCATCGGCGGATTCGCCCTCTTCGAGAACCTGGAGCAGTGCGCCGGTGTGGGCATCCCAGATGGACAGGCGGCCGTCGTCTGCGGTGGCAGCCAGCATGCGGCTGTCGGGATGCCAAGCGACGTCGTTGATGTCGTCGCCGTGAGCATTGAGAGTGTGCTTGAGCGAGTTGCTTTGGAGGTCCCACACCTTGATTGCGTCGTCGTCGCTGCCTGTGGCCATCCAGCGACCATCGGGGCTGATGCGCAGGGCATTGATCCAGTCGTTGTGACCCTCCAAGGTGGCGACCTTGGTGCCGGTGGAGGCGTCGAGCGCGATGAGGTTGTTACCGAATTCGGCGAGACCCACCCAGATACGGGCGTTATCGACAGTAAAGTCGACTGCGCGGGTGCCGCTGTCGTGCTTGAAGCGCCACAGCTCTTCGCGGTGCTTGCGCATTGAGACGACACCATCGTCGCCCACCGTCACAAAGCGCTGCTCCCAGCCGCTGGTGCCGCGCTCGAACACGATGTCGCGCACGTAGTCGCTGTGAACGGTCTCCTCGATCTGCTCGTTGTCCTCGAGGTCCCACAGCACCACCTTGCCGTCGTCGCACCCACTCGCGATGAGTCGGCCATCGTGCGACAGCGCCGCTCCGCGCACCCAGTCGGTGTGTCGGCTGTGTTGGGCGAGCTGCTGGAGGTCCGACACCCGGACGCGCGCCATCTTGTGGTTGCTGGTGCCGACCACGACCTCGTCGCCACCTGGTCGAGTGCCAATGCTCTTGACCCGGGTGTTGTCGCTACTTGCGGCCCGAGTGAGTGTCACCCCCTCTGGGAAGCCACCGGACTGCGAGGCTTGCGTGGGACGGGGCGGTGCGCTGGCAGGCCGCTCGGCCTCTACACGAAGTCGGGCGGCCGCAGCGGGGTCGTCGGCAAGGGTCTCGAATGCGTCGGCGAGCGACTCAAGGTGGGCGGCCCGGTCTCCGCGTGCTCGGCCCGCTCGCACGAGGTCGGAGGCTGCCTCGAGAACGGTGGCTGCTTCGTCGATGTCACCGGCGAGCTCCGACCATGCGGTGGCGACAGCCAGCAGAGGAGCCACCCCACCGGTGCCATCGGACACCGCCTCGCGCCAGCCGAGCATGATGCGGAAAAACTGGGCGTCGTTGCCTTGGGCATGCGCCTCGCCCGCCAGCATGCGCCACTCATCGACTGTGTTGGCGCGGTCGCGGGCGCTGGAGAGAGTGCGCTTGGCGTCGTCGGGCTGCCCGAGCACCGTGCGATGGATGCGGCAGAGGGTGACCAGCTCGGTGGCCGTCGAGGCCCGGGCTTCCCACTCAGCCATCAGGGCAAGAGCCTTGCGCTCATCGCCCAGGAGGTGAAGCCAAGCGTTGGCGGCGGCGGTCCATCCGGCCGCATCACCCGACTCCAGACCGAGGGCTTCGCGGGCCCCGCTGTCGTCTTCGGCGAGCAACACCCAGGCATGGGCCAGACCCGCGCCCAGCAGAGGTCGTCTCGACCCGGTGAGTCCGACTTGCACGCGGGTGATGGCGCGCACCAAGCCGCGGCGGTCGTCGACCACCATGGCGCGGGCGGCGAGGTGGTCGAGGATGTCCTTGGCGGGCGCCTGCGACAGAGCGGTGGACGAGATCTGCTTGAGGGCCTCTTGAGCTTCTTCGCTGGCCCCGAGGAGCTGGGCGCGGGCTTGTGCGAGCCACGCAGAACGAGCCACCGGGTGGGACAGCCCGACTCTTTCTTGAAGGCGAGTGTCGTGGGCGACGGACTCGACAAGTCGCAGGGCGCGGGTCTCGTCGTCAAGCACATGGCGAGTGAGTCGTACCAGCTCGAAGAGGTCGCCGGCGTTGTTGGTGGCCTGGGCGGCGCTGCGCACGGCACTGCGGGCCTCGTCGGCGCTCTTGAGTCGGGCGGTGGCGAGCACGCCGATGGTGAGAGCGGACAGTGGCAGAGCGTCGAGCTCTCGCTGAGCAGACGGAGACTGACCCGCGAGCGACCGGAGCAGGCGGGCCACTGGGCGCTCGTCGGACTCCGTGATGGCCCGAAGGAGCACATCGTTCTGGTTGGTGGCGAGCAGGGACGGGCCGTCGACACAGGCCAGCACCTTGCCGTCGCGACGGGTCCAGCCCTTCACGGCGCCAGCAGCGAGCAGAGCGGCCGTGTCGATACGCTGGACCACCCGCCAGCAGTGGTGGCCGCCGAGGTCGACGGCGTGGACGTCCGACCGCATGGTGAAGGCCACCGTGTCGCGGGAGGCGACCCGACGCAGGTGGTCGGTGATATGGCTGGCGAGTCCGGCCCATGCGCCCGAGCTCGCGGGGCTGGCTTCGGCGTGGAGCTCACAGAGCGCGGCCACGTCGGTCCACAGCTTCCAGGAAGCAAAGCCCTCGGCCCACACGTGGTGCTCGCCGGTGGGGTCGGCCAGAATGCGCTTGACAACCTCGTTAGCGTTGATTGGAGTCGAGGCTTCTCCGGTGGGGCCTGTGTAGTGGTACTGAGTGGAGGGTCTTGGCTCCGGCTTGACGGGCGTCACTGGCGCAGTGCTGCGCTGCGGCGCGGGTGGAGGTGCGGCCTCGCTGTGCTTTCGAAGCCACGCATCGGCTTCTTGGTCGCTGATGGGCGTGGTGGAAAGCTCCACCCACTCTCCGCCGACGCCGAGGCCAGCGCTGCTGTCTTGCTGGGCGCCCATGTTGCCAATCTTGCCCACCTGCATGGCGCTGAGGTCCATGTTGTAGACTTGGGTGCCGGCCTGTCCGTGGGCTTGGGCCACCGTGAACACCACTGCGCGGGTGCGGAAGTGGCTGGCTTTGCCCGTGTAGGTGTGGGTAGTGAAGAGCGCCCGAAGCTCGTGTTGGCCGGCGACCTCGGGCTTGAGGCGCACCGTGACCACCTCGTCTCGTCCGGGACCGACACCGGGGGAATCCACCTGCACTAGACCCTTCGTAGACGACGTCACTGCCTGCACTTTGATGGTGCGCAGTCCCTTGTCGCCCGCATTGGCGAGCCGCAGTCGGATGACGCAGAATTGCTGGGCTCGGAAGGACCGCATCGAGGCCTGGTCGATCTGCACCTTGAGCGCGGCGGTGCGGCTCTCCTGGTGTGCCTTGAGCAGCCGCTCATGGGTGTGGATGGACACGTTGAAGTGGCTGCGGGCGTCTGCCAGCTCGCGTCGCTCCCACTCTTCGAGCACTCCATCGCTCATGAACTGTTGGAACATCGCTTCGTACTCAGCGACCTTGGCGGGGTCTTCGGCGGCGAGCTCCTGTGCCTTGGCGACGGCCTCGGCGACAATTGGGAGATCCGACCATCCTTTCCAGTCGTCGAAGCCCTCCTTCCACAAAAAGTGGTCGGCATCGGGCGCTGCCGTGACAAAGCCTGCAA
>Ga0315322_10002195_pt1 | contig 15076 bp, 12 predicted proteins | sample M110021515metaG_FD_203461 | JGI IMG/M metagenome (GOLD analysis project Ga0315322, IMG submission 203461) | Ammonia-oxidizing marine archaeal communities from Monterey Bay, California, United States - M1 100m 21515 | ecosystem: Environmental > Aquatic > Marine > Intertidal zone | place: USA...
ACCTGCAGCCCGGCCAAGAGTCGGCGATGGGTGTTTACATGTTCATCGGCGTTGTTGTGTGGGCGGCCTTTGGCGAAAGCCTAGGGCGCGGCTGCAACATCATTGTCGAAAACGGAAACCTGATCAAAAAACTGGCGTTCCCGTCAGAGACGCTGCCGCTAAACATTGTGCTAGTGAACATTGTGACCATGATGTTTGGCGTGGCGATGTTTTTGCTGGGTACGCTTGCAACGTCTGTCTGGGCAGCGCCCGGAATTGAACTGGTATGGATCCCTGTGTTGATTCTGCTACAAGCGTTATTTACGTACGGCTTGGTGCTCATCCTGGCGACGATGCAAGTCTTCCTGCGCGACACCGTGCAGGTGGTCTCGATTGCCGTTACGGTTTGGATGTTCCTGACCCCACTCTTTTGGGTGCCCGAGGCGATCCCGCAGATCGCGCAATACCAAGGGTTCATCGAGGCTAACCCAATGAACCACCTTGTCTACGCCTGGCGCGAAGTCTTGATGGGTGTTCAGGGTGTTTTGGGTGAGGTGTTGAACTACACGAACTACGAAGCAATCCCGGATCACAATGGCAAGCTCTTAGAAGAGATCAATCGTCTAATCTCGGAGGGTATGACTGTGGAAGCCGCTCGGGCATCGGTTGGGCCCGACCTTGTGCCATTACAAATGACTCACGACTTGATCGACTCGGTCAGGATCTTTACGTATTGGGCCGTCGGGATGTTCGTGATTGGCTTCTCGTTCTTCGGTCTCGCCCAACGCCGTTTCGCCGACGAGGTCTAAGTCCATGGCTTCCAACGAATACTCACTCGAAGTCGAAGGACTGGGCAAGTCCTACCGCATGTACCAGAGTCCGTTCCGTCGCATCACCGAGGTGCTGACGCGCGGAAAAATCAAGGGGCACCAAGAGTTCACCGCTCTCAACGATGTGAACTTTAAGATGAGGCCGGGCACCTCGCTTGGCCTTTGTGGAGCTAACGGTGCGGGCAAGTCGACACTGCTCAAGGTGCTGGCGGGAACGACGGCGCCTTCGGCCGGTCGCTATCGTATGAGCGGCCGCGTTGCGAGCTTGCTTGAACTTGGCGCGGGTTTCCACCTGGACTTCACCGGGCGCGCGAACATCTACATGAACGGCATCATGATGGGGTACTCCCGTCGTGAGATGGAGTCGAAGATTGACGAGATCGTCGATTTCGCCGAGCTGGGCCCGTACATCGACGAGCCCGTGCGCACGTACTCATCGGGAATGGGTTTGCGCCTTGGTTTCAGCGTCGCCGTCGCCGTCGATCCCGACATTCTGATTATCGACGAGGTCTTCGCAGTGGGAGACATGTACTTTCAGAAAAAGTGCGTCGACCGGATCTACGACTTCAAGCGCCGCGGCAAGACGATCCTGTTTTGCAGCCACAGCTTGTACGACATTCGCCAGATGTGCGATGAGGCGATCTGGCTGAAGAATGGGAACGTGGCAGCTATCGGCAACTCGGTCCACACAACAAACGAGTACACCAGCTTTCAGCGCGATCACATCGGAACCGAGGGCCAGTCGCTCTCTGATGAGTACCCCAACCTTCCCAGCGGCGCAACGTCGGGCAAGAAGCTGCCGCGTATCGTCGACGCTCGCATGTACCGCATCGGCACGGATGACGAGGTGTATGAGATTCACCCCGGCGACTCGATTGAGCTCCGCGTTTGGTGGGAGAATCCCGACCCGAAGGAGACGCCGATCAACATCGGCGTGGGCATGTTGCGTCAGGACATGACGACGTGCTCTGGCATGGGGACGCACCTTGATAACGTGACCGTCGAGGGTACTCAAGGCTGCACTGTTCTGCAGATTCCCGATGTGAGATTGCTTGCAGGGCAGTTCTTGATCCCGGTGTTGCTGATGGACGGCGAGGGCGTCCATAAGTATCAGGAGTTCCTGATGCCGGAGAACTTAGTCGTGCGAAACGAGACCAAGGAGCTTGGCCTATTCCGCATGAACCACGTGTGGGAGCATCGGCACGAGCTTCCTGTTCCGACTCCCAAGCCGAAGGACGCAAGTTAGGTTTCTTCCGTGGCCGAACACCCTCAACGCCTTGCGGCCCTGCTTGTGAATTACAACACGGGCAGCTACGCCGAGCGCTGTGCTGCGTCGCTTGTCGACGAGTGGATTGCCATCGGGCGCGCGCCCGAGGATCTGAAGGTTGTTGTCGTCGACAACGCCTCGCCAAATGACCAAGAGGAGAGTTTAGCGCGCATCGAAGCCGCTGGGCACACCGTCGTGCGTAGCTCGGAGAACCTCGGGTATGCGGGTGGAATGAACCGTGCACTCGAAGAGACTGCCGGGGAGAGAACGGACCTGGTTGCGATCCTCAACCCGGACCTTTACTTCTTGCCCGGCTCTTTGCGCCCGCTTGTCGAGTACATCACCGAGAACGAGGACTGTGGCGCCGTCGACCCGCGCGCGTACATCGATCCAGCGTGTGCCTTGAACTTGCCGCGCAACTTGCTGCCGACGATTTTGGATCACACCTGGATGGCACTTGCCCAAACCAGCCGCTTCGCGTGTCGCGCCTATAGCCGCCACCGCTTGAAAAAAGCGTTGCCGTGGTGGACCGCCAGCGGGCCAATCGACTCGAACATGTTGTCGGGCTGCTGCCTGTTCCTTCGCCGTGGCGTTGTGGATGAGATGGGGCACTTGATGGATCCGCGCTACCCCTTGTACTACGAGGACACGGATCTGTTTCGCACGCTCAATAGCATGGGGTACCGATTGGTGCATCATGGCGCATCGCGCGTGCTGCACCACTGGTCGCGCTCGACGGGACTGGTGGGCTACGGTGATTCCGAGGCGATGCGTCGCTACGTCGTCTCCCAAAAGAAATACTACACCAAGTTCTACGGACGTATTGGCGCGGCGTGGATAGCGTTTGTGAATGCCGCACTGCAGTGCGTGCCAGCACGATTCCAAAACCGTCCGATGCTAGAGCTAGAAGACCTGGGGGCCTTTGATCGGCCGATTGAGGTGCAACTACCACGCTCGTGCAACTACTTGGTCGAGATGGGCATGGCTTCAAACTTCTTGCTGTCAGCCGGGCTCTTTGGCACTGGCGACCGCTGGATCTGCCCGCCCGCGACTTGGCAGTGGTTCTTCCAAGCGCAATATTACATGCGGGTGCTCGACCGCGACACTGGCGAGCTGCTTGGGGCGTGGACTTTTGCTAAATCGATTCCTGGTCGCGACGAGCCCATGCAGGCTGACGAAATGGCAAGCTGGACGCCTCCGCCCGATTTATCGGCACACAAGGACTAACGGAACCACTCCATGACCATCAAAAGCCCCCGGGCCCCGCTACCAGAAGCACTGACGCAACCACCGAGAGGTCGCGTACTCTTGCTCGCGCCACATGCGGATGACGACGTCCTTGGCCCCGGTGGCACAGTGTGCCTACACCGCGATGCCGGAGATCCCGTCAAAGTCGTCGTTCTGTACAACGGTGTTGCCGGCGCTCCCGACGACAGCTATTCACCCGACGAGATCCTGCGCGTTCGGCGCGAAGAGGCGAAGCGCGGAGGCGCGCACCTAGGCTTAGACGACTACGAGTTCTTCGATTACCCCGAGGGACACTTTCCCGGTCCCGCAGAGTTCGAGGCCGCGACGAAACGCTTGAAGGGGATCTTGGAAGCCTTCAAGCCGGACATCGTCTACGCGCCGTGGATCGGGGAGCACCATCTCGACCACCACATTGCCTGTCGCGTGATTCGCGCGGCACTTGGCGAAGTGCACTATACTGGCGAGGCCTGGGGATATGAAGTTTGGACGCCGCTGATCGCCGAACGCATCGTTGACATCACACCCGTGATAGAGCGTAAGAAAGCTGCGCTCGCCGAGCACGTTTCACAGCTAGAGCATACGGACTTCATCCACAAGTCCCTTGGATTAAGTGCTCAGCGAAGCCTCTATTTAGAAAAAGGAGCGCTTTATGGTGAGGCCTTCTGCTCGCTTTCGGACTCCGCATCCAATCGGGGCAAGGGGTCTCTCGGGCATGACTAGGAGCTCTTTTCTATCGCGATGAGAGTCCTCCTCTGCGCGCCACACTACGCCCCATTTTTCGAGGGTGGAACCGAGGCGGTTGTCCGCGCCTCGGCAAAGGAGTTGCGCGCACTTGGCCACGAAGTGTTGGTTGTTGCGGGTGTGGATCAGGTTCTCTCGCGTTCCGAGTGGCCGGGTGAGTTGTTCTATTCCGCGCAACAGGTTGACGGGATCGCTGTACACTTTATCCCCAGGTTGGAGACGCCAGAGGGTGATCTTGACGCCGCGCTCGCCGATATGTTGGTAGTGCGGCGCCCGCTCGCCCTGGAGCTTGTCTTGCAAGTTGCAGAGGAGTTCAGCGCTGATGTCGTGCACATTCACCACCACGCTTTTTTGAGCGGTGGTTTGGTTGCGGCCCTTGGAAGAGAAGGCTTCCGCGTTGCGCTGTCTTTTCACGATCTCTACATGACGTGCCCGCGATTTTTCCGGGTCCCTGTGGGGCTCGATAGTTGTCCGCCCTTGACGAAAGTTGAGGGGTGCGCCGTCTGCCTCGAGCCCGATTCGGCCGGTGTTCCGGCCGCGGACTTGCGCGCTGGACTTGTCGATCGCCGCGGGTACTTTCAAAGCGAAGTCGAGAGTGCAGACCTTCTGCTCGCTCCTAGTGAGCATCACGCGGCCCGCATTGCCTCGTTGATGGGGATTGCACCCGACAGGATCCACGTACTGCCGAATGGCCTGGTGCGCGAAACATGCCACGCGATATCACCCGCACTTCGCGAGCCTGGCGGCCCGCTGCACATCTTTCACCATGGGCATCGCGCGCGCGTCAAAGGCACGATGGACTTGGTGCAAGCGATGGCGTTGGCTGCGAAGGAGACCAACTGCGAGCTTACGCTGACACTTGCGGGCGGCGAGATGGAAGAGGGCTATGACGACGAGCTGCGCGCAGCTGCGGGCGCCGTCGAGCTTCGCTTTGCTGGTACCTTTACGGGTCCAGACTTGCCCGGCCTTGCGGCCGGCGCGCACTTAGCGGCCTTTCCATCGCGCGCGCCCGAGAGCTACGGACTGGTGGTTGACGAGGCTTTCGCCTTGGGATTACCCGTCCTTGTCGCGGACTCTGGGGCGCTACCCGAGCGCCTTTGCCCCGGTGGGGAGGGCGCTGCCGCAGCCGGCCAGTCCCTGCCCGCAGTAAATCTCCGCGCGTGGGCGGACGCGATCGCAATCCTTGTCAAGGATCCCGCGGTCATCACAAGGTGGCGCGCGGCAATACCGAGTACGATGCCAGGCCCCTCTGAGGCTGCGCGCCTTGTCGAGCCTCTCTATCGCGAGATCCTATCCCCTCCAGGTCAGCCGTGAGTTCACTCTACCCCGCCCTCTCCGATCCCAGCCTCTTACCGAGCCGCACCCTTGTCTTCGCGCCCCACGCCGATGACGAGGTCTTTGGTTGCGGAGGCCTGCTCGCGTATCTTGCCGAGCGTGGTGGTGCCATTCGCATCGTTATTTTGACAGATGGAGCCGGTGGCGATCCCGCTGGATTGGAAGCCGATATCGCAAAAGCTCGAATCGCGGAGAGCCGCGCGGCGGGGGCGGAGCTGGGAGTGACCGACTATCGCTTCCTGAGCTTTCCCGATGGGGGCTTGCCGGGCGCACACAAACTTGTCGAGGCACTAGTCACAGAGTTAGAAGACTTTGATGCGGGTCTTGTCTTTGGCCCGAGCTTGCAGGAGATGCACGGCGATCACCGGGCCTTGAGCCACGCCGTGTTGGCGGCGATGGGGCATTCAAAAGCGCGCCTCTTCCTGTACGGCATCAACGCGCAGGTGCAGGCGAATGTCATGTTCGATACGACTGCTCAGGCCTCGAAAAAGCGCCGCGCTGTCGAGTGCTTTGAGAGCCAGCTCGCCTACCACGACCTTGTCGCAAAGACTGTGGCTGTGGACTCTGCGCGCACGGTAAATATCGAGGACGCAAACGTCTACCAAGTCGAGGGTTTCCTGAGCCTAGACCCGAATGAGCCCGGCGCACTAGAGGAGTACCGCGTATCCATGGGGATGCTGCTTGAGTGCGTGTTTCCTACCGCTAATATCGAGAGCTCCGAGGCACTGCCCGCGGCGACTGCAGTCATCTCGGTATGGAATCGTATTGAAGAAGTGAGGGCCAACTTGGACGGCTTGCGCGCCCAACTGTTGCCGTTCGAGGACATTGTGGTGGTCGATAATGCGAGCACGGATGGTACGCCAGAGATGATCGCTGACGAGTACCCCGAGGTGCGTTTGATCCGTATGCCCAATTCCGATTACGGGGCTTGCGAGACCTTTAATGTCGGATTCGCAAGCGTGAGTACTCCGCTGCTTGCCATTCTAGATGACGATGTTGTTCTGCCGCCCGACTGGCTACAGAAAACCACGACACGCCTATTGCAAGAGCCCGAATCGACGGCGGTGATCAGTACCAAAGTGATCGAACCGGAGACGCCAGAGAGTTATTTGAATTCTGTCGCAGTCAACTCCGAGCGCTACATGAGTACGTTCCGAGGCTGCGGAAGCTTGGCTCGAACCGAAGCGCTTCGTGAGTGTGGCTTCTACGACGAGCATCTGTTTATCTACGGCAACGAGCGCGACTTGACCTGCCGCTTGCTCAACAAGGGCTATCGCGTTCTCCAATATCCGGGTGCCGAAACGTTTCACCGGCAGCCTTTCGGTGTACAGATGGGAAGGCGCAGCTTGTATTTTCACGCGCGAAATGCGTGGATCACCATGTTCAAGTATGCCCCCATAGGGGATTTGCTGCGCATGCCTTGGCTGGTGCTTACGAAGGTGCTCCTGCGTGGTTCGAAGAGCGAGGCCGAAGGCGAGGTGACCGACGCAACGGGTACGATTGGCATCGGTGCTGCTGTGCGTGAGACTAAGGGGGCCTTTTGGATACTGTTCAAGGCTTGCATTGGTGTCCTGGCCTCGATGCCGCACATTTTGCGCCATCGCCAGGCGGTGACGCACGAGGATTTTGACCTACCTCTGTCGTGAGCGTTACCGCAACTATGGATGCGTCAACTAGCGCAGTCAGGCCGCGTACCAAGGGCGCGGATCTCGGCCCCATCTCGGCCGTGGTCTGCAACTTTAACGGCGAGCACTACCTTGAAGAGTGCGTTCGTTCCATTCAGGCCCTCCAGCCGGGGGTCGACGAGATCATCGTGGTGGATAATCTCTCGACCGATAGTAGTATCGAGATCTTGCGCGCCGAGTTTCCAGGCGTCCGGCTCTTGCGCTTACCCAAGAATGGCGGGCCCTGTGTGGCGCGCAATGCGGGAGTTCGCGCCGCGCGCAACCGCTTTGTTCTTGCTGTCGACAACGACGCAGTGTTGTTGCAGGACACACTCGGCAAGCTAGAGCAAGCTCTGATCGAGCGCCCCGACGCCGTCGCCGCCCAGCCGCGCAGCGTCTACGCAGACGAACCAGGCCGAGTTCATTACAACGGCGGCGATTTCCACTACGTTGGCCTCTACTCGTTGCGCAACTTCGGCGTACCACTCGCCCAAGCTACAGGGCAAGGTGTAATGGAAGTTGACGGACTGATTGCCATTTGTATCTTGTTCGACAGCGATGCATACGCAAGTGTTGGCGGCTACGACGAGGACTTCTTCATCTTGTTCGAGGACTTCGACCTTTCGATGCGACTCCGCATTGCTGGTTATAAACTGCTCGCGGTCGAATCCGCTATCGTTAGGCACAAAGGCGGGACAGCCGGCATCAGCTTTCGCGGTGATGCCTACCCCAAGTTTCGCGCCTACTACCACTCCCGCAACCGCTGGCTGTTGCTCTACAAGAACTACTCCGTGCGGACACTCGTTGCGGGGTTCCCAGGGATTCTTCTCTACGAGATAGCGTGGACTGTATTCGCTTTGAGGGAGGGTCACTTGCGCGCACATGTAGCCGGAAAACGTGGATTCCTCCAATCGCTCGGAGCGGCGAGGCGCGCGCGCCAAAAAGTCCAAGGCATGCGCCGAACGCGAGATAGGGAGCTGCTGGTCGGCGGGCCATTGACCTTTTCGCCGCAACTAGTGGAGAAGCCTGCCGCCAAACGCGCCGCGAATCTGCTCGACGGCGTGTTGCGCTTCGTTTGGTCCGGTGCCAAGTACTTCGCTGGCTAACTGTCCACTCAACTGCAAAGGGAATCCCTTTTGCGAGCAGACCAAGCTATGCAGGGCCCATTTTGGGGCTTATGTTGTGGCAAGCACCTAGCCCGTCTATGCGCCACCCCCCGTGAAAGTTCTCCTCGTCAGCCACGATTTCCTCCCCAGCCATCCCGCCGGGGTTGAGATCTACACCTATCAGTTCGGCAAAGCGCTTCAAGAGCGTGGGCACGATGTGCACGTGTTCACGACGGAAAAGGATATTGGGCGGCCAAACCTGTCGGTAGGGGTACGCGATTACAACGGCCTTTCCGTTCACGAGCTGTTCAACAATCTCTACTACAACGACTTTTCCCAGACTTACGACTACCCCGCGGCGGCCCGCACGTTTGGCGGCATGCTGGACGACCTACAGCCCGACGTTGTTCACTTCATGCACCTGCTTTACCTTTCGGTCGGGTGCGTGGAAGAGGTCAAGAAACGGAATATCCCGGTCTACTACACACTGCATGACTACTGGCTACAGTGTGCATGGTTTGGCCAAAGGCGCTTTTTAGACGGTACGATTTGCCACGAGATTGACCCCGCGAAGTGCGGGGTTTGCTTATCGGGGTTTAAGTACAAACAGACGCGTATGGATCGCGCCACCGGTAAGGCGATCGCTGCGATTAACGGTGCGATTGGCATTGACCTCGGACCATTGGCGCGTGGTGTGCAACGCAGGCTTAAGGTGCGCGCTTCGAAAGGCAAATCGCAGGCAGTTCATTTACCTGGCGCGGTAGTGGCCCCCATGGATTGGCGCAGCCAGATCGACGAGCGGACAACCATGATCTCGGAGCAGGTCAAACTGCGTGACATCACCCTCCGCGAGCGTATTTTGCCTAGCGTCGATCACTTTATCGCTCCCAGCCAGTTCCTGCGTGAGGAGTTCTTGGAGTGGGGGATTCCTCCCGAGCAGATTAGCCATATGCGCACAGGGATCGATCTCGAGATGTTCCAGGGTTACGAGGCGAAGCCTGCGACGCACCTGCGTGTCGCCTTTATAGGGACGCTCGCGCCGCATAAAGGCGCGCACCTGTTGCTGGAAGCTTGGGACGCGATCGATAGCGAGACGCGCGGTGAAGCGACGCTGCGAATCTTTGGTCCTCCTGCGCACAACCCGAGCTATGTCGCCAAATTGGAGAAGCAAGCGGCCACCTGTGGGGCCATTCTAGAGGGGCACCTGGCTCGCGAAGCTGTCTCATCGGCGCTCGCCGAGATCGATCTGTTGGTCGTGCCAAGTATTTGGTACGAGAACTCGCCCTTGATTATTCTTGAAGCGCTTGCGACGCGCACGCCACTTATCGTTTCTGACATCGGGGGAATGGCCGAGCTTGTCGAACCCGGCAGGACCGGGTTTCACTTTGAAATGGGAAGTAGCTCTGCACTTGCGGTAACTCTTCGCGACTGCCTAGATAATCCCGGTCAGCTCGACGAGTTGTACGGCGAGGATATCGCAGTGCGTGATGTTGCGCAGGATGCGGAGGCGATGGAGGAGAGGTATCGAGCCGAGATTCGCAAGAGGGTCGCGAGGGACTCTTCGGAGCATCTAGGCTCGTGAAGATCGGCCTAATCGCTCACGGCTATCCACCCGAGCTTATCGGAGGTACCGAAAACAGCGTGCAAGCGCTAGGGCGCGCGCTCGCGGGGATTGGTCACGAGGTCTTTGTTGTCGCGGGTTCCATGGACTATCAAGATGGTCTTAGGCGCAGCCTTGCAGAGGACGCCGACCCTGTGAGTGGCCGGACTTTGCGTGTGCACCGGATTCATCGCGCCGATTTATTTTTCGACCATTGGCAGAAGAGCGCGTCGCCCGCAGCAGGCCAACTGTTCGAGGATATATTGCGCGAAGAGTCTCCCGATGTGATTAACGTGCATCACTGGATTCGCCTTTCGCGCGACTTAGTCATGCGTGCGGCACTGCTCGATATCCCAGCGGTTGTCACGCTGCACGATCTTTGGACGACGTGCTTGATCTCTTTTAGGATTAGGCCTGACACGAAGCGCTTTTGTACGGCTAAGTTGGCTCCTGATCCCTGTGGGGCATGCGCTTCGATTCTGCCGCCAGCGACGCCTTGGCTAAACCCTGAGGAGCTCGCGCACCGCGTTACTGAGTTCGCACTAGACACTAAACGCGAGCTCGAACTTGCGGCCGCCGTCGTCGCTCCCAGCGCTGGTCATGTGCGGACAGCGGCGCAGTACCTGGACGCGCCCGGAGCGCTAGGCAATGTCCACGTCTTGCCACCCGCGCGAATCCCTCAGCCACTTAGTGCTCAGCACGATCCCTTACCGGATGCTGGGTTCACACAAGCGAGCCCGCTACTCCTCGCGCACTTTGGCAAGTGGAGCGAGCTTAAGGGGACGGACTTCTTACTGGAAGCTCTAGCGCTGACGCGCGACCCATCTCGTTTTCGGCTGCTCCTTGCGGGCGATCCATCGACACCGGGTTTTGACAGGAAGTTACGCGCTTTTGCAGCGCATAACTTGCCCGCGGATAGTGTCACCTTCTTCGGTGCGTACGATAGCGCGCAACTTTCGGAGCACGCGCTTGGCAGTGCGCACTTGTTTGTGACTGGGACGCGCGCGCACGAGTCGTTCGGGCTTGTGGTCGATGAGGCGCTCGAGCTTGGCATGGGGTGCCTACTTCCAAACTTGGGAGCGATGGGAGAGCGCGCGTCGAAGGTGGCGTGGGCGACGGTTTTCGAGAGTGGTGAGGCGCAGAGTTTGGCGGACTTGCTGGACGAAGTCTGCGATAGTCCGGAGCGAGTCGCAGCGCTTCGAGAAGCTGCCATCTGCGCCGTTCTCGAAGAGGACTTTACAGCGCGGGCAGCCAGTCAGGGCGTGCTCGCCTCTTCGGTACTAGGCGTCTTGGAGGAGGCTATTCAGAGCGGAGTGCCCAGTGCGCCGCTTGCGGCATTGCGGAAAGTGGATTGGGCTGCCCGCGAGGCGCGCCTTCAGAATCAAAACGAAGCGTGGGACGCAGCGCTCAGCTCTTCATGAAGGTTCTGATCGTTATCCATGATTACCTTCCGCTTCACCCCGGTGGCTCGGAGCTGCACGCTCACCATGTTGCGAAAGAGCTGATTCATAAGGGGCATGACGTACATGCACTGTTTACGGAGCGCAACTTGGAGCGCCCCGAAGGCGACTTCGCAGAAGGCGAGTTCGAGGGCGTTCCAACAATCGAGGTCTACCACAGTCGTGAGTATCCGGACCTTCGCGAGACGTGGCGCCAGTCGTTTTTCGCGGAGGTTTTCCGCTCGCAGTTGCGCCGCCTGCAGCCCGACATCGTCCACTTTCATCACCTGTCGTTATGGGGTGCCAAGTGCCTAGAGATCGCGCGCGAAGAGGGCGTCCGCTCCGTGCTCACGCTGCACGACTTCAACTTGATCTGTTCCAATTCGGTCCTGTTGAAGAACGACAAAGACCTGTGCGACGGTGGTGGAGAAGACGGGAGTTGTTCGACCTGTCTCAGCGCGGACCTATTGCGGGAAGCTCGTTGGCCCGCCGATTCGAAAGAGGAGGCGCTTCTGTTGGCTGCGCGCGAGCGACGCGCCTATCACAAGCGGGCTCTAGCTTTCGCCGATGTTGTTGTGACTCCATCGCAGACCCTGCTGGATCGCTTTCAGGAGGCCGGAATGTTACGCGAGCAGCGGACTGAACTTTTGATGTACGGTTATCCAGGCGAGCGCGCTTGCGGGCGTGTTCGCGACATGAGTTTGCCGCTTCGAGTGGGCTACGTCGGCGGCATCTATCCAAGCAAAGGCGTGCATGTCTTGATCGATGCTTTCGCCCACCTTGCAAGCGAGGCCCCTGGTGTCGAGCTTGTCGTCCACGGTCATATGGACTGGTTTCCCGACTACACCGCCGGTTTGAAGGCGCTCGCCAAGGACGCTGCGAATGTTGAGTTCGCTGGTCCCTTCCCATCGGGTGATGCCGCGCGAATCCTCGCTGGGTTTGATGTTCTAGTCGTCCCAAGTATCTGGTATGAAAACCGGCCGATCACGATATCCGAGGCTTTCTTGGCCGCCGTGGTTCCCGTCGTGACCGACCTTGGGGGCATGTCCGAGTCCGTTCGCGATGGCGTTGACGGGCTGGTCTTTCCAAGGGGGGATGCGCTGGCCCTGGCAGCTGCAATCAAGCGCCTAGCCGCCGAGCCGGGCCTATACGACAAGCTGTCCTCCGGACGCCCCAAGCTTCCGGATATCCCAGAGATCGTGGATACTCTGCTCGGTTTCTATCGCGTCTAAAAAGCGCGGCGGCGACGGCACCTTCGTCGGGTAGAATCTGGCGATGACGATTCGCAAAGATATAGGGCTTCTTCTGCTCTCGCTGGCCCTTCTCGGGTGCCAAAGTCAAGATAGCCAGCATGCGCAGGGGACATCGGATATCGAGGAGGGCCTGGATGCCGAGGACTTCGTGCTCGGTGCGGATGTTGGGTCGAATATAGACAAGTCGGGCGGCATGATCGCGGTCGACGATTTGCCGGAGGAGTATCGCGACTTACTAGAAGCGTGGAAGCTTGGCGGCTTTGTCTGGGAAGTCAAGCGCTCCGAGGCCTTGAGCGACCCAGCGTTGACGGCATTCTTGATCGACAACCTGCTCGTCCTCCTGTTCGAGGACTTCTCTTCGACTCAATCGAGTGCGTACCAAAATGGACGTAATGTGCCGGTTGCAAAGCAGGCGACAATCGAGCGCACGCTCAAAGAGCTTGTTCTGTGTGGCAAGCCGGCGGCGGAAGCACTCGCCGAGACGCTAGCGTATTCGGGTGATGTCTTTGCGTCCCTCTCAACGGAGATGCTAATGGAATTCGGTCGGGAAGCTGCGCCGCCTGTAGCTGCGCTACTCGATCGCGACAAGGCGGCAATTCGACTGCGTGCGGCTACTGCATTGGGGCGTTTGCCCAGTGCGGGTAGGAACGAGGTTACGGTGCTCGCGAGGTTGAAAACAGCCGCCACAGAGGACAGCTCTGACCTCGTCCGCGTTCGCGCGACTTCATCGCTCGGCGAACGCGGCCTCTGGGCGCAAGTCGGACGCTCGTCGGGCAGCGTCGATCTGGAGCCCTACCGGAAGGCTCTTGAGGAATGCCTGTTGAACCCTTCCGAAGGCGTTCGCTCCGCCTCTGCCAGCGGGCTCTCTACCCTTGGCGATCAAAGTGCGATTCCCGCGCTGATTGCTGCGGCGACGACTGCTGGCAAGGCCGACCGAATGGGCGAGCTGCGGGCACATGCCTCATCGCTTAAGAGTCTCTCGGGCGAAGACTTTGGGTGGGATATGAACGAGTGGCGCGCGTGGTGGCGCGACGCGAAATAGAATTAGCGGCAACCAACGGTCCAAGGAAACAAAGTATGGTGAAGTGGTCGATAGAAAAGCGCGTAGCGCTTTGTGGAAAGTGTGAGTCAGAGTTCAGCGAAGGTGCGCCACTCTATTCCCTCCTAGTGACGGACGAGGATGTGCTGCAGCGCTTGGACATCTGTGCGCAGTGCCGTACCGACGAGGCGTGCACTGCAGCTTTGTTTTGGTGGCGCACGAAGTTCCACGGGAAGAAAAAGCGAGGGCTGCAGCTGGATCTCGAAGCGATTGAAGTGCTGTTCATCGCGCTCGCCGATACCGAGCGCGAGCGATTGAAAGAGCTGCGCTATCTAATGTGCTTGATCCTCCTGCGCAAGAGGCGCGTGAAGGTCCTGAAGGTGGCGCGCAGCCACAATGGTGTGGAGGGGGAGTTCTTCCTCGTTAAGCGTCCGCGCAGGGATGAGCAGCTTGCGGTTCAGGTTTTCGATTTCGATGGCGACACAATGGACTCGCTCCGGGATGACCTTAAGAACATCTTCGAGGGAGCAGATCCGAACGAACTCGGCGCTGAGGAGCCGGCTTTGGACGCCGCTTCAGAAGGGGGCGAGCAGAGTGATTCCACCGAAGTGAACGGGGAGATTGACTCCCAGGACAGCGAAGTGGCGCAAGAAGTTGCCCAAAATGGAACCGAAGGGGCACCCGAAGGCGAGGTCGAGGAAGCCCCGAAGGGCTAATCTCGACCAGAAATAGACTTCTGAAAAGTTTTTCGGCGCCTAGTTCTCACATCTGGGCCCGCGGTTCGCGCCAACATCCGAATCCGCTCAATTTGCCCTAACGGCGGGCGAACGACACAACATGTAGTGGCTAGGGGGCTTGCACTTGACCGCATTTAGTGCCTCCTCCATGGGCCGAACAGGCCGGTTGGCCCTGCCCCGCTCGTACTTTGCGTCAAGATGGCGTGGGATCACAAGCTGGCTGACCTTTCGCCTCCGGAAAGGCATGGCAATATAGTTGGGTGGCGCCTAGTATCACCTATGTGGCATCAAGTGGCGCAAAGTGGCAGTGTGGGGCAAGCGAGTCCCGGAAGACTCCGGAAAGGGAGGTGAGCCGTGTTCTGCGGTGAGTCCACTCATTCTATGGATAAGAAGGGGCGAGTGTTCCTTCCGAAGCGCTTTCAAGACAGCCTGACCCGCGATGCTCAGGACAGTCTGAGTGGCGTTTTAACCTTCGGCTTTGAGGGTTGCTTGTTCATCTTCTCAAAAGAGGAGTTCGCCGCCCTTCGCAAGCGCCATGCCGCCGACGTCTTCTCGTCGCCCGTCACGCGCAAGCGCAACCGCCGCTTCTTCAGCAAAGTGCGCGAGTTCACCTTGGATGGTTCGGGCCGCATGCTGGTGCCGGACTTCTTTCGCTCCCACGCCGAACTGGATGGCGAGGTTGTGATGGTAGGCGTGTCCGATCATGCAGAGCTTTGGAGCTCGGCCCGCTGGTCAGAACAAGAGTCCTACGAAGACGACTTTGACTCACTCGGCGATGGCGATGGTTTTGGCCAGGAGGCGGACTAATGCGTCGGTCACGAGAAGGTCGTCAAATCTG
>Ga0315322_10002200_pt1 | contig 15062 bp, 10 predicted proteins | sample M110021515metaG_FD_203461 | JGI IMG/M metagenome (GOLD analysis project Ga0315322, IMG submission 203461) | Ammonia-oxidizing marine archaeal communities from Monterey Bay, California, United States - M1 100m 21515 | ecosystem: Environmental > Aquatic > Marine > Intertidal zone | place: USA...
GATAACAAGGCTTCAAACGGCTGGACTGGTCATCAAGCCCGTATGGAAATCGAAAAGCTGCACTTAAAGCAGATCGCAAAAATGGCGAAAAAGTTCGCCCATATTCCGGAAGGGAATGGCACGATGCTCGACAACACGATGATCGTCTACATGTCGTGCTCATCAGGCGACCATCACTGCGCCGGTCATGACTGGCCAGTCGTTCTGTTGGGCGGAATGGGAAAGAAACTTAAGGCTGGGCGCTACCTCGAGTATCCCAAATATGGCAGCAAAGGCCACCGAACGGTAGGGAACTTTTACCTTTCCTTGATGCAAGCCGCGGGAATGAAAACTTCCAACTCCTTTGGTCAGCTGGATTCAAACCTTAAGGATCTCGACCTCGAGGGGCCCCTTCGGGAATTGATGGTAGGCTAAAGGAACCACGATGGTTTTATGAGTAGCTCTCCTCATTAACAACACGGTTATAACGGCAATGAAAAACCTGCTTGTGATCGATTCCGCTATTCTAACGGTTATCTGTAGGGAAGAAAAATTTCACGGACACGCTGAAGCGGGAGACGCAGAGGCCCAATGTGCATTGAATTTGATGACAAATCAATAATGGGCGATGGAGTCCCGCAGGATTACGCCGCAGCCGTGAAGTGGTTTAGCAAGGCCACTGAGCAAGCAGACGCAAACGCAGACGCAGACGCAAAGGAACGGCTTGAGAAAAACGGCAAGGAGAGCGGAGAGTAAGGCCAGCTAGAACTCGTCCCAACCTACCGAGTCGAATACGAACCATCCCGTGGTTCATGGCTGATCACTGGCCCTGCGGGCGCGAAAGGGTTTATTAGATATGTTACTCTGTCGTGACCACCCACCCCACCGGGGGGAAATACCTGACGCACGCCTTATATATAATACGGTAAGAGATTTTTTGGGGCCTAATATAGCTGCTACTCCCAAAATAATTTGTCGAATCTCATGGCGTAGAGCTCTGCATTCCCTTCGAGTTCAAACCGGACCGTGACGGGAGTCGCCACGTATTTGTCGAGTTTGAAGCCATCGGACCATTGGACGATCTCTCTTGTCTTAAAACCACCAGTGATCGCTTCGCTGTTTTTGATTATTTTGCCGTTGGGATCGAGTAACGAGACGGTGATGCTGCCGGAAGAGACGTCGCAACTAATTTTCATTTCATCGCCGGCCAGACAGATCTTGTGGGGTAGGATATGCCCCTTGGCTTTGGGGTCGACGAGTTTATAGCCGGCCTCAAGATTCTCGATCCGGTCATCGCTGATCTTGAAAAGCCTAGCATTTTTCACGGCCTTCACAAAAGGCGGCTTCTGCTGCATCCGATAGACATGCCTCGGAGGCAGAACAAATTCATCGGAATCAGGACCAATCCTTACCAAGTTCTTGCCGACGGGGGCATCTTTAGCGAAGGCGTACTTGCCGGCTTTTTTGTCGTCCGGTTGTAGCAACCAGGCCATGTTGAATCGCGCTATCCCTCCTTCAATGGAGCGAACGTAAATGAATCCTTCACTAGGAGTCCCTTTTCTGCCCTGAGTGATCCACGAATAGTTACCAGGACCTTCTTTGATCAAACGATTGACGGGCCATGTCTTACCGCCATCAAAACTAGCCCATACGTTGACGTTTGCCCGATTCTGTTTCTCCGGCAAACTCGGATCGGGCGAACTGAACAGAAGAATATCGCAGTCGTCACGGTCGAGTCTCAGCAACCCGGCCTTGCAACCGTAAATATCCGGCGGTCCATCAAACAACTCATCGTCTTCGTGAAGATCACGCCAGGTTTCTCCACTGTCATCGCTATAGGCGATCCAGCGATTCCCCTTCCTCGCACTGGTTCGGGTATTAATGTATATGGTCCCGTCGTCAAGCTCGACCAGACCGCATTCACCGGTCCCCTTCAACGGAAAGGGTTCGCTTGAATGCCATGTCTTACCATGATCATCGCTGTAAACCGCATTGGAATAGGAGTTTTGATCTCCACCCTGTTTACGATAGCCCGGCATCACATGGGATGCCGCCAGAAGGCGACCTTTATGCTGGCCATGTTTAATGGTGATGCCGGAGCCGTGCGCCGGGTTGGGGCTTGGCAAAAATCCTCTCGAGTCTTTATGCAAGACGATCTTTTCAAGTTTCCAGGTCTTGCCGTGATCCCGGCTTTTATACATAAACGGCACGGGATGGAGGGATGTCATGAAGACCATGATCTCGCCGGTATTTTCATCAACGACGCTAGTGCCTAGCGTAGCATAAGCAAAATGCTTATCATTGCCCCATCCCTCCCCATCGTATGGCCCGATACCAAGGGATTTCCAATCCATTTCGATCGATTTTCCGATTTGCTGGCGCTCCGACCAGGTCGCTCCCCCGTCTTCTGATCGCCTAAGGAAAATCTCATGGATATCTTTTCCTCCACCGCGGCCAAACATCAGGACTGTGCCATCCATGGCGACTGAAAGAGTGCCATGTAGACCGAGACCACCTTTATCCCACTGCTCAAAAAACGGCTCAGAACTGCCGATGACCAGGGAAACATTTAGGCCACTACGAGACTTGGTCGAGTCAGGCGTCTCCTCAGCCTTCACTATTCCGGTGACTGCAACCCAAATTGCGGCACAGGCAACAGACCTTCCTAAGATAGGGAACTCACTCTTCTTAGATTTTCTCATGGCTTTTCTTATTCGTAGTTCATTAGAAATGAAACCGATCCTGGGGTATCCAGGACCGGGAAGCGAGATGACAATGCTCGAAAATCGGTAGGTTCAGGTGTCGAGGCGGATCAGCATCACACTCAATTGAGCGATCCCACGTAGGCGAGCCCATTGGTGACGTCCCGGGCACGCAGAACAAGTTGGTCGGCAGTAATTCCCCTTCTCCACATCAGCTGCCCACCAAATGTGACTTCAACCCTTTCCCGAAAAAAGTAAATTCCTAGCAAGAGAAGGAACTCAAGAAAGCGCGGAATCCCATCGGTCTTATCCATTGCCGTGCGTTTCTTAAACGCCCAACGCCACCTATAAGACAGCCTCCATCTTCTCACGTTGTTGTGAACAATCGAGCTTGTTAGCAGGGAAACACTTTAGCTTTTAGTGCTAGGCATCAAGAAACGAACCCGAGTTGGCCCTATTCTCCCATTTTGTTGACTGACCCCATTTTCAGTGCGGCTGCGTGCTGCGGTTTCAGCTCACTGGGGAATCGAACCCAGCACCCGCAACAGTTCGACGCGCTTTGCGGTAATCGGATCAGTGCTGCGCCAGACTTCGGTCTGGGTCCCGTCGCCGTTGAGTGAGATGCTATCACGGACAACGTCGGCGGTAGTCCAAACGTTGCCGTCGACCGAGGATTGTATGCTCGTTGCGAGTTCTTCGGCACCCACCCAGCGCCGGAAAATAATGGCGAGATGGTCTTCGACTCCGACCTCTATTACAATCCCCTGCACGGCATTGTGGGGATTCGGTGTCAGCGGATCGCTGGCGAGGATGAACTCGACGAAGTTGGTCAGGCCGTCGAAGTCTGGATCGGCAAGGTTTCCCGATACCGCGGAATTTCCCAGTTGCGTGGCGTCGAAATAGTCGGCCTTCCACGAGGCGAAGGTGAGCCGGTCGTCGGTGCCCGGCTGGCCGCCCGGATATCCGCTGGCGCGCCAACCGCTGGCGAGGGCGGGATCAGTGGCCGATTCGGGATCCAGAAGGACGAGGGCGTAGCCGTCTCCGTCCGGACCGGCAGGCCAGCCCATGGATTCGTCATCGTCGAAGGTGAAGTCGGCGATCGTCTGCCCGTTCTCGTCGAGCAGATGAATTCGCTCCCCGCCGTCATCGAGGTTGCTGTTATTCTCGAACTCTCCTGCGACCGGGAGCCCGGCTCCATACCGCATCTCGAAGGCTGCGAGGTTGCTCACGACGAGAAGACGCTCGCCGGGATCGAGCAGCATACCGAAGGGAAAAGTAAACTCGATGCCCGCAACGAGACGGACCCCGCCGAGGTGGATCGTCATCGGGCCGATGTTAAGCGCCTCAAAATATTCGAAATCACCCCGTCGGTCGAATCCGGCAGCTTCCTCGGCGGCGGTGGGAACAGACGGATTGAACATGACTTTCGAAATGACGAGTTTGTCCGCACTGGCAGGCTCGACATCCACGAGGAATGTCGCTTCCGAGAGCGCAGACCATTCGCCGCCATCCAGTGATCGGGTCTGCAAGCGGACGATGCCCGGCGGGAGAGTTACCGGCGTGCCGCCCGAGATGCGCGTGCCTTCAAGGCGCGGGCTGACGAGCATGTCGGAGCTCCCCAGATTGTCGTTTAACCCATGAATGGTGAGAAGATTATCGCCGACCTGAAGCTTGTCCAGATGCTCGTCGATGGGAAAGGAAACGAAGGTCACCGCGAGATCGTCATCGTGAAGACCGGTAGACGCCGAATCCCATTCGAGGGCGCCCGGCGCATTGTCCGAAGCGACCCGGCTCCCATTGATATAGGCCACGAAACCGTCGTCATACTTCATCTTCAGGACCAGACCGGTGAGTCCGGCGAGATCCGCGATTTCAAAGGGAACGCGCAGGTAGATGCTCGTGTTCTCATTATTCATCGAACCGTCCACATCGAGGTCGATATGATTATCGTATTCCGTGTTCTCGTCATAGCCGACGCCGGTTTGGCCGAAGAGCCATTGCGTGTCATCAAACTCCGCGTCGCGCCAGGTATCTCCCAGGGAATCGTCTACCGGAACGAAGACACTGACCCCGACCCCTTCGTCGACGAAGACCGTGCTAACAGTTCCCGATGGTTGCGCCCGTGAGGCCGAGGGGGCAACCGAACCGCCGGGAGCGCGCGGGTCGTCACCATCAGAGGTGAACCAGATCTGACCTTGACTCCCTTTAAAAAAGACACTCTCGGCACTGGAGATTGAACCACCCGGCGGCGTAAACGTGGGTGCGTCCACGTCGGGATACCATCTCTGAGCGCGCAACTGCGAGACGAGAGTCGGCGTGCGGTTGAGGATCCAGTTCCGCGTTGAATCCCGGGCACCCCGCCAGTCGGCATCGGTGAACGGACGGCTCCGCTTGGAATCGCCCCAACGCGCGGACTCGGCGATGATCGCGGTTTCGATCTCCTTCGCACGCACATCCAGACGAGCCGCCGCGACCGTCGCATCAAGAGCGCCTCCGTTGAATAGATGCTTTTGAACGCGATCGTTGAAACGCTGCACGTAGTCCGCATTGGCGGTCAGTTGCTCGTGCAGTGTGTGGGGATTGAAATGGGCCCGTGTTGTGCTGCGGGTGAACGGCGAAATCATGTTGTTGTCCCCTGTGCCCAGCGAGTGCTCGGAATCGTGTTCAAAGGTTTTAAATCCGTCCGGATTCTTACGGTTGTAGATGGAGAAGAAATTGTTTGGATTGGGACCCGTGTATCGTGAGCCCGGCCCGTCCCGGTCGCCGGAGTAGTAGGTGATGATCATGTAGTCGATGACGTTGTCGACATCGAGGAGACGCTCGAAGGCTGGATTCGGCGTGCGGTCGGGATTCAATCCCTGTGCCTTATAGTAGTTCGCGTTCGAGGCAAATCCCACCTGCCCGGCATCGTAAAGTCGGTTGAAGGCATCGCGGTTCCCATCGGTCGTCCCCCCATATTTAGTGATGACGTCGTAGTCCTCCTTGTCGCCTCCGAAGTAGGCCTCCGCAAAGGACGCCTCGGCCCGTTCTTGCGTCTGGAACAGCCCCCAGTAGACGCCGTTGATGTAGAGATGGTAGAATCGGCTGCGGGTGTAGGGCTGACCCATCTCGCGCTGGATGTCCCGGGACCAAACATCCCGGAGAAAATTGTTCCGGCTGTCGTTTTGGAATGACCACGAGTAGTTCTGGCTCGTGCGCAGATCCACATTATCAAACTCGTCCATACCCTCGTCTTCGAAGAGCGGAAAGCGAAGTTTACCTTCCCCGTAATCGCGGCGGAAGAAGACGCGGAAAGCGTGCTTGGGATTGCCGTCGCTCCGGCTGAACCCTCCCCGGACCCGGACGCCGCCATCGATCTGGAATCCCAGCGAGGCGTCGGGATTCAACAGCTCGAACGAGGCCGGACGTTCCCAACTCCGCCCGCTTCCCCCCGCGTTTACGTAAATCCCTGTCTGGCCGTTAAAAAGATTTGCCAGCGGAGTGACCATCGAAATCGTCGGGATCGCCTTCAGGGCATTAATGACCTCCTGCTCGCTGTGACGGCCCCCCACGATTTCGGGATCCATGCCATAATTCAATTCCTGACCATTGACCCCGCTGCTGGGCCAGCCGGACGGCACCTGCCCGTTCGGCGACTGCTTGATAACGTCGTCGAGGAAGAGGTAGGTCTGAGTGTCGATGTTCGTTGGCACGAGATCGGTCTTGAAAGCGGCTGCGCGAAGGACGGTGGTCTGGCTGATGCCGATCGGTCCCGTGTAAACAGTCCCACGAGAGGCGGTGGGATCGGAACCATCGGTCGTCCAGCGAATGGTCGCATCCGGGGTGCTCGTCGTGATTTCCACCTGGAACGGATCATCGTAGAATCCACGATCGACGCTAAAAACGGTGTCCGACACGAAGCCCGAGAAGGTCGATCCGTTAAAGCTCCCGGGAGTTGCGGAGTCGAGGTATCCGGAGCCACCAACACTCGGGTCGGAAATCCGCACGGCCCTAATCTGCGGAACGATGAGGAAGTCGGAACTTGTGGTGCTGACATTCAGCCCGTGGACTGCAAGGAGATTTGATCCCGTTTGCAAACTCCCCGCATGGGCAATGATGTCGAAGCCTTCAAACAGCAGCGCTGCCGAATCATCGTTGCTGCCGGATGCCCCGGTGTTCCAGTCCGCACTTTGCGGCCCATTACTCGACGCGATCCGGACGCCATTCAGATAGGCGATGAATCCATCGTCGTATTTCATGTCGAGCGTTAGTCCGATGAGCCCCGTAGAATCCGCGACATCGAAGGGAATGCGAATGTAGGCGCTGGTATTGATGCCGGACATCTGCGCGCCCACGTCGCCGTTGGTTCCAAACAGCGCCTCATAGCCGCTCGAGTTCTCGTAGCCAATTCCCGTCGTCGCCGCCGGCCATGAAGCGTCGTCGAATCCCTGTGCGGTCCACGCAAGCCCGAGGCTTCCAGTCGGAACAACGCGACGGCAATCCGCGCCGGTCTGTAGGAACGTAATGTTCGTCGTGTTCCCCGTCTGTTCCAGACCGTAGGAAACATCCTCGAACTGCTCCGGGAAATCCGGTCCGAACTCAGACAACACAGTCGTGCCGTCACTATCGATCAAGGCAAGATAGTCCCCGCTCGCAGAGAGGCGGAAATTCGTGTGTAGTTCCGAGTCCGGATCGTCTCGATCCTTGGCCGATGCAAATATGATAACGAAATCTTCGACCGCAATCGTCACATTCGGAATCCGCCACTTCGTTAGGTCTGTCTGGTCATCGGTCAGGTAAAATCCATCGAGATTCACGAGCGCTGGCCCCGTGTTGTAGATCTCGATCCAGTCCGAGGATTCGCCGTCCTCGTCATCGATGACACCGTTGTTGCTCGCCATGAATTCCGTAATGATGACATCGGCGCAAGACGACACGGGGTGAAGGAGTGCGAGAATCAGCGCAAGGCCGATCACCATGGTTATGCGCAGAGGCGGCTTTGGGAATATCATATCGAGGGATTTTGGAGAAAGAGAAATAATAGAAAAAGCTCCGCCGTTGGTCAAAGTCAGTTCTTACAGAAATCGTGGACGGGGATGATAGGTTCTTCGCTCTGAGAACAACACTGCTCGACGGGACTGGTTTTGGGAGTGTTGCCTTTTTCGCCTAATTCTCCGTCTCACCATTCACGTGCTCAATCATCTCAGCTCAATTCTTACCCCGCAACCCTCTTTCTCCCCATCAACTCCCCACCAAATGCGACTTCAACCCTTTCCCGCCAAAAGCAATTTCCTAGCAGTCACCGAGCTGGACGAGCGTAAGCAGATCATCCTCGGTAGGGTATCGAGCACAGATTAACCATCGAATTTGAGAACTCCCTTCCCGCACCGCCGGTGTATGCTATGCTGGGGGATGCCCCAAAAACTTTTCTCCATCGCAAGTTTCACGGTTTTCCTCGTATCTGCATCAGCCGAGATCCAAATCTCTGAGTTTGACGTCTCTCCAGACCGGCAAGTTGCAATCGTGTTGGCAGCCGATCAAGCAATCGGCCACTATCAGCTTGAGTATCTCGCAAACACGAATCCGCCGGTGTGGCTGGAGGATGCGCGGGCCATGATCGAAGTGGATGGCAACCTAGTTCAAGCCTTTACGAGACTTCCCGACAAATCGGATTCTCGCTACTTCCGCGTGGCGGGCATGGAGTCAAAGACAATCTCGCCATTGCAGTTGAGCGAGATCGTTTCGGACAATGTGAGTGGGCCTCAGGCAGCCGACGAGTCCTATCCGGATTGGATCGAGCTGGTGAATACTTCGGATCAACCGATCGCGATCGGCGGGTATGGGTTGGGCGACGATCCGGACAACCTTTTCAAGACTGTGATCTCAGATCAGATGCTCGGTGCCGGGGCCCGGCTCTTGTTGCTCTTGGAAGACTTCGGAATCGACGCAACCGGCGAGACGGTTTACTTCACCAGTCCGGATGGTTCCATTTTGGAATCGGTAAAAGTGCCGCCGCTCGATGAGGACGAATCGTTGGCCAGGCGCGGCGAAGACTGGTTCGTCATGGACGACAAAGATACCACTCCCGGTGAGCCGAACACTGACGCTGGCGATCTCTACGTTTCTCCGCCGCGATTTTCGATTCGGGGAGGGCGCTTCTCGGATCCGCTGACCGTTCGCCTGGCTTCCGAACACACGATTCGATTCACGACGGATGGTTCTGAGCCCGACGAGAATTCGCCCGTCTACGAGCAACCATTCCAGGTAGAAGGCACGGTGGCGATTCGCTCCCAGAGTTTTGACGCCGAAGGAAATACCTCGCCTCTGAACACGCAGACTTATCTCGTCGGATTGAACCATACGCTTCCGGTCGTGGCCATGACCGCTCCGCCGGAGAATTTCGAGTTTCACAGAGGTTACCTCTACGGTATGGGCAGCGTTCTTTCATCATCTGGAATGTTCCGCACCAGCAACTCGTATCCCTACTCATCTTCAAATGCGTGGAAGAATCGCGAGGTGGAGACGAACCTGGAGCTGATTGAACCCGATGGAGAGCGCGGATTTAACGTGGTCGCCGGCATCAAAATATTTGGAGGTTGGGGCTCGCGCGGCTATCCGCAAAAGTCGTTCGCCGTATTCGCCCGGCGGAAATACGGGTTCGGAAAGATTCGCTATCAGCTCTTTCCTGACCAGGACGTTCACGACTTTGAGACCTTCGTGCTTCGGCAGTCAGGAAACGACAACCAGAGCACTCACCTGACCTATCCCCGGTCAGAGATCCGGGCGTTTGGCCCCGCGAAGTCGTACGGCAGCTACTTCGTGAATGGAAACTTCACGCTTTTTCGCGATGCCATGCTCGGCAGCCTCGGGAAAGAGTTAGGCCTGGACACACAAGGTTATCGGCCCGCCGTGGTTTACCTCAACGGCAAGTACTGGGGCATCTACAATATCCGCGAAAAACTGAACGAGCACTACCTCGAATCCCACTTTGGAGTGCCCAACAACAGAGTCGATCTTATCGAGGGCTACGGCTCCGCCAATTCAGGGTCGGGTGCGACCTATTCCAGAATGCGAAGCTTGGTCAATCGCACCAACACCGTGGAAGATTACCGCGAAGTCGAAGAAACCTACTTGGATATTGCCAATTTCATCGACTACTACCTCAGCGTTATTTTTTTCCAGAACTTCGACATCGGCAACATCAAGTGTTGGCGTTCTAAAGAAGAAGGCGACGATGGAAGGTTCCGCTGGCTCTTATACGATCAAGACTACGGCTTCAATCTATGGCCCGAAGAAGTCTACCAACCGGCGATGAAGCGGAACTTCTCCGACTACGAAAACATGTTCACGTTTTACACCAACACGAGAGGTTCAGGTTGGCCGAATGGTGCCGATCGCACCCTTCTTCTAGGCAAGATGCTCGGCATCGAGGAATTTGAGACGCGCTTCATTCTGCGGTGCGCGGATCTGCTCAACAGCACGTTTCACGAAGAACACGTCACGACTCGCATCGAGGATATGGCGGCCGTCATTCGTCCAGAGATTCCAGCGCACCTTGAACGTTGGAGCTTTGCGTCCATCGAGGCGCTCGGATTTGGCGCTCCGCACAAGATGGAAGATGCGCCGCTCGATCTGAATCACTGGGAGCGCAATGTCCAAACGATGATCGACTTCGGCAAAGCCCGTCCAGCCCAGCTGCGCCAGGATCTCATAGATCATTTCAAACTGGAAGGCGGCCTTGCGAAAGTCGCGATCGAACCGGCGAACTTCGGATCGTTTCAAGTCAATACGTTGGCCGTTCAACCCGAGGCTTCACCTTGGGAGGGCACGTATTTCGTCGACTATGCGCCGCCCATCACAGCAATTCCAAGTGACGGGTATCGATTCGTCAAGTGGCTAGGGAACGTCGCGGATCCGAATGCAATCACGACGAGCCCAACTCTGGTCGCTGACCAAACCGTATCATTGCAGGCGGAATTCGAACCGATTGAGTGACGGCTGTAATCAGTCGGGATGCCGCAGGGATGAGGTGGCTCATGCACCCCCCCTTTCACCCCCTCCTGCTCTGGTCCAAAGGCAACTTCAAAGCCCTCCCTCCAAAAGCAAATTCCTAGCAGCTCCAGTTCTCGGTGGGAATACCATTGGAATAAAGCGAGATTTGTTGTAGGCGAAGTAGCACATTAATGTTCACAGATTTTTTCAATTCTCTGGTAGACTTGTTCGATGATCAATCGGATTGGATCCAATGGGCCGTGATCGCTGGCTGTCTTGGATTCACCTTCGTGATCAAGAAGGCAATAAAATCCTATTTTGACAAGACTGACACCAAGTTTGAAAGGTACTGTAAATCCGCATTCGATAACTACGACGGCCTTCGCGCCTATCCCTGTATTCTTGTGTTTTGCTTGGTGGTAGCATTGAATACTGTTCCTCTCTTCGATCTGGAATCGCGTTACATCAAGGTCATTTCTTATTTGGTGTCAGCCTACTGCATCTACAATCTAGTAAACGTATTCTCAAGGGGACATTTTGTACCCAAAGTACTTGGCTTACTGATCTATATCACGCTGGCACTCTCCCTAGTGGGTTGGCTCGAACCACTCAAGCAAGCGATGTCAAACGCTGCGATTCCGATCGGTGATATTCGTCTTGATCTGTGGCGAATTCTCTCGGGGATTGTGATTCTGTTAGTGCTTCTTTGGCTCGCCGGAGTGATTAGTAATCTTATAGAGGTAGGGGCTCGGCGCAATAGGTCGCTGCCTCCCACGATGCGGGTCCTTGTCATGAAGGCGTCTCGCCTCTTTCTCTATGTAGTGGCTATTTTGATTTCTTTGAAGACATCTGGCGTCGACCTCAGTGCTCTCGCCTTTTTCTCAGGAGCTCTTGGTTTGGGATTAGGTTTTGGGTTGCAGAAGGTCATTTCTAATTTGGTTTCGGGTGTGATTATTCTGCTGGATAAATCGATCAAGCCTGGCGACGTCATCGAGATCGACGGCACCTATGGTTGGATCAATACGCTCCGAACTCGATATGTATCTGTCCTCACACGCGATCGTAAAGAGATCCTGATTCCCAATGAAGACTTTGTCACCAACAAGGTAGTGAACTGGTCTTTCTCGGATACTTTTGTGCGGATTAAGGCAAATGTGGGGATCTCTTATGACGCGGATGTTGATCAAGCGATCGAGTGCTGCATCAGGGCTGCGGAAAGTATCCCGCGCGTTGTAGGGAATCCTTCTCCCAAGTGCCTGCTGGTGGGCTTTGGAGATTCGTCGATCGATTTGCAGATTCGCTTCTGGATCAATGATGCTAACGAGGGCGTGGCCAATGTGCGTTCCGCTGTGCTGTTACAGGTGTGGAGAGAGTTTAAGGAAAACAACATCGAAATCCCATTCCCGCAGCGTGAGATTCGCATGAAGGATGTTTCTGGTGGCGGGCAGGTTGGCTTTTCAGGAACGGTGGGGGATTTCGATCCTAACGACCCAGACGATGCGGCGGAAGCTAGGGAAATCGAGGAAATGATAAAGGCCTCAGAGAACTCCTCCGAGGCTGATAAGAAAAGATAATAGTGGAGACCCGCTAAGTTCTCCTGTTGCGAGCTCGAATTACTCGTCTAGACCATGCCGAGCTTAATCTTGCCCACCTCAGTGATCATGTCTTGGTTCCATACAGGTTTCTCAGGGCATCATCGATTCCTTTGACGCTCATGATGCGTGATTGTGCCCCAACATCGACCACTGGCCCCACTCGGCCACCAAGAGCATTCAGGCTTATTTGCATATTCACCACCTTACGACCATCTACTTCATTGATCATATAACGATAGACGGGCACGCACGACGCACCGAGCAGAGACCTAACTCAACAACCGAGGACACTAACCGCTTCTTAGCGGAGGCGCTTACCACTTTTTTTTCAAGCTCTCTTCCAACACACGGTTTTTGAGCATCTCGTCGGCGAGCATCTTTTTGAGTTCCCCATTTTCGTTCACGAGTTCCTTGAAGCGTTTGGCGTCAGCCATCTCCATGCGGCCATATTTGCGCCTCCACCGATAAAAGGTCTGCACGCAAATATTCTCTTCACGGCAGACGTCTTCCACGGTCTGGCCCGAGTCAGCCTTGCGAATAATGCGAATGATTTCCTCTGTCTTATGTCTCTGCTTTTTCATGTCTTAGTTTAGGTTCTACGAACCCAAACCTAACATCTCAAATGGTCCAGTTTTTGGAGGTCAGATCACCCTATATAATGCGGTGGGAGATTTTTTGTCCCTAATATGGGTGTGACTTCGGTTGGTTTGTTTTTCGTCTTTAGGAGGTGGATGCTTATGTTACGCTCTCCTTTCTGCTCAGGTAGAAACGCGACTTCAACTCTTTCCCGCCAAAAGAAATTTCCTAACAATCAGTCGGGATTCAACCACCTAAAAGCAGGGACTCCACCACCCACAGTGTAAGAAATGAATACAGAAGACACTACGCCGCACAGAGATACTCATGAAAACAGTGACATGAAGCACAACCTTCTCGTCACAGTCATAGGTTGGGGCTTCAAGATTTCCTTTGGGGTGTACTGGATCCCATGCTGGCTGCTCTACAAACTTGTCTACATTGCAATTCCCGCGGGTCTTGTGGCGGGTGCGGTAGCCACCAAGATGGGGCATGGAAAACTAGTTCATGATTCAGTATTACCCTTTTGTTTGTTAACCGGGCTCGGGCTCCTTTTACGCTTTTACATCTATGCGATCAACCTCAGGCCCGTAGAGGAGATTTGGGATGACGATGCCATCGGAGAAGATGGCCTCACAGAAGACGAGAGGCGCACGCAAGACTTGAAAAAAGATGTAAAGAAGCTTTTGGAGAAGAAATGGTTTAAGTGGGTTAGCCGCAGCTTTACTGTCATTTGGTTATTCATGGGTTGTTTGGTTTTTTATTTTTCAGAGGGGGAGATTGTAACTTCAGAATCTGAAGGATATTGGATCACTGTAATTTGGAGTTTCGGAATGATTCCAATGTTTTTTATTGTGGGGCTCATAACTTACCCTTCTCAAGGCGACTCACGAGGAAGTTCCGGTCGCAATAAAGGTCTCATGAATAAAAGGAGGATTATATGGGAACGTGTTGAATTAATAATAAGGGTAATTTCTATTATTTTTTGTGTGTCATTGTTTATAGTTTTTTGTGGAGCAATGGGTTTAAAAATGGGTGGTCCAATTGCCGCTGCCATAGCTGGATTGTCAGCCCTCGCAATCATGGTTACTGGGATAGTAGTAATATTCAAACAGCACAAAGAGGCAAGTGAGGTGGAGGAAAAGAATAAAGCCAAAGCAGCGAAGTTGTTTCGTAAGGCCGCTGAACAAGGAGACGCAGACGCAAAGGTATGGCTTGAGAAAAACGCTAAGGAGAAGGGAGAGCAAGTGAAGCAACGAACCCCTTGAGAAAGCTTCAAGCTCCGTTCACACCATCTAAAGCTCATCACGCCACCGAGGAAAGACCTTGCGGGCACTCTTTATAATACAGTGGGAGATTTTTCGGCCCCTATTAAGGGTGCGACTTCGATTGATTTTTTATTCTCCGGTCGAAATGCGACATCAACCCTTTCCCGCCGAAAGCAATTTCCTAGCAGTCCTCCCCTCCGAAGTCTCCCCCTTCCCCAACCAAGTCTCAAAATTTTGCCGCACCTGCGTCTCTGCGTGAGCAACCCACGCCACCAATCGTTTATCCTTACTCTCGATAATCAACGTTACGGTACCATTTTTCACCCTTGGAATACTGCCAATTCACAGCGGCCCTGGCCTCTATTCCCAAAATGGTCGAAGAGATCGGACCTTTTATATAGTTGGGGACAAAGATCCGCTTGCCATCGCTCTCCTTCCGGATATCCACGAACCATTGGCCTTCCTCATCGCTTCGTGAGGAGCTTTTTGGATAAGCGGAAGGAATAAAGGTGGGCGGCTGGCTTGCGACCTTTTTCCACATTTGGTGCTTGTTCCACACTGATTCCGGCAAGACTCCTCTTTTCCTCTCGTTTTTAGCTCTGATCAGACTTGGGATGCTGCCACTGGTCTTAATGACGGCCCCGGAATCTGTAACTCTGGTCCCCGCCTCGGAGCAGGCATTCCCAAGCGAGGTAATCACCCCCAGGCAAACCCAATTCAAGGCCCGCCAGGCCCGCTCGAAGAGAAAGTTCATCATAATCGCACAAAGATGAAAATTGGGCTCCTAATAGAGCCCTCCCATCCCCCTAGTAAATATGGTCAGAATCACGTGCCCTATGGCCACGATAAAGCGTCCTCCTACCCCCTTTGCTGTTTGAGCGATATCCTTGTTGTTTTCGTTCTTAATCAGGTCCGGGTGACGGGCCGCCATCGCTTCGGCTTCCAAAGCTTTCCTCTTCTCAGTCAAAAGT
>Ga0315322_10002201_pt1 | contig 15049 bp, 11 predicted proteins | sample M110021515metaG_FD_203461 | JGI IMG/M metagenome (GOLD analysis project Ga0315322, IMG submission 203461) | Ammonia-oxidizing marine archaeal communities from Monterey Bay, California, United States - M1 100m 21515 | ecosystem: Environmental > Aquatic > Marine > Intertidal zone | place: USA...
CGGAGGTTGTGACAAGAAGAATTACGGCAGTTAAGCAGCAGACGATATTTCGTATGGTGTTGTTTATGTGGAAATCCAATGAGTGTCCAATGTTACATTAGCTAAAATGACGGCTAGATTCAGTACGTCTATATTAGCAGACACAGCATGTAATAATTTCCAAAATGAGCATTTTTCCACACTCCAGCTTCCGCAGAATCTGTTCCTGAAGTTCAACCATCTGTTTAACCAGTCCACCCAACTTCCTATGGGTGTGGCCACGTACGACACGCCGCCTAACCAAGCACTTCGTGTTGTGTTTTGGTAAGCTGGTTGAAGGTGGCCGCTAGTTTCCAATCGGGGATCGAATGGGATAAGCTAAAGGCTTGCCACACCGCAACCATTTCAAACGGACACATGTTGGCGAATCGTTAAACGTGACCCACTACCAAAGAACAGCTTCAATGAAGACCAAACTCGGACTCCTACTTTTAATGTTGATGACCACCGTCGGATGTGATGACTCAAGTCACAGTTCGGTCCCGAAGAGCATTACAACGATAGGCATCGCTCCTATGAAAGGGGATTTTAAGAAAGACGAGAAAGGCCGGATCGCTGAAGCGTGGTTGGAATTCTGCCAGATTTCTGACGATGACCTCAGGACGCTTGAAAACGAAGATGCTCTCAAAGTCCTTGATCTTAGTAACAACAATATTACCGATGCTGGCTTGGCACATGTCGGTCAAACAACACAGCTTGAAGCACTCTATTTGTCGGGCAACCTTTTGTCAGAAAAAGGAATAGCTCATCTTAAAGGATTGCATAATCTAGAGTCACTCGGGCTTGGAAGTGAAGTGACGAATACCGCTCTGGTCCACCTCGCGGGGTTAACCAAATTGAAATGGCTAGGTTTGGAATGGGGAAAATTTAATGACCTTGGTCTTGAGTCTTTAGAACACATGAAGGGAATGGAGGTGCTAGACCTACGTAAGGTTTTCGGAGTTAATGGTTCAGGATTCGTCTATTTAAAACAAATGACCAATCTTCGAGAGTTGTGGTTGCAAAACACCAGTGTCACGGATGAATCTCTAGTACATCTGGAGGGACTTACTAATTTACAACGATTGGATTTGACATACACACGAGTCACTGAACAGGGTGTGTCTAACCTAAAAGCAAAACTACCAAATTGTGAGGTAACCTGGTGAGACTGAAGCGAATGAGATAATAAACAACATAGGTTACTGAGTGACCCCACCACTGGGCCGCCGGGCAAGGAAAATAGGGGGGGGATTCGTCCTCCAACTGCGGGGCCAATTATTTTAATTTAACAAATCGTTGTCTGGCGGGTGATGCCACCAAATATTGAGTATATTTATAGGTAACGCCAATCCACCCAAACGCGATGGTAAATCATGTCGACTATTACTTTCACCTGCCCTCATTGTTCCTTTTCAAAACAACTGCCAGCCTCCGCTGCTGGCATGCGGGGTAATTGCCCGTCATGCAATGCCGAAGTTCTAATTAACCCTGACAATACAGAAGCCGAGTGGCTGGTAATGTCGACTGGCCTAAAAAGTGAAGCGCCGACGAAGCTAAACGAAAGCGAAATTATTGCTTTGATCCGCGATGAGACGATAGCTGGAGGTGCTCAGTTGTCAAATCTTTCCGAATCAACCGGACAGTGGATGGACTTAAAGGGCTCTCATTTTTATCAATACGTAGAGGAAGTAAAAGCAAAGAAACAACAAATTCGCGAACAGGCAAAGGCGGACAAAATTGAGCAAAAACACGCTGCAAAAAGAACTAAAACAAAAATAAGGGACGACCGCAAACAACAACAGAAACTTGCTTTAGACGCTAGACATAAAAAAGAGCAACAGCAAAGACAATCAGAATTGGTAGAACAGGAGCGACAAAGGGAAGCAAAGTCTCAGCTTGACGAGCAAGCAACAACTTCGGTAGGACAGCAAAATCGACAATCGGGTTCTGGAGCTGTTATAATCGGGATTATTCTAACCGTTCTTTTTGGGTTCGGTGGAGTGGCAGGATATTTGTTATGGGTAAATTCAAAATTTGAGGCTGCAGAGAAAATATATGCAAACGCTACAGAACAATACTTGTCAGAAATGGAGCGTGCTAACGACGTACTCAATGGAGCTACCCGCTTAGCCCAATTCTTAGAACCCCAAGATGCACTTAATACACTAAACCAAGCCGGTCGACAGAGCACAGAAATATTGTCCAATGCAACAGCTAAATACGAAAAAGCTTATTCGATATTCTCAAACATTTGCGCAGATCTAGGCAAACCGCCTCCCGAAAGCTTATTGACGCTTTGATTTATTTCATGTTCATCCCACACCCGCCAACCTCTGCTCATGTGTTCGTAGTTCCTACCCCACCACCGGGCCGCCGGGCAAGGAGAATCAAAGCACCCCCTCATATCTAACTCCCTACATATGTTATTCATCTCACGCTGGGGCTTAGGCCATGATTTGTGTAATAGTTCCGCTGCTGTCCGAGAATTGCGTGGCAGGTACATTCAATGCGTTTAGCAGTGTTAGGTAGAGGTTCGACAGCGGCGGGGCTTTCTTGCCAAAATCATGAACGGCACCATGTCTGAGACCAAGGTTTTCCCCACCCACCAACATCAAAGGATAATCAGTATTGATGTGTGTCTGGCTGTTGCTGCTGCCGTAGAGCACTATCGTGTTATCGAGCATCGTGCCGTCGGCCTCAGGGGTATCCGCCAGCTTCGTGATAAATTCAGCTAGCAGGTCAGCCTGGAACTTGTCGTACTTCCCAAGCTTAACCAAATGCTCACCCCCTTGTACTGCATTGTGGGCCAAAATGTGGTGCGTACCGCCGAGACCTAGCTGGATTGGGATATTGTCCCACGCACTGCTATTCATACTTTGCAGCATGTAACTCACGTAACGCGTTGAATCGGTTTTAAACGCCAAATAAATTAGGCTGTACATCGTGCGGATAAAGGTGGCCGGATCCTGCACGGTTGCATCCAGTGTGATGCCATCGGTTGTCACCTGTGGCTTGGGCTTATCCATCCAGGTTTCCAGACGTTCGATATTCTTTTCCACATCACGTAATGCCTGCATGTAGTGTTCTAACTTCCGTGAATCGTCGCGGCCGAGCTGGCGTTTGATGTCGCGATACGAGTCCAAAACACGATCGACACGGCGCTGATCTCGGCTTAAACGATTGTGCTGTTCTTTCTGCAAGGCCGGATCGGAGTTGAACATTGCGTCATACAATCCATGCAAATTATTCGTCGCAGGGATGCCGCGTCCGAACTGATTGTACGAAAGCGTGTTCGATCGCCCTTCGCCGCCCAGTCCGCCTTCATTGCCAAGCACGAGACTCGGATAGCGTGTTTTATGTCCATGTGCGACTGCGGCGATTTGATCGAACGATGGGCTCTTCACGGCAGCGGCGGGGTTGCTACCGGTCAGAAATGAATCGGCCGTGCTATGCCCGCCAGCACTCACGCATTGGGGATGTTCCAGGCCTTGCATAACGGTGATGCGATTGGCCAGAGGGGTAAAGGCTTCCATGGACTTGCCAAAATGCATCTGGCCTTCGACCAAGGTCGGGTACCAGGACCATTCGCCGTTCAGGGCAAATCCGTGACCGACATATAGCGTCAGAAGTCGCTTAGGGGTTTCAATCGTTGCATTAGCCGACGCACATTCGAGCAACGGTAAACTCAGGGCGACGCCACCCGCGCCGCGGAGAAATGTGCGCCGATGAATCTGGGTTCTCTTAGCCATGATTGTTTTTCTATCCTACGGATGGTATCGGGATGATTATTTCGGAATCTTTGATTGTGAACCTTGTCGATAAACCGTTGACGTGACAATCGATTTAATCAGGGTTCGCATATTGTACCCGTTTCCCTCAAACTTTGACTGCAAATTCTGAACGACCGGCTCATCACGAAACGTGAGCGGTCTGCCCAGCGCATAAGAAAGCATATGACACGTAAAGCCATGTGCAAATTGCCTGTGGCGTTGTTTGAGAAGAAACTGCTTCAACGGCAACAGTCCGTTGATCTCTACTTCATCAATGACAACATTCTTAACGACGGGCCCAGCCTTTTGGATAGTGGTTCGCGGCAGGCCCACCGCATCGAAGCCTTCCGTCGCAATACCCCATGGATCGATATCCTTGTGGCAGTCGTAACAGGTTGTGCCTGCCTTGAGATGCAAATCTAATCTCTGTTTGACCGATACAGGGACGTTGGCTTTGGCATCGCCGGAGGGTTCCGGTAGTGAAGGCACACCTGGCGGCGGATCGGACGGTGGATCACCCAGCAGGCGCGAACGTATCCAGACTCCACGGTTCACCGTGTGGGCATCTTGCCCGTTGGATTGAGCCAACATGATCGCAGCCTGCGCCAGTACGCCACCACCTCGATGTGGGGGCGCAGTAACAGGCACAAATCTGGGTGTGAAGACATCAGCGATACCGTAATGCTCAGCCAGAGTTTCATTCACCATCACAAAATCAGATTCCAGAAAACTTAGACAACTCAAGTCCTTGCTGAGAACGTGTGCAAAGAATTCGACGCATTCCTGCTTCATGTACTCGCGGATTCGCAGGCCACGATCTTTGAATGCAGGATAGTAGTTCGGATCGATCGCGATCTGATCGAAACGCGTGAAATCAACCCATTGCGCTACAAAGTCTTCAATAAACCGCAGCCCGCGACTGTCGGCGAGTAGGCGATCTACCTGTTGCTCGATTACGAAATCATCCAGATGATTATGCTTATCGGCCAGCGCGGCCAACGTCGCATCTGGCGGGCCGTTCCATAGGAAGTACGATAAGCGGGAGACTAGGTCGTAGTTATTTGAAAGAGGCAAATAAAGAAATCGAGGGTCACTCAGGATCGTGACGATTGAGTTTTGTAATGCTTCGAGTTCACTTGTACCAGCGGAAATCTCTTCCGCCCATATCTTTTCGACATGGATCACCTCGGTTCCGGATAGTTGTTTGCGCCAAGCCTTTGCCGCGAACGACTTCAACTTGGCTGGGATTTCTTTTCCGTCTAGTTTTCCTTCGGTCAGGAACGGTTGAACGGCTGGCGGAGGCCAGGTCTCAAAAAACGGCGTTTCAAACTCCACCTTTTCGATGACCACGTGGCCATGCGTTTTTATGACGTCCGGATATATCGCAGGTCCCTTCGCTTCATTGCCGTGCGTGCCGTTGTTTCCATTTGCTGAGGGGATTAAACCATGAGTATGGCCGAACGCCTTGATCCACTGTTCATCGGGCCGTACAAGATAAATCGGCTCAGTCCAATTAAAGCGCGCTGGCAACGAAAAATTCTCAAGGCTGTTGTGATTTACAATGGATAACGTGCGGAACTTCAACCAGTAACCAGGGCTGCGATCATTGGCGACAATGGGGTCAGAGACCACGCCGAGATGGTTTTCTAACGTGCCGAATACTTCGAATTCCTGCGGGCCTTCTTTAACAGAAACGGTGATCGGATCCACTAACTTATAAGGATGGGCACCGGATTGATCGATGTACACGCCGATTTCCTGCGGTGTGCGAGCAGTTCCGCGCTGTTCAAATCTTCTATATTCACTGGCTAAGTCACTCTCGGCAGGCATGGGAGTGATGCTTATGCGATAAGGGATTAAGCCATCCCCATAGCGACCGCTCACCTGCAGTGGTCCTGCCGATAGGCGAAGTCCTAAAAATGCCGGTTGATGAATGGTTCCGGAAAATTCACGCTCCCCTAAATTCAAAGTCAATTCCTGTGGCGGCTCTGGGGGTTTCTGACCAAATTGTTTACCCGGTTCCAGAAGCGCATGAATCTCCTTTATGTCCAGAGCCCGATTATAAAAACGGACCTCGTCCATTTGCCCCTTGAATAGCTGGGAACCCTGAATACGACCAATGTGCAAAGCTACGTTTGGATTATCTAGGTTAGTGGGAGCAACGGCCCCAGAGGCCACCTCGAAACCGTTGACGTACACTCGTGTGTGATTCTCACCTCGCCGAACCACCGCCGCCACGTGCTGCCAGGTGTTTGCCCTGAGGATGCCAGGCTTGGTACCTACGGTACCATTGGATTGATTGGCAGGATTGACGGTTTCAATCCGCAACACACCTCCTTGCAGCATGTCCATATACCAGCCATGTACCCAGTTGTATCGGCCCAGGCAAACGATGCCCGCCTGACGCAAATCACTTGGATTAATCCAAGTAGCCACGGTGAAATCCCCTTTACCCACATCCATCGAGGGATTGCGCGGGATCACTATCGAATCATCAATTCCGTCCAGAGAAACTGCTTTGCCATTGATACCAATCGGTGAATCGACAAAGGTTGCTCCGCCCACCAGTTGCCCAGTCAATTCCTTTCGATTGGATTCACTCTGCGCATTACCATTTAACCCCCAGGCACCCACCAATCCCTGTTGTAATTTTGAAGCGTCCGGTGTGATCGTCACTTTTGTCGGTGGGTTTAAGAGAACGTCTACCTGATAGATGCCCTCCTTCGGGATTTGGATCGTGAGGGGCTTGGTCAAATCCTTTATCACTTTTTGACCAGCAACAGGTTTGGCGATAGGTGCTCCGGGTTTGATAAGAAAATGCTCTCCATACCCGTAGGTTGGTGGTTCGTTACGTAAGGTTAACTTAATCCGAAATCTGCCCTTGCTCCTGTTTTCACGCAGAAACATGCGATATTCGTGTTTGGGTGGTATCGGGATCTCGAAGTCATCGCCCAGCCATTTTGGTCCTTCGTACAACCGCCGATGCCCCAGGTAAAGATAATTATCGCCCGCCCAGTGACATTTTTCCCAATCATTACTAACGATGCGGAACACATCTGGTCGAACTGGAACAAGGGGCGGCATCGCCCGTTCGATGATCTGTTCCAGGGCATCTGTGTAGAGCTTAAGATAGGAACCTGAAAGATCGAATTCTGCCTGACGAGAAAAACCGTGTTTGTCGATTGGGTCGCCGATGAGTTGGTCTGCAATATGTTCGTGTGTGTGTAGTAGGTCCTGAAGACTGTGCGCTATCTGATCGTTAGTCAGCCGCATTAGAGGGTCCCGTACTTCGTTCGTATCTTCCTCGTACCTCGTTAATAACCGAATCGCCACAGAAAGAAACGCCCGGCGTTGATCCTCTCTAGGCTGCCTGGCATCTTTGGGCGGCATTTCGCCCCGCTGGATCTTATGCACGATCACTGTCCATAGGTCGTGATTGTCACCAGTTACGCTTAAGGCAAGTTGATCCAGCCGAACATCGCCCTTGTGATTTTCTGCGTTGTGGCACTTCAAGCAATAATTATTGAGAAACACAATCTCTTTTTTTTCCTCGGCCTGGGCGGAGGAAGCCAACATCGATAAAACAAACATCACCCAAAGATGACAAATGGAACCATTCATGATGCGATCCACGGTGAATGTTTGTTTTTTTTCATTATTTGGAATCCTACGTTAGATGTTAGCCAAAGCTGCTACGGATCCAACAAAGTAATCGAGTGTAGCACAACGTTCCTGAAACAATCAACAGCTTACACCTTTCGCTTCGGTCCATTCCTTACCCACCAACCCCTGCTCATGTGTTCGTAGTTCCTGCCCCACCACTGGGCCGCCGGGCAAGGAAAGAGACCGAGGATGACTACGGAACTAATCCAACTCACGAACCAACCGAAACCCGCCGCGGTAGCGGTAGTTACGGCTAGAGCCGACGTTCCCATGGCGGTAAGCGGAACGAGTGTCACGCGCGCCGCCGAACCACGACCCACCCCGCACAACACGGGAAGAGTCGGTGACTGGGCCCGGTGGATCCGGTGCGGAAGACTGCTTGTAGTAATCCTCTCCACCACGACTAGAATTTCTTTATCCAGTCAAGAATCTCAGCTTGTAGTTCCTTGGAAAGTTCATGTCGTTCTTCATCTAAGAGCGCTGCAATTTGCGACAGGCTACCATCGCTCAGCACTTTGAAGATCTGGACTGTCTCAGCAAGACTAGCCGGGGTTTGGTAGTGAAAATGAACTTCCTTGTCTATTACCTTGCACTTGCCGCTTGCTTGCTCGGTAACGGAGCCGAACAATTCAAAAGAACTTCTGAATGTTCCGGAATCGTCGATGACCAGTATGAATCTCATGCCATCCGAATCGACCCTCTCATAAGTTCCGGCAAGACCCTCTATTGTCAGGTCTTTGACTGGATTTTCGGCAGAGTCGTTCTTCTTGCTACACCCCATAACTAGCAACAACAGCAACAAGATGGCAAGTGTTTTGTTCATAGCGTTTCCTTCCAGATCTTGAGTCTCTTTCCACACAGCCCCATCTTCGCTCCCTCTGAGGCCAAGTACGAGCCTTTATCCTATTCTATTTGATCAGCGATTCAAATCAGCGGCCTGCTTCATATCTATCAGGCTATATATGCCCCCCCCAACGGCGCACTTCGTGTTGTGATTTGGTGCCAGCCAGAGCCGTTTACATGGCGGAGATTCTTTGATAAATTTGGCTGTCGAAACTTGTAGCCACAAGAGACCTATCGAAAAGCACTCAAACAGCCGGGGAACAAATGACACGCTTGATTCTGGGTTTCGTAATTTTAACTTTCCTTTCGCTTTTCAACTTGTGTGTTGCGCAGTCCATTGATGTCCTACCGGATGAACTTGCTCCAGGCGTTCCAAAAACAGAGATGATGGCCGCGTGGTTGAAAACGCAGGCGATGGTGGCGCTCGATCGCCGTGACGCAGCTTTCGAGAAACTGACGAATGAAGACCTTACGAACTGGCAAAAAGAACGCCATGCGTTTTTTGTGCGCCAACTTGGCGGGTTTCCCAAACGTACTCCGCTCAACGCGAAAGTTACCGGCCGACTAACGGTGGACGGCTACCGCATTGAAAAACTCTATTTTGAATCGCAGCCAGGTCTGCACGTGACCGCGACACTTTACATGCCCCAAGGCAAAGGACCCTTTCCGGTAGTGCTCCACCCGACAGGCCACAGCGCGAGCGCAAAGAACCGAGAATTGTATCAGCAGGCGTCGATCGTGATCGTCAAAGGTGGTTGCGCTGTTTTTTGCTACGATCCAATTGGTCAGGGCGAGCGTAAGCAATTATTTGACAACGATGGCAAGCCCTATGACAGCACGGTCCAACATACGCTGATAAATGGGGCCAGTCATCTGTTAGGTAGCAATGTTGCCCAGACAATGATTTGGGATGGCATGCGGGCGATCGACTACCTTCAGAGCCGCCCCGACATCATAGCCGACAGGATTGGCTGCACCGGGATATCGGGAGGTGGGACCAATACGAGTTACCTCATGGCTCTGGATGACCGGATTACCGCAGCGGCGCCCGGATGTTATCTAACGGGATTCCGCAGTCTGTTCAACACGATCGGTCCGCAAGACGCTGAGCAAAACATTCACGACCAACTTGCCTTCGGAATGGACCACGCCGACTACGTCCTGATGCGTTTACCGAAGCCGACTCTTATTATGGCTGCGACAAAGGATTACTTCGACATCAACGGCGCGTGGCACTTGTTTCGCCAGGGTAAACGCTTCGCGACGCGACAGGGATTCCCCGAACGCGTCGATTTGATGGAGTCGAACACCACGCACGGGTTCCCCACTGAGATGCGGGTCGCAGCGGCCAACTGGATGCGACGTTGGCTACTGAATTTGTACACGCCGATCGTCGAGGGCGAGCTGAATCCGCTACCTGAGGAGAAACTCAATGCAACGCCAAATGGGCGAGTGTTGGATTTGGAGGGCGCACGAACGATTTGCGAACTCAACTCGGATTTGAACAAGACATTCGCGGGCCGAAGGGCCGAGAACGCGAAGTCGGAACATCGCGCTCGACTACTGGCGAAAGCGCGAGAGTTGATTGGGGCACGGAAACTGGCAGACTTGCCGGCTCCGACTATGGAGAAAGTGTCTAATGGTTACATCATCAAGCCAGAGATCGGAATTCAGCTTCCAGCCAAACTTGTGGGTGACACTAACTCAAAGAGTTTTACAATCTTCCTCCATGGTGCCGGCAAGCGTGAGGCGATCGAATCGGGCGAAGTGAAACGACTCGCCCAGCAATCGAAGACGCAAGTCCTCGCGGTTGATCTTCGCGGGCTGGGCGAGACTAAGAAGATGGGGCGAAATAAAACCTTTGATGAGATGTTTGGACCGGATTGGAAAGACACAGCCGCAGCAAGTTTGTTGGGAAAATCTTATGTCGGTATGCGGGCTGAAGACATTTGGCAGCTCATCCGCGCCTGGCGGCAAGAAAGGGCAAACCAGAATCTCAAGCCACATCTCATCGCAACAGGCGAAGCCGCAATCCCCGCCCTGCACGCCGCTGCTCTAGAGCCTGACCTGTTTGGCGACGTGCGAATATCAGGTTCGATCGATTCGTGGACTGAGGTGGTCGAGTCACCCATTGTGCGGAAACAGCAATCAAATCTGGTCTTCGGTTCACTGCGGGAATACGACCTGCCGATGCTCCGAACACTGCTCGGAGAACAGCTAACGTTTCATGGGACGGTTAAACCTGACGGCACGCACGCTGCGATGAACCCGGCAGTCCCTCGAACCAGTGGTAAAAAGGAGCGGCATCTACAAATCAACAATCGCGTCAGCGAAGGCAAGGTCGATCTAATATTCATCGGCGATTCAATCACAAGCGGCTGGGAGAGTCGTGGCTCAAAAGTCTGGGAACAATTCTACGGTAAAAGGAATGCGGTTAATCTTGGGATCGGCGGGGATCGCACTCAACACGTGATTTGGCGTCTAGACAACGGCAATGTCAAAGGCATCTCGCCTAAGGCCGCGGTCGTAATGATTGGTACGAATAACTCCAGAGACAACACGCCTGAACAAATCGCCGAAGGGGTGACAGTGATCATCAATCAGTTGCAAAACAAGCTGCCCGAAACGAAGATACTTTTGTTAGCGATCTTTCCTCGCGGCGCGAACGACGAGAGGCATCGAGTGAACGAAAAGGCTAACGCGATCTTTTCTGAACTGGCCGATGGCGAGCACGTTCATTATCTTGACATCGGATCAAAGTTCATGAATAAGGATGGGGTACTGATTCGCGGAATGATGCCCGATCAGCTGCACCTGAACGAGCAAGGATACGTGATCTGGGCTGAAGCGATCGAGTCAAATCTATCGAAACTACTCGGTGAATAATCGTCCCACCACCGGGCCGCCGGGCAAGGAAATAGGGGGGGGCACTGGTCAAGCAGTTGGTGGACCTTCAGGAACAGATCCTGCGGAAGCTGAAGTAGGTACGCCTACCCGTGCCCAGACTCACGCAGGATCTGGGCGGCGGATTCGGCTTCCACTGTTGCGTCAGGGTTACTCGCTAGCAGGAGCCGACGGCAGCGTCTGAAATGGCAACGCCTTATCGCCTAAAACATTTGCAAGATTTGCCTTTGATCGGTATGCACCATGCGCATAGCGTATGTACCACGGCTCCTTTACCTGGGCCGACTTAAGCTTAATCCAAGTGACGTTGAGTTTCTCATTCTCGGTAATCTGCCCGCCGATTGTCGCCGCGGCAGGTTTGAATTTACGATCCTTACCTGCGATCTCGAAACCAATTAGTTTACCGTTGCCGTGCACCTTCAGAAATTGTCCATAGTTAAATAACGCAACGTCGATCTCGAAGCTACCTCTGACCCGGAAGAAATTCCAATATCGCGGATTAGGGCCACTTTCATCAGCGAATAGGGCTGGTGTTAGTAGTAAGAGGATGAGTAGTGCATTCTTCATGGGAGTTCCTTTCGTTTCACTTACTCTAGCATCCGTACCGAGCAGGTTCAAACGCTTGGCGATACTGCGGAAGCTGGAGTGAGGTAATCCATTTGAACCCCTAACGCCGCCGCACCCACCAACCCCTGCTCATGTGTTCTTAGTTTTGTGACCACGCACTGCTGATCCTCCGTCTCAAGCCTCGCGATCTTTGTCGAGAGTGCCTCTGCAACTTCCCCTCGAAACAGCTCTGCACTGGTAATCAACAGCGACAGCCAAGAACGCACCTGTGCCGAGCCGCTCTTCTGATGCCCATAGGCAACACTTTAGCACCCGAGTGTAACCTACTCGTCATAGGGAATGGTGACTTCAATCGTGTCGCCCATGTCGTGGACGACGATGTCCAGCAGTCGGCCATTGTCCATCACTGCCTTGGCTCGATAACGGTCCGACGCAAACTCTTCACCCAACTCGACCGAAAGACACTCTGCGGCATCGTTTCCTAGTTCACGCTGTAGAATATCGTTAACAATTGGAACCGACGAATCCTCGAGATTTGATCCGCAACCTGAAATTATGGCGCAAGCAATTATAACTAAACAAAACTGTGTGATTTTCACCATTGGCTTGATTTCCTCTCTAAAAAGCTGTTCTTACCGGTGAACGGATCACTGGTTTTTTTGGACATCCGCCAGCGTAACAATTCAACAGTTCCGGCGCGAGATCCCACATGGTCCCTTGTGTGTTTTTTAACAAATTCAGAGGCAGTGTCAAGCTATAACTAAACTTACCATCGCTGCGCCGAGATCATTCAACTGAAATCTCCCGCACCCACCAATCCCTGCTCATGTGTTTGCAGTTCCGTGACCCCACCACCGGTCCGCCGGGTGAGGAAAACGGGCTGATTCCGCGCTAGTGGAATTACCGCAGCTTTTTTTGGGTTAACTCACAGCATTTCCCGTCACAATATTGAACCAGCGCCTGTGCAAACAGATTCTGATCTGTCGCAGACATTGCGGCCAGCTTAAAAAGCGTCATTGATGACTTAAATTTCAGGTTGTCACGCGGTGGAAATATATCTGTTAGTGGGGTAGTTGGTATCTGTGAGCATACGAGCATTGTACAAGTTCGAAGCCTCGCACCAAGAATCGGATGATCCAAATATTCATTTGCCACAAATAGGTCAGGAATAGCAAATTTTCTAGCAGTATAACTTCTACCTAAGCCGGAGAGTTGTGGAAAAACAAACCACATCCAATGTGATTGTTTTCGACCAACTGTTAACTCAGAAATTACTGAATCCCAAACTCCAGCCTGTGCGTCTAGAAAATATTGCAAGACTACCTACTCCTGACGACTCGTTCTGATAATGAAAAGAACAAACACATAGACCATTTCAAACGTGACCTCATCGCGGCCACATTTCCTTGCCGGGGCTTAGCGCAGGGATATTTCGGACGGTCACGGATCTGTTTGAATTTAATCTTTATTTGGCTCCTTCTTCGCGTTGCGACGCACGAGAAGCACAATAAGAACGGCGACAACAGTGACAAATCCCACAAAGCAACAGCCTAATGCAATAATGCCAATCTCGGGTAACCCTAACCCACCCATAACAAACCTCCATTTTTAACGTCGAACTGGAAGACGCCAGTATAACAATTAACAACAAAAAACACATATGAGGTTTATAAGCGCCGAAGCTGTCACCGGATTTACATTCGTACTTGTCAACAACACTTCCGGTGCTGCACTTACAAGCGCGGCATCTGGCATTGGCAAAAACATCACCAAAGATGGTGGAACTCAAGCGTCGATAGCTGGATTAATTGCTGAAGAAGGCAATGGTAAACACAGCGTTGACGTTACCTCATCGCGGCCACCTCCCACCAGCTTACCAAATCACAACGCGAAGTGCTTGGTTAGGTGGTGTGTGGGTGCTAGAGTAAGTTAAACGAAAGGAACTCCCATGAATAACGCACTACTCATCCTCCTACTACTAACACCAGCCCTATTCGCTGACAAAAAGCCTAAGCGTAACGTGACCGTTAAGGACTCGTCACCAACCAGTATCAAGACCGACGTAGGCGGGCATTTGCAGGTTGAAAACACCGGCGTCGTGACCCTCACCAAGAAAGGCCAGCGAGCCAGCTACAACGTAGTCGGTGCAAGCGAGAAAGGTGCGTTACTACTAGGACTCGACACCAAAGCCGATGAAGGTGCTTTCAAGGTGCAACTGGCTAAGGGAGCAAAGATTAAGTTTATTGAGCCTCAAGACCAAGAAGACGGCAAAGCCCTGACTGACGTAAACGGGCATTTATTGGTTGAACATACCGGCATCAAGACCGGCGCGAACGGTTATCTGGTCGTTGAAGCTAACGGAATTGTAACAGTTTGGGTCGACTCATGGCCACCGCCAATAACGAAGAATGACAATGAGGCTGACCTGTTAATCGTTAAGGCGTTTGGTCTGCTTATCAGCTACGGAGAAATCAAGCTCAAGAAACCACCACCGGGCCGCCGGGCAAGGAAAAGGGGGGATCAAACAGATGGTGGATCTTCAGGAACAGATTCTGCGGAAGCTGGAGTGAGCTTAATCCGTTACCGTCTACCAAGGTAAATCGGTAGGGTTGATGGTGGCCACATCCCCTATATGTACGATACCCAATAATCAAATTAATGCCGCCTACCCCACGATCCTGATTCAGAGCCCTTCACCTTCTTATCTTTTCAAGGGAATGCTATCTCTGCCCAGATGGGTTTGTGATCGGACAGCGGCTTCTTCAGTTCAATGATCCCTCCCTCTTTAGCCTTGGCTCCAGACGAGGTGTTGTACAAGATGTGATCGATAACCCCGAGATTCTTTTTGGGGTCTTGGGCGTTGTATGTGAATTCCTTGGAGACATCAATCTGCAGATCGTTCCACGTGGGGTTGAATCCTGTCCCCTCGACCGTTTTCATGGCGGCATCGCCGATGTTGTTGTTAAAGTCCCCGACGACGATAATCCTCTCAGTTGCCTCCTCGCGCAGAACCTTGGTCGCAAGACAATGGGCATGACCATCATCTGCGCCCGACCTACAGATATGCAGCGAGTAAAATGCGAATGAAAATCCACCAATCTTAGTCACAGCCCTGACAACCGTGGCTGGACTCCAGCCACGGCCAGTGAGTGTATGTTCTTCAGTATCTTCTAACGGTGTCCTGCTGAGAATCGTCTTGTACTTATCCTTGTGATTTGCCGAAGATATTTTGCCCACAAAACTATATTGCATCCCTAGCACCTTGCCGACGCGAGCCGTCC
>Ga0315322_10002207_pt1 | contig 15029 bp, 15 predicted proteins | sample M110021515metaG_FD_203461 | JGI IMG/M metagenome (GOLD analysis project Ga0315322, IMG submission 203461) | Ammonia-oxidizing marine archaeal communities from Monterey Bay, California, United States - M1 100m 21515 | ecosystem: Environmental > Aquatic > Marine > Intertidal zone | place: USA...
TTTACATATGACAAAGTAATGACTAGTAAAAAATTCTCAAAACTATTTGGCATAGAACCAAAAACAAGAGATGAAAAAACTTTACAAATTCATTTCGATATTGGAGCTAGTGCACAAAAAGTATTAGAAGATGTAATTTTAAAAATGGTAAATCACATTCATACTAAAACAAAAATGAAAAATCTGTGTATTGGTGGAGGAGTAGCACTAAACGGAGTGGCAAATTATAAAATACTATCTAAAGGTCCATTTGAGAATGTTCACATTCCACCATCTCCAGGGGATGCAGGTAGTGCAGTAGGGGCAGCTCAATACTTGTATTATGTTTATCATAAAAATCCTAAAAACACCTCTAGTAATACCAAATTAATGCAAGAAAATGTGTATGTTGGTCCCTCATATAGTGATGAAGAGATTAAATCATTTTTAGATTCCAAAAATATTTCATACGAATACTTTGAGGGAATCACATTACTGCAAAAAACGGCACAATTAATTGCTGATGGAAATATAGTTGGTTGGTATCAGGGAAAGATGGAGTGGGGTCCACGTGCACTTGGGAACCGAAGCATTCTGGCAGATCCCAGACGCGCAGATATGAAAGATATTCTTAATGCCAAAATCAAACATCGTGAATCCTTTAGACCATTTGCACCATCAATTATGGAAGAATTTGCATCAGAATACTTTGAAATGGACATTCCCAGTCCATACATGTTGATGGTTGCCCCAGTCAAAAAACCAAAAGAGATTCCAGCAGTTACTCATGTGGATGGGACCGGACGACTTCAAACAGTTTCAAAAGAGAGCAATGAGTTGTATTATAGTTTGATCAATGAGTTTTACAAGATTACTGGAGTTCCCGTAATAATTAACACATCAATGAATGTAATGGGTGAGCCCATAGTGAACACCCCTGAGCAATCTTACTCCATGATTGTAAAAACTGACATGGACTGTATTGTGATGGGAAATTATTTGGTGAGAAAATAAAATGTCAGTTCAGATAAGTTACAAAAAGCAAACTATGTTTTTTATAATTTCCATATTAGTTGTGTTAACTGCGCTTGAAATTACAATTAGAATATATGATTACTATGATCCTAACTGTAATTTTGTAAATAGCGATGTTTTTACTGAAGTAGATGAAAATTTAAAATTACAAATTTGTAGGGATAATGTATCTCTACAATGGGAAATCAATCCTTTACTTTTAATTCCAAATCAGAATTTAGATACCATCACTGTAAATTCTGATGGATTTCGTGGAAATGAATTATTATCTAATCCTGATTATCGAATATTTGTCATAGGTGGTTCTACTACATTTGGAGTAGGGGCAACTTCAGATTTCAAAACAATTCCATATTTTTTACAAGAAAAAATTAATCACATTTTTCCAGATCAAAATATAGAAGTTATTAATGCAGGCATACCTCAGGCATATAGTTATACTGAATCAATTCTAATCAAGGAAAAAATTTTGTCGTATTCTCCAGATCTTTTAATAATTTATGATGGATGGAATGATTTAGCTCAAGACTATGATTTCTATTCTCAAGGAACTGATCCTATTTTTTTAGATAAATTGATTAGATATGTTGGAAAGAGTGATTACATCACACCTAAATTCCTTTTAACTTATTATTTTAATCTGAAACATAATTCTGATGATGTTGTTAATTTTAATTCTTATAAAATCAATGAAAAAATTTCTTTATGGAAAAGTACTTGGGAAAATATATGTCAATTACAAAAAGAAAATAATTTTAAAACAATTATTACATTACAACCATTGGTTGGAACTGGACAAAAAATTTTAACACCTGAAGAATCTAATAATTTTATGAAATTTGATGGTGAATCTGTTATTCTGAATTATAATTCTTATAAAATAGCATTGAATGAATTAAATTCAAAATGTTATTCAACATTAGATTTAAGAAATGCTTTTGATTCAAATTCTGAAACTATTTTTTATGATTTTGGTCACGTTGGAGACTTTGGAAATAATATTATAGCTGATAATTTATTTGAAAAAATTCTTCCAATACTTAATGAACGATACATCTAAACTAAATTATTTTTAAAAATTATTTACTCTGATATAATTCAAAATTACTATCTTTTTCTGAAATTATTGAAATTTCAATTGGTAATTTTATTTTAAATCCAGGATCATTCCACTTAAACCCTTTAGAATAATCTGGCATAAATTCTTGGGAAATTTGATAAAAAACCTCAGTATTATCAGATAATGTTAGAAATCCATGTGCAAAGCCTTTGGGAATATACACCATTTTGTGATTTTCTTCAGTTAACTCAAATCCTTCCCATTGTTTGTATGTAGAAGATAATGGACGAAGATCTACAACAATATCAAAAATTTTTCCTTTTGTACACCTAACAAGTTTGTTTTCTTCATATGGGGTATCTTGAAAATGCATTCCACGAAAAGTTCCTATTTTCTTATTAAAAGACACACTACATTGAACAAGTTCCGAATTTAATCCCCATGATATAATTTTTTTTTTATCCCACACACGTGCAAAAAATCCTCTATCATCTACTATTTTTTCTGGTTCTATAATTATTACATCATTTAGTTTTGTTTCAATAAATTTCATAAAATTATTACCTTATACATTGTAATTAAAATCTCCTTTTTTATTTCACACATTTGAGATATCCATCGGGAGCTGCTGTTATTAATAATTTATCACTAATTGTTTTATCAATTTTAAAGCGATTATTTATTTTCAAAAATTCTGTTATTGCAGAACTTGGATTTTTACTTTTTGTCCAAGAACGATTCTTAAAAAATTCTTTAGGTAATGAACTAATTAGTGTATCAAAAACTACTAAATAACTTCCTTTGGAAATTAGTGGAGAATATGCTTTTAATTCTGATAATACATGAGCATGAGTATGATTCGAATCCAATATTACCATAACATGTTTTTTATTTTTTGATAATTCGTGAATTTTTTTAATAGTTTTTTTAGAAATTGATGAATCCTCTATCAATGTAATTCTTTTAAACATAGGATGTTTTTTTATAGCATTTTTATTTTCCTCATGAATTTTAATATCAATTCCAATTACCTTCCCCTTTCCAATCATTTCTAAAATGGATGCCAAAAAAATCATAGATCCACCTCTAGCAACTCCCGTTTCAATAATTAATTCGGGTTTAATTTTCCAGATGATTTCTTGTAATGCAATAATGTCTTGAGGATATTGAATAATTGGTAAACCTAACCAATTAAAATGATATGAATATTCATAGGGATAACTATCTGAAATCCATTTTTTAGAAAGTTCTTTTAGTGAAGTATCCTTATTCATTTTTTTTATTTTAGTTTTATTTCTTTTTTTAAATTCTGAATTAGCTATTTTTTTCAACACTTTTTTAATGCAAAAAACTCATAGGATAAACCTTTCTGTAATTTTTTTAAATAATTTTATCTTAAATATAAAATATCTAATTAAATGAGTTAATTTATCATTATAAGAATAATTCCATTAAATTTTATTCAGAAAATATTATTGAATTTTTACTTCAGGTATTGGAATTACAAATTTTCCATCCCATTCTTTAATAAAATTCATTTGGTTAGAAATCTCTTCTTGTAAATTCCATGGTAAAATCAACACATAATCCGGTTTTGTTCTTTTAATTTCATCAGGATTTTTAATTGGAATGTGAGTACCAGGAAGATACAATCCCTGTTTGTAAGAACTTCGATCAACTACATAATCAATATAATCTAATCCAATATTACAATAATTCAATAAAGTATTTCCTTTTGCAGCTGCACCATAACATACAATTTTTTTCTTTTCTTTCTTTGCATTATCTACAAAATCTAATAGTTGTTTTTTTACTTTAATAATTTTATTTTGAAAATTTGTATATGTACTAATATCTTTTATACCGAATTCTATTTCTTTTTCTAATATTTTTTTAACTTCATTATTAATAATATGAGTTGTATTTTTTTTGTGTGTAGCATATACTCTTAATGAACCTCCATGAGTTTGTAATTTTTCAACATCAAATATCTTTAGATTATGTTCTTCAAAAATTTTCATTACAGTATAAAGTGAAAAATATGAAAAATGTTCATGATAAATTGTATCAAATTGATTTTCCTCTATTATCTTCATTAGATGTGGAAATTCTACAGTGATAATCCCGTTAGACTTTAGTAAAATTTCCATTCCTTTAACAAAATCATTTATGTCAGGTACATGTGCTAAAACATTATTTCCTATTAGAAGATCTGCTTTTTGTTGCTTGAAAGATAATTCTTTTGCAATTTTAGTACCAAAAAATTCTACTATTGTATTAATTCCTTTTTTCTTTGCTACTTTTGCAATATTTAGAGCTGGTTCTATACCTAAACATGGAATATCTTTATTTTTAAAATTCTGAAGTAAGTATCCATCATTACTAGCAATTTCTATGACGAAATTATTTTTATCCAGTTCAAATTTATCTATAACTTTGTCTACATATTTACTTGCATGGTTAATCCAAGTTTCAGAATATGATGAAAAATATGCATAATCTCTGAAAATTTTATCTGGATTTTTAAATTTCTCTAACTGTACTAAAAAACAATTTCTACATACATAAACATGTAAAGGAAATATCGGTTCTTTTTTTATCAAGTCAGATTTTTTTAAGAAAGAATTAGATAATGGAGAAGATCCAAGATTTGCAAATAGTATATCTAAATTTTCATTACAGAATCTGCATTTTTTTTCCATGATAATTAGATTGAATTAAAATAGTCTATTTGTTTTTCTGACACTTTTCTCATATCACTTTGCTTTTCATATTCTTTATACCATTCTATCGTCATTTCAAGTCCTTTTTTTAAATCAATTTTTGGCATCCAACCAAGTTTTGTTTTAGATTTTGAACAATTTAATTTCAAAATTTTACTTTCAAAATGATTTTTTGATGTATCTAAAATAACATTACTTTTTTTTCCATATATTTTTGAAATTTCTTCTATTATCCAAGATACTGGTTTATTTTCTTCGTTTGGCCCAAAATTCCATGCTTGAGCAAATTTTTTTCTATCTGACCACATTTTTTCTGCAAGTAAAATATAACCATTTAATGGTTCTAAAACATATTGCCAAGGTCTAACAGCATTAGGACTGCGAATTTTTAGCTCTTTGTCTTGAGTAATTGCTTCAATAATATCTGGAATCAATCTATCTTTAGCCCAATCCCCTCCTCCAATTACATTACCAGCTCTTGCTGATGCTAAAGTAATTTCATGATTAGTTGCTTCAAAATATGAATTCCTAAATGCAGATGTAATTAATTCTGAACATCCTTTGCTACTACTGTATGGATCATAACCTCCTAATCTATCTTCTTCAATATGTGATTTGTTGAATTCTTTATTATCATAGCATTTATCACTTGTCACATTTATGATTACACATGTTTTTTCTAAACTTCTTACAGCATCTAACAAATTTACTGTTCCCATAATATTGGTTTCATAAGTTTCTCTAGGATTTGTGTAGGATGATCTAACCAAAGATTGTGCTGCTAAATGAAAAATTATTTCAGGTTTTGTTTTTGCAATTGTATTCTGTATTTCATCATAATTTCTAATATCTCCTTCAATTGAATTAATATTATTTGAAATATCAGCTAATTCAAATAAACTAGGTTTTGTTGGAATATCTTTTGAGAATCCAATTACTTTTACTCCTACTTTTTTTAACCATAATGTTAACCAACTCCCTTTAAATCCCGTATGACCTGTAATTAGAACCGTCTTTCCGTTCCAAAACTCTCTATTCATTACCAAATTTTCCATGGAGCTTTATTAGAAGCCCATAAATTTTCTAAATGATTTTTATCTCTTAATGTATCTAATGGTTGCCAAAAATTTGAATGTCGAAATGCTGATAATTGATTTTCATTACTAAGTTTTTCTAACGGTTCTTTTTCCCATACGGTTGAATCATTTTCAATATAATCAAATATTTTAGGCTCTAATACAAAATAACCTCCATTTATCCAATTTCCATCTCCTAACGGTTTTTCTATAAATGAAGTTGAATCATCTTTGTTAATTTTTAAGATCCCAAATCTTCCGGGTGGCTGCACAGCTGTAACTGTAGCTATGGATTTTTTCTTTTTATGAAATTCTATTAATTCTTTAATATTCACATCGCTTACTCCATCACCATATGTAAAACAAAATTTTTCATTTTCTAAATATTTTTTTACTCGTTTTAAACGACCTCCTGTCATAGTATCTAATCCAGTATCTACCAGTGTAACTTTCCATGGTTCAGCATTCTTTTTATGAATTTCAATATTATTTGATTTCATATCTATTGTTACATCTGACATATGAAGAAAATAATTTGAAAAATATTCTTTAATCTGATATCCTTTATATCCTAAACATATTACAAAATCATTAATTCCATGTGAAGAATATATCTTCATTATGTGCCAAAGAATTGGCATTCCTCCAATTTCAATTAATGGTTTAGGCTTAAGATGAGTTTCTTCACTAATTCTGGTTCCTAAACCTCCTGCTAGAATCACTGCTTTCATTTAATAATTTATGAAATATTTTATTAGTATTATTTGTATTGAAGATTTAAATTTATAATTCAGTCAGAATTTCTAAATCAATAATTTTTTGAAAAAAATTGTACTTTTATTATTATATACAATTTATCAGTTTTAAATTTCTTGAAACATTATTTCCAAATCATTATTTTTTTTTAATTTAATTCCTAAAATTGAATAATCATGAATTTGAAATTTCTTTTTTCATTAAAGTAACCCCTTCTTTTATTCCATTCATTTTAAATTTAATCTCTTTTGAAATTTTTAAATTTTTTAGATTAATATTTGGTCTTTTAACTGTCAAATTCAATTTTTCTGAATTTATTGATTTGATTTTAGTCTGATCAAGTTTAAATTTTTTTGCTACATACATTGACCAATCATATCTATTAATAAAATCAGATCCAACTACATGAAAAATTCCATTTGAATTATTTTTTATTAACTTTAAAGTAGCAAAAACTAGATCTGGAACATATGTTGGTGTATTATACCAATCTTCAATTTCGTATAAGATTTTTTTCCTTTTTAAAGTTTCAATAACTCTTAAAACTGAATTCATACGTTGATTACCTTCTATCCAACAATAGGGTTGATCAATTCTTAAAATTAAATATGATAATCCTGATTTTTTAATAATTTCTTCTCCTTTAACTTTTGTATATCCATAATAAGTTGAAGGTGATGTTTTATCTTTCTCAAAATATTCTTTTTTCTTTCCATCAAAAACAAAACTTGTAGATATGAAAATTAATTTACTATCCGTTATCTTACAACTTTCCACTATATTTTTACATCCCTCAACATTTATTTTGTCTGCTAATTTTTTATCTTCTTCACATAAATCAACATTAGCAAGTGCTGCACAATGAATAACGATATTTGGTTTTAGTTTTTTAATATATTCTATTGTAGATTTTTTATTTGTAATATCCAATTTATCTCCTTTTTTCAATGTTTTTATTTTATTTTGAAAATAAGTAAAATGAACATCATAATTTTCTGAAAATTTTTTTACAAATTTTGAGCCAATAACACCACTACCGCCAATTATACAAATTTTCATAGTTAATTTTATCAGAAATTAGTATATTTTGAATTTATTCATTATTTGGAATTTCTACTTAAATAAATCTAGAATTTTATTATTATAATTTATATGATAATTTTAATTTAATTCATAATTATGACACATATTGTTGTTGGTTTACCTGTTTTTAATGGGGAGGAAACAATTAATCGTTGTTTAGATTCCATTTTATCTCAAACTTATGATAATTTTAAATTAATTATTTCAGATAATTCTTCAACTGATTCAACATCAAAAATCTGTAAAGAATATGAAAAAAAAGATAAAAGAGTTATTTATATTCGTCAAAAAAATAATTTAGGACCAATTCCTAATTTTCGTTTTGTTTTAAATTATTTAACTTCCGATTATTTTGTTTGGCTTGCACATGATGATTATTGGGATGAACATTTTTTAGAAAATAATGTTAAAATTCTTAATTCTAAAAAAAATGTAGTTGCTAGTATTGGTCAAACAAAATATGTTGGAAAAAAATTTGAAACTTTTGATTTTAATAAAAATGATGATGTATTAAAAAATATTTATAAAAAAATAAGGCGTCATTTTCTTTCTAATCGTTGTTATTCTATCTATGATTCAAACTATGAAAATAGAGTGAAAACATGTTTAAAATCTAGAATTTATTCTTTATTTTTTTATTCTTTATTTCGTACTGAAATTTTGAAAAAAGTATTTGATCATCAAACTCAAAGCCATGATATGATCTTAATTTTAAAAATTCTTAGATATGGTTGCATTCACGCTTCAAATGATATTCTGATATATAGAGGATCAAATGGTATGTCTGTTCGAAATAACTCTATTGATCTTTATCGTAAAAAAGAGATAAAATTTCATAAAATTCTATTTCCTAGAATTGCTTTCTTAAAATGGTGTAAAAATAATTTGAGTTCAAAAATTATTTTACAAAATTTTGGTTATTTCACATGTGTGAGTTTAAGTGGAATCTGGGGATTGTTCCTATCTTTGGTTAAATATTATAAATTTCGTAAGTATAAACAAGATTATTTTTTTGTAAAAGACCTTTCATGATCTTAACATTTGATTCATATATTTAATAATCAAAAAAATATCTGATTATTGTGACTAAAAAACCTAAATTATTATTTTGGATAAACACATTTTTGATGCATTTTTCATTGGCATATTATCTTCAATCTCAACTAGATGCTGATTTTTTTGGAATCATTGATATTAATTCAAAACCAAAAAAATTTTTTGAAGATCAAAAATTTGTTAATTTTAAAAAAAAATGGTTTTTTCATGACAATATAGATCTTAAACAAAAAAAACCTGATATTGAATATCTATTAAACTTTGAAAAAAAGTATAAAATTAATTTATGGAATTTAGCAATTAATGAAAGATTTTTTTACAAACATAATAGATTTTACAAATTTCAAAAAGATGAAATTCTATCTATTTTAGAACAAGAATTGAAATTATTTGAAATGATTTTAGATGAAACCAAACCCGATTTTTTCCTCACCTACAACCCTGTATTACATCATCAAAAATTATTGTTAGAAGTTTGTAAATCTAGAGGAATTCAAATTTTAAATGCATGTCGTATTGGTATTGGCGATCAGACTATTCTTGTTGAAGATGCTGAAACATTTGATTTGGATTTAAACAAAAAATTAGACACAAATTATGATGAAAATCCTAAAAAAAATCAAAATAATGATTATGATTTAGATCATGATAATTGGATAAAAAAACGAAATACTACATTTTTAGATAAATTTATTGGATTGAAAAATTATTTGATTGATTCTGATGACAATTTAATTAATTCTAATTTTACGTATTTTGGAAGAAAAAAATCTAAAGTTATTCTGGATTCACTATTAATAGAATTTAAAAGAAATAGAAATTATAATTTTCTTAATAAATTCTCAACATTGAATCCGTCATTAAATATTCCATTTGTATACTTTCCAATGAATATTACTGAAGAAGCAAGTCTTTTACACTATGCACCATTTTTTACAGATCAACTTGAAGTAATTCATCATATTGCAAAATCTATTCCCATTGGCTATTCATTATATGTTAAAGAACATACTGCTGCAGGATTAAGAAGTTGGAATGAAATTAATTACTATAAACAAATAATTGATTTACCTAATGTTAAATTAATTCATCCAAATTTTGATAATAATTCCCTAATTAAAAATTCAAAATTAATAATTTCAATTAGAGGTACTTCTAATCTAAAAGCTGTACAATTTGGAAAACCAAGTATTACCTTTGGGAAACAACCGTATGAAATAATTCCATCCATATTTAGAATTAAAGATCTAAATTATTTACCTGAATTAATCAAAAATGCATTAAACTTCAAAACTGATCCATTGGATTATGAAAGATTCGAATCAATTTTTAATTCAAATTCATATATTTTCTCCATGAATGTTTTTGAAATAATTCGAAATAAATATTTCTTTTCAGGTAATGGAGTCTATTCAAATGTAGAAATTTCAAATAAAAATATGCTTGAATTCCTCGAAAAAAATAAAAAATTATTCTCCGATTCTGTAAAAACTCATTTTAAAATGATAAATTTTGATAAAACACCTAAATAATCAAATGTGAGTGATTACATAATTTGAAAATAATTATTGGAATTCCTGCATTTAATGAGGAGAAGAATATTGGTGCTATTGTAGCTAAATTAAAAGTAAAATATGATCATGTTATTGTTTGTGATGATGGTTCTTCTGATATGACACAAACTATTGCATCATCACTTGGTGCAATTGTTGTTAAACATCCTAAAAATTTGGGATACGGTGCAGCTATTAAAACAATTTTTAATGAATCAAAGAAGATTGATGGAGATATTTTAGTAACTTTTGATGCTGATGGGCAACATCAACTTTCAGAAATTGATTCAGTTTTAAAACCTCTATTTGAAAAAAAATGTGATATTGTAATTGGTTCTAGATTTTTAGGAACAACTAAAGATTTACCCAAATACAGGAAAATTGGAATTAAAACAATTACTGGATTAACTAACGCAGTTACTGGTTCTAATCTTTCTGATAGTCAAAGTGGATTTAGAGCTTATTCTAAAAAAATACTAAATGAAATTACTCCTACAGAATCTGGAATGGGCGTGTCTACAGAAATTCTCATCAAATCTTTAAAAAAGGAAATGAAAATACTTGAAGTTCCAATTACTATTAGTTATGAAAATAATTCTCATTCCCAACCACCTATTTCTCATGGTACTTCAGTAATTGTAAGCACAATTAAACATGTAGCAATTGAACGTCCACTTTTGTATTATGGAGTTACTGGTTTGATTTTTCTTGTTGTAGGATTAATTTTTGGAGCTTGGACAATCCAAATATATTCTGAACAAAAACAAGTAATTACTAACATTGCACTTGTTGGAATTGGTGGAGTGATTTTAGGTACTATATTATTAATTTCAGGAACAATTCTTTATTCCATTGTAAATGTTGTAAGAGAAAAAAGATAATATTTAAAAAACAAATTTTTAATTTACTACATTAAAAATTAGATTTAAAATTTTTAAATTATTCTTTTGTTGATTCATTTTCTACAATTCCACATATGATGTGATAAATCACTCTATGTACTTCTTGAATTCTTGCTGTGCTTGTAGATTCAACTATTATTGGGATATCTACAAAGTTTTTGATAGTCCCTCCATCTTGACCTAGTAATCCTATTGTAATTGCACCCATTTTTTTAGCTGTTTTAATCCCTTCTTCCACATTTTTTGAATTCCCACTAGTAGAAATTCCTAAAATTACATCACCTTTTGAAACAAGACTTTCACATTGTCTGCTAAAAACGATATCATATGAATAATCATTTGATAATGAAGTAATTATTGATGAATCTGTAGTTAAAGCAATTGCTGGTAAACTTTTACGTTCTTTTTGAAACCTTCCAATAAATTCTGCACCTATGTGTTGTGCATCTGCTGCACTACCACCATTACCAAAAATAATTATTTTATTTCCTGTACTAAAACATTTTATTATTTCATTAATTGTTTTTTCAATTTTTTCCGATAAATTTTTAGAATTTAAAATTAGGTTAGAGCTTTCTTCAATTGTTTTAACTATTTCATCATTTATTGAATTCAAACTAATCGTTCTCTAAGTTTTTTCATAGCAGATTTTTCTGAATCCCATATTTTCTTTTTCCCGTCACCTAAAATTACATCTAGTGCTCGGATATCTCTAACAAGTCTATGCACACCCTCTGATTCTAATGAAGCCGCTTGATCGCTTCCATACATTGTTCTATCCAAAGTAATATGTCTCTCAATTGAAGTTGCACCCTGTAAAACTGCTGCAACACAAATTAAAGATGCAGCAGATTCATGACCACTATAGCCTACATTACATTTGAATTTCTTTTTTAAGGTTTGAATAAGTTTTAGGTTGGCTTCTTCTATTTTCATTGGATAACTACTATGTGAATGCATTAGTTCAAATGGACATTTATATTTCTTGAAAATTTTAATTGCTTTTGAAATATCGTTTATCGTACTCATTCCTGTAGAAATGAATGTATGTTTTCTTTCTTCAGCAATTGTTTCTAATAATTTTGTATGTACTAACATTGCTGATGCAACTTTATTATATTTAGTTTTGAATTTTCTCATTTCAATTTGACTGTCTACATCCCAACATGAAAGATACCACTGAATCTTTTTTTGTTTACAATATTTATCAATAATCTTATAATCTGATATGGAAAATTCTAAACCTTCTTTTTGTTCACGTTGTGTTGTTCCCCATGGACTTTCTCTTGGCCCATCTAGAACTTCTTTAGAATATACTTTATTTACAGTTCTTTTTTGAAATTTTACTGCATCGCATCCAGATGAAACTGCAAGATCAATTAGTTTTTTAACAATTTTAATATCTCCATTATGATTGATTCCAATTTCTGCTGCAATGAATACCATGTTTATTCTCTAAAATATGTCCTATTAAATTTGACTCAGTACCAATTAGTTTTACTTGCAAATTTTTCTTTTAAAATAAGATCAATCATTTCTCGTAGGGCTCCGTTTCCTCCTGAAGATTTACAAATATAATTTGCAATTTTTTTAGCCTGCAATATTCCGTCTGAGGGGGTTACAGAAAACCCTACTTTTTTCATTAATTGGACATCGTTAACGTCATCACCAATAAATGCAATTTCATTAGGTAGAATTTTGTAAAATTTACATATTTTTTCTAATTCTTTTTCTTTAATTTTTATTCCCCCATAAGTTTTTGAAACATTCATTTCTTTTGCCCATTTCTTAACAATTTTTGAATTTTCTTTTGTGATTATTGCTGTTTTTATTCCATTTCGTAATAAAATATTGATTCCCATACCATCTCTTACATGAAATCGTTTAACAATTTCACATGTTTCTGAATAATATCTTCCACCATCTGTTAATACTCCATCAACATCAGTTAATACTAATTTGATCTTTTTACATTTATTTTTTAATGATTCTGTCAATTTCTTATCTTTAGTTTAGAATTTTGACATAATAAATATAATTATGACAAATGAATTGATTTCATATACATGTCATTAAAAATAGAAAATCTTGATTTAGGCGTACAAATTTTCAGTCCTAAAATTAATTTTGATGAAAGAGGATTTGTAACAGAAATTTTTCGTTCAGATTGGCTTGATTTTTTTGATAAATCCATACCTAAACAAGTAAATTTTTCTGAAAGTAAACCTGGAGTAATTCGTGCTTGGCATAGACATAATCGTAATCAAACTGATTATTTTATGGTTACAGAAGGAAAAATGAAAATTTGTATATATGATGGAGAAAAATCTTCTGATACTTTTGGAACATTAGTTGAAGTTTTTGCTGATGGAAATGATTTAAAAATAATTAAAGTACCAGGAAATTTTTGGCATGGAACAAAAACCATTAGTTCAACTAATTCTAAAACAGTTTATTTTTTAACAAATCTCTATGACTATGAAAATCCTGATGAAGAAAGAATGGATTGGAATGATTATTCTATAATTAATCCAAAAACACAAAATCCTTATGATTGGAATGTTGATGAGTAGGTACTGATTTGAAATTTTTAGTTTGTGGTGGTTATGGGTTTATTGGGAGTGAATTTATCAGAAATCATTTTGAACATAATCCAAATGATGAAATTATAAACATTGATAATTTGTCACTAGGCTCAAATAAATTAAATCTTGAAATAATTGAAAACAATCCTAACTATGTCTTTAAAGAAGGAAATATCATTGATGTTGAATTTGTAAAAAACCTTTCAAAAGATGTTGATGCTATCATTAATTTTGCTGCAGAAACTCATGTTGATCGAAGTATTGCAAACCCAAAACCCTTTTTGGATACTAACTTGTATGGGACTTATTCTCTTTTGGAAGCATCTAAAGAATTTGAAAAGTTATTCATTCATGTTTCTACAGATGAAATTTATGGTGATTTAGAAAAAAATGCTAAACCATTCTCTGAAACTAATAATTTGAAACCTAGTAATCCTTACGCTGCAACAAAAGCATCTGCTGATCTTTTAGTTCAATCTTATACAAGAACTTACAAAACTAATTGTATAATCACTAGATGTACAAATAATTTTGGTCCATTTCAATTTCCAGAAAAACTTATTCCAAAAACAATCATTCGTGCTCATAAAAATTTAAAAATTCCTTTGTATGGAGATGGGAATCAACTTAGAAGTTGGATTTTTGTAACGGATCATGTCCAAGCAATTGATTTAATTGCTAGAAAAGGCCTTTCAGGTGAAACTTACAATATTTCATCTTGGAATGAGATTTCTAATAGAAATATTGTTGAAAAAATCCTACAAAAAATGGAAAAATCTACAGAATTAATAGAATTTGTTAAAGACAGACCTGGACATGATAAACGTTATTCAATAAACTACGAAAAAATTAAAAATCAATTGGGATGGTCACCACAATTTAATTTTGAGAGTGCTTTAGAAAAAACAGTTGAATGGTATCTAAATAATTCAAAATTATGGGAACCTTTAGTGAATGAACAGACTTTACATCCACAACCTTGGACTTTAAATTGGAATTAGTTATTTTTCATCAATACTATGAGGATTTTCTCGCATAGTTTGGCTTTTGTTTTGTTTTTGATTTTGAAATTGAATTAATTTTTCAATTTTTTCTGATCCAAGGTTTGAAAATTTTGCAATTTCGTTTATTGAAAGATTTTTCTCTCTTCCATAAAGTATTAGATCTACAATATTGTAAGGAACTGCATAAAAAAATTCTTCATCACTTGTTTTAAAACTC
>Ga0315322_10002212_pt1 | contig 15009 bp, 14 predicted proteins | sample M110021515metaG_FD_203461 | JGI IMG/M metagenome (GOLD analysis project Ga0315322, IMG submission 203461) | Ammonia-oxidizing marine archaeal communities from Monterey Bay, California, United States - M1 100m 21515 | ecosystem: Environmental > Aquatic > Marine > Intertidal zone | place: USA...
GACACTATAGAGGACACTCTTTCTACTCCAGAAGAAATTAAAGAATTATTTGGTGATGAAATTTATCAGCTTGTGGATGGGGTTACTAAGATCAGCCAGATTCATTTTGCAAGCCATGAAGAGAGTCAGGCCGAAAATTATAGGAAGATGATTTTTGCTATGGCCCATGATATCAGGGTGGTTTTGATTAAGCTTGCCGACCGAGCTCATAATATGCAGACCCTGGGTTCTCTGTCAGAGGAGAGACAGAGAAGAATTGCACGGGAAACTCTTGAAATCTACGCTCCAATTGCCAACCGTCTCGGTATTGGATGGTTAAAGGCAGAGTTGGAAAGTGGTTCTTTTCGTTATCTTTATCCTGAAGAGTTTCGAGTGATTGAGGAAAAAGTAGCGAAGGGCAAAGATAACCGGGCCCAGTATGTGGAAAAAGTCTCTTCCCGGATAATGAAAGAATTGAAGGCGGTGGGAATTTCAGGGGTGGTTGAAGGGAGACCTAAACAATTTTTTAGTATCTATAAAAAGATGATGGATCAGAATATTAGTTTTGAGGATGTTTATGATCTAATTGGTGTAAGGGTTTTGACGGAATCTCTGGGCGATTGTTATTCTGTTTTAGGTTTGGTGCATTCTATTTGGAAACCCATACCTGGGAAATTTAAGGACTATATTGCTATGCCCAAGCCCAATATGTATCAGTCTCTGCACACTACAGTAATTGGTCCAAGAGGAGAAAGAGTTGAGGTGCAAATTCGCTCCGAGCAAATGGATAAGGTTTGTCAAGAGGGGATTGCATCTCACTGGAGTTATAAGGAAAAAGTTGATGGTGATGAAAAACCGATAAATCAGCAGTTATTATGGGTCCGACATCTTCTTGAAAATCAAAAAGACTTAAAAAACCCAAAAGAATTTCTCAATGCCTTCAAGGTAAACTTGTTTCCAGATGAGGTTTATGTGTTTACGCCTGGAGGGGATGTTATTGCCCTGCCTTGTGATGCTACCCCCGTTGACTTTGCATTCGAGGTTCATACAGACGTAGGGTGTCATTGTAAGTCCGCGAAGGTGAACGGAAAGGTTGTTCCTCTTATGTATAAGTTGCAGGATGGGGATCAAGTGGAAATCACCACTCTGAAGGAGGCGTCTCCTAACATTGACTGGCTTTCCTTTGTTAAAACTTCTAAGGCACGTAGCCGAATATCCAACTACATAAATGCCGAAGAGCGCTCAAGAAGTTTGTGCCTGGGCAAAGAACTCTTGGAGAAAGAAATTTGCGAGTATGGTCTTGATCCGGCAATAGAAATGAAAGGTGAGGCTTTCAAAGAAGCTACCCAGGCTTGCGGTTTTAATTCTATCGAAAGTTTGTTGATGGGAATTGGAATTGGAAAACTGTCGACCCACCATGTCATCGAAAAATTGATTTCGAAAGAAAAACTGGAGGGTAAAGAATCCCGTGATAAGAACCTAATCAAACTTAAGGAAAGCCAGCCACCAGAGTCTTCGCGTAATGCAATTAAGGTGCAGTGTTTTAATGAAAATATTTTCATTCGTATTGGTAAATGTTGTAATCCTCTCCCTGGAGAGCCGATTATAGGATATATCACGAGAGGCAGAGGGGTGACGGTCCATCATATTGACTGCCCAGGCTTTGCAGATATCATCAATGATCCAGAAAGGTTGGTAGGTGTTCAATGGGATGCTGGTCTGAATGTCATTTATCAGGCTCATATTACTATTGTTGCGGCAGACAAGCCCGGAATTATGGCCACAATCAGTCAGTCTTTTGCGGAATGCGGAGTCAATATTACTCGCGCAAATATTCAGCAGGGGTCAAACAAGAGGGCCTACTTCGATCTGTCTATAGAAGTCCAGGATGTGGAGCACCTGAACCAAATTCTTGAAAAAATACGTCAGATAACTGGTGTTATTTACTTGGAGCGGATCAAAGACTTTAACAAAAATTCACCGATCAAAAACAGGTTGGAGGCCCTGAGTTAGAAACTGGGGCACAATAAGAAAGGGAGGTGGGCCTACCTGATAGCTTTAGTGATTTTTCCTGACTTGATACAACGGGTGCAGATTTTCATTGTTTTGACAGAACCCTTCATGACAACACGCAACTTTTTTATATTTGGTTTCCAACGTCGGCGAGTTTTATTGTTAGCGTGACTGACATTGTTGCCGAATTGGGGTTTTTTATCACAAACTTCACATTTTAAGGACATCAAATTCTCCGAAATAGATTGTCTTGATTATTGCTTGATGCTAGCATAACCATGTTAAACGGGCAAGATATTTGAATAGGACTTGGAAAATCATTATGATTGTCGATAAAAATACCACGATCAACGAGATTCTTAATGCCTATCCTGAGGCCATGAGGTTTTTTAATGAAAAAAAAATGTCTTGTGGCAGTTGTTTTGCTGTGAAATTCGATACACTGGAAAATGGGGCACTAATGCATGGTATGGAGGTTACCACTCTGATTAGCCAGCTTAAACAGTTTTTGCAGGCCTCTCCTACCCGTAATGTATCCACCCTAAACAAATAGTTTACTTAGGTTAAAATTATACTAAATTTTTATGTGGGCTCTGCGTCTGTATAAGGATAGAGAGAAAAGTTAACCGAGAAACTCTGATTCAGTGATCATGTTTTTAAGAACTTTTTCGGCAAGTTCATCACTGGATACGTGATAGTTTCCATTTTCTATTTGCTCCTTGATCCGACCCACTTTTTCGATACGAATATCAGGAGTATCATTGACTGCCTTGGTGGCCTGTTGAATGTCTTTTGCCTTAGAAGATATAGCTACCTGCTCAGTGCTGCTGGACGCAGAAACCTTGCCTTGCGTATTAGAAGTAGTTATCTTCTCCCCGGATTTGACACGGTTTTGAATAGATTTGCTTTTAATGCGAAAATCGTTGCCTGGAATTTCCATCCTATATACCTCTGTAATTTAAATCTACTAGCATCAGCTTAACTTTTTACCTTTGAGGAGTAAAGACCTTTTTCCAACCCTCTAACGTGAAAACTGCTCATTTATTATAACTATCGGAACAGAAAGGGTGAACTTTAACGAAAAATTGTCATGAATGACAGGTTTTTTTACCGCATATAGTTAAAATAAATCTTTAACAACTATTTTTTAACTGAAGTCCAAAACGAATTTAGTATATAGATTCATATTTAGGTCTCTTTTAGGACCATTTTCGTATGCTAAAACGAGATTTTGCTAGAGTCGTAAATTGACTTTTGAATTCTAAATAACTTGTTTTAATTGTTTTTATGATTTTAATCTAGCTTGAGATATTTTCTGATAAATTGGATCAACCTCCGTATCGATAGGCTATGCTTGGAGGGTTTTTAATTATGGCGAGCTTATTTAGCCTGCTTTGCTGTCAAAGCTTGCGTAAAACGGGAATCATATCTAGTCTATTGAGGTAGTTCTAAATTTATTCGGATCCTGTGCGCGATTTCGTGAGACATACCACCTTTAAAATTTTACAGTTGGGCTAGCAGAGAGACTCAAGTAAATTCAGGGATCCGAAAAGCAGAAAAAAATCATTAAATAATCAATTCTTTTTGATCAAATGCTCATAAAGTATTATTTTAATTGGTAGAAAAAAGGCCGACAGGCATAAGTAATTTAAAATATTGAAAGGTTTATGCTATATGAGGCAAGTAGAACGGGTTCGAAATTTAATAGTAGTTGGAAGCTTGGTTGTCGTACTTTTCTGGAGTCTACCCTCTTTTGGGAGTTCTATTGACTCTAAAAAGTATTCGAGAGTTATATGGAGTTATCTTGAGACCCTTTGTGCTTTTGGCCCGAGAAACCCTGGCAGTGAAGGGCATCAAGCAACTTTGGACTTGATTCGTAGGGAAGGTGAAAAATATGCTGATCAGGTGTTAGAATATCCATTTTTAGTACGAACATCGATTTCATCGTCTCAAGAGATGGTTAACTTAGAGCTCAGGTTTCATGGAACACAAGGTGGCACTCCTATTTTGATTGGTGCACATTTTGACACACGACCTTTTGCTGATGAGGATTCAAATCCTGAAAAGTTGTTAGAACCTATAATGGGCGCTAACGATGGTGGTTCTGGCACAGCGGTTTTGCTTGGTATTGCGCAATATCTCAATCAGCATCCTGTTGCCCGGCCTGTTCACTTATTATTTTTTGATGGAGAGGACTTTGGTGCTAAAGATTCTGGGTTGAGACTATTAGGGTCGACCTATTACGCTCAGAAATTGGCTCAGGAAGAAAGAGCCAAGTGGCCTTATTGGGTGTTGATCATTGATATGATAGGGGATAAAGATTTGCAGATTTTTAAGGAGTCCTATTCCCTCAAAGGTAGTTCAATTTTTCTCGATAAAATATATCGAATTGCTAGAGAGAAGGGCTTAAAGTCATTTAAGGAGAAAGTTAAATATACTATTTATGATGACCATTACCCCTTCCACCGCATGGGCATTCCCTCTACATTATTGATTGATTTTGATTATCCTCATTGGCACACCCTTGCCGACACTCTTGATAAATGTTCCGTTGAAAGTATGTTTTCTGTTTTCTCTGTTTTGATGAAGATGATCAAGGATTTGTAGCGGGAATTTTAGGATATTCTATGGGTAATGTCGCAACTAGAAATGAAAAGCGCTAGTGCTGATGACGAGTTTTTATGGCCAGAGCCTTTCGAAAAAAATCAAATGAAAAAAACTATCACTTTTTTCGGTTGGGGTTTTTTTAAGCAGGAACTAGTTGATTTTTATATAAATCGATACATTTAAAAAATAGCTATTTATATGTTAGAAATTATTATTACTGAATCGACAATTAATGTGTTGTAGGAAGTTCGAAGAGTTTTTTTTTGGCATCTTCGTTGAGGGGGTCGATTTCGAGAATTATTTTTAATTCTTTCTCCGCATCTTGAAAATGTTGGTTTTTTTTGTGAATTTGATAAAGCTTCCAATGCATAGAAAGAAAATCAATACCTTGACTTTGGGAAAGCTCAAATGCTTTCCGGGCTTCATCGAGTTGGTTGAGTGCGAACAGTGAATTACCCAGGTTGAAATGAGCAATTGCAAACTCTGGATTAAGATTGAGAGCTTTTTTCAAAAGCTTAACAGCTTCATAGTGATGTTTCTGCTTGTTTAAGGCCGCTCCTAGATTGGAAAGGGCCTGGATGAAATTAGGATAAACCTCAATTGCTTTTTTAAATGTACTCACCGCTTGATCCAGTTTGCCTGCTCGAAAATAATATCCTCCAAGATTCGATAAGGCTTCTGGAAAATCAGGGTTCAGTGCCAAGGTTTTTTCATATTGGCTAATGGATTTGTCTAGCATGCCCAAGTTTCGGTAGGCAGCCGCGAGTTCGTAATGAGCAAGTACAAAGCTTGGGTTCTTAGATAGTATTTTTTTAAACTCAATGATTGCTTTTTCGGGGTCTGCCAATTCGTGCAGAAAATAACTTCCCCGGTAATACATTGCCTCGAGAGATATTTTATCTTGATCCAATAGACTTTCTATCGAAAAGAAAGTTTTAGCATCCAGATATTGATTAACCGTGTTTATGGGAAGCGCAAGGTTAACAGATCGCCCCTCTATCGTTGCCAATCCTATAACTTGGTTAAACTTGTTGATAACCGGCCCACCGCTGAAACCAGGACCGAATGGAGTGGTTGTGTAAATAAAAGGTAGTTTGGGGTCGGATTGCGGATGAATCCCAAGAATAAAGCCATAAGTTTGGACTATTTGGCCTTTATCTTCGTTTACTTGTTCGGTAAGGTAACCTAGGGCGCTTGTGTATTCATATGGCTTTAGGTTTGAGGGGTCTCCGATTTCAAGTGTAGAGTACAATCCTTCCACTAGTTTTACGATGGCGAAATCTTTAGCTCGATCGATCTTAATTATTCCTATTACTTCTGAACGCGAGCCGTCGGGGAAATGGACGTCAATGGTGTGAGCATCTAACAGTACGTGATAATTTGTTACCAGAGTTCCTTCGGGGCGAGCAACAAAACCTGAACCGGTTCCAATTATTTTTCCTGTCGTGTCTTTTGCAATGAGCAGTGCCACAGCATTTTTATTAACTTCATGGGCACTTACAGATCCAACAAGTATAACAAAGCTAATGATAAGGAAATATATAGGGAGTAAAGTTAAACGTCTTTGCATATCTTAATAATTTACGGCTTAAATAGGTCGTTCCTTGCAATGCAAGGAGAAAAACTTCATTTGTTATGAGCCCATTCTATAAATTGACTGTGCCGATTACAACTGAATAAAAAAATATCCTTAAAAAGATGATGTTCAAGAGAAACCTATGAAGGTGGTATGAGAGGGATATAAAAACCCGGGTCGACTCTGAAGCCGACCCGGATTATAGGAGAAGTTTACTTAACGTTAATTGTCACTGTGGATGTCAAAGCGGGGTCATAGGGAACATGATTTCCTTTGGCAAATAGAGTGCGGATGATGTGCTTGCCAGCAGAGAGTTTTATTTTTTTGCAGGTGGAACCATCTCCCATATGAATGTGGTTTGCATCTTTTCCAACAGGTTTACTTAAATCTTTTGGTAGGTTTACGTCAACTATAATGTGGTGATGACCTTTGCCTTCGTTAATACCTTTTTTGGCTGGTTCTACTTCAACCCCTTCTGTGGCCATGCAAACCTTAACCGGGCTTGAAACCATGGCGCCGGTGGGAGGATCTGTGATGGTCACAGCGTTACCAGCAAAAGTGCAGTTGACTCCAGCGATAAAGAGAAAGCTTAAAAACGTGATAAACTTTGAGTAAATATGTTCCATTTTTTTATTCCTTGAAATAAGGTTGTTGATTTTCTTACTGCTTTAGTACTTTAAAAAAGATGATCTGAGGTTAGATTTAAAAAAATCGAAAAAGTTTCAGAAAAAATTGAAGACGGATATTGGTAAATTTTCCCTATTTTTCTTGACATCGGAATCTGAGTTACATAGTCTCTAGTATTCAGTTTCATTTCCCTTGGGGCTCGTCAGAAAAAGAGCGTGTGCCCGATTTTATGTTTCTTTCAGGAGGTTTAGATGGTAGTTACCGGAGAGTGTAGGCTCCTTCACACTTGTGAAATGTGTGAGTTTAATAATGAGACCGACTGCAAAGCTGATAAAAACGAACATAATCGCTGGCTTGTTAACAAGCGAATGAATGAGATCAAGCACAAGATTATTGTTGGTAGCAACAAAGGTGGTGTTGGGAAGAGTACTGTGACAACCAACCTTGCTATTGCACTTGCGGAAAAAGGCTTTGCTGTCGGACTGGCAGATGCCGATCTTCATGGTCCTAACATCCCAAAATTATTGCAGGCTGAGAATGTACGATTGAAATCTACAGATGTTGGCATTGATCCTTATGAAACTAAGAATGGTCTTAAAGTAGCTTCGTTAGGGTTTCTCATTGAAGACCCGAATATGCATATTGCATGGAGAGATGCCGTTAAATATGACTTTATTATTGAACTGCTAGGAAATATAAACTGGGGTCCCTTGGATTACCTCCTTTTTGATCTTCCCCCTGGTACTGGAAACGAACAAATCACCATCATTGACTTTATTGGTGAGGTGGATGGTTGCGTTGTGGTCACTACCCCCCAGGATTTAGCGATTCTTGACGCCCGAAAAATGATTTCTTTTGCTCGAGATAGTAATGTTCCCATAGTAGGGGTGATTGAAAATATGAGCACGATGTCCTGCCCGCATTGTAATGAGAAAATTGATGTGTTTAAAAAGGGCGGTGGAAAGCAATTAGCGGAAGAACTTGTGTTGCCATATCTAGGCAGTATTCCTCTGGATGGAGATATTGTTGCTAATTCTGATAGTGGAGATCCTGTGGTTTTGTCCCGGCCTGATTCTGTGGCAGCTAAATCCTTTTTGCAATTGGCTGGTAATGTTCATAAATTTCTTAACCCCGAATAGCCTGGGAAAATTAATACTTCGAAATTATTTTGATGAGTAGACCTTATAGGTCGTTTTTTTACGTATGATAGTACTTTTTTTAATGCAAACTATGAATTGCATTTTCTGATAAGATTGATAGATAATGATCCTATAGCTTAAGGCTCTTTGTTTCTGGAACTGACCATAGTTCCTCCATAAAAGTTTTTCCCTTCTTTAATAAACTTCATATGCATTTTAGTTTTCTTGATAAATTGATTCTCAAAAATATTCTGGCAATTTCTTTTGTGCTCTCAGTCATTACAACTGTTGAGGTTTTTGCGAGTTCTCACAAGCATTCCATATATTCGAATAATCCAGTCGCAGCAGAAGTGGATGGGAAACCTATTTATTTGGATGACCTCAAACATATTCGCATTCAGGAGGTTCTCAAACAACTGCATGAGATGCAGACCCGGGCATTGAAGGAAAAAATTCTCACTAAGCTTATTGAACAACATCCTGAATCTTTTTCCGAACAACTTCCCAAGGTTACACAAGAAGAAATAAAAAAGTTTTATGAAACCAACCCAGGTATCAAAGAGATAGGCAGTCTTTCCCAAGTAAGCGCTGAAATTCGCGACTACCTCGAAAAGAGTGTTAGGGAAGCTCATGTCGAAAGACAGTATCAGCATGCGATTCGGCAGGGCTGGGTCAAAGTTTATTTGGAGCCTCCAAATGATTTTCGTTTAGTAGCGGGACTTGGTACAGCAATGGTATGGTCAAAAGAAAATTCCTCTTTAAACAGACGGGTTTTAGTTTTGGAATATTCTGATTTTCAATGTCCCTTTTGTAAGCGAGTTCAATTAACTTTGGAAAAGATTAGAAAAAAATACTCCAACGAAGTTCAGTTTGGTTATCGCCATTTCCCGCTTCCTTTTCATAAAGAAGCTCAAGGTTTAGCCCAAGCTGTTGAATGCGCCAGAGATCAAGATAAGTTTTGGGAACTTCAGAGTCTTTTCTATAAAAATATTTCTAACTCTGCGAATGATAAAGAAGTTTTAGGTATGGCGAAGCGAGCAGGAATAGATAATATTCGGGATTTTGAATTCTGTTGGCGTAACGGAAAATATGCAGAGCGTGTAAAAAATGATATACGTGACGGAATTGATTTGGGTATCCAAGGAACCCCGACTTTTATTTTAGGGGTCTACGACCAAGAAACCCAAACTGTGTCTGGGGAAATGTTTTCTGGCGCGGTATCTGAAGAAAAGTTTGTCCAGGTTATAGAAAAATATCTTTCCTCTATTCGAACTGAAGCTAATTTGAGCCGATAGTTCCTTTGCTATGATCAGAATACTAATTTTTATTCTGGCTATTTTCCCAGTTACTGTTTTCGCAAAACCCTTTCTTTTTTCCAAACCAAATATTTCTTTCAATCCCAGTGTAAAATTGAATATGACAGTTGATAGATACTTGGCCTACCCTGGTGACCATTTCAAGTTATATCTTTCTGTTCAGATTGAGGAAGGTTGGCATATTTATTCTTTACAGCCTATGGATGGTAATGAGTTACTAGCAACTCAAATTATGCTTGAAGATAATAGTTTTGAAAGTCAGAAGCACTGGCAGGAGTCTCCAATTCACCTGATTCAAGATGAAGCCCAAGAAAAATTGGTTAAAGGCCATGTCTTAACTGCTGAGTTTTACAATAGTTTTCGAGTACCCATAAACCTCACATCAGGAAACCATTCTATAAAAGGTAAATTGCTATATAAGGCCTGTAATAATAGCCTTTGTACTCTTCCTCAAAGCCTTTCTTTTGCAAGCCATATTCATGTGAGTATTGCTAAATAGCAATTTCAAGTTTTTCCCATCAGAATCGCCTTTCCTTATTCAGATACAATAGGATAAACTAATGATTTTAGTAGTGAATAAAATTAATAAAGTTTTGTATTGTGCTGCATATGAAAATCACGACAACACATTCGAAGATAGAAACCTCGACAACCCTTAAGAGTTTAATTAAGGAGCGGTTGAATAAGGATGTCATAAGGTACCTTGAGTCTATAACTCAAATTGGTGGCCGTTTGAATGTGCCTGTTTATGCGGTTGGAGGTTTTGTTCGAGACCTGATTTTAAATGTACCTAACAAAGATATTGATATTGTTGTTGAAGGGGAAGGGATTCCATTCGCGGTTTGTCTTGCTGAACTATTTGGCGGAAAGATTAAATCTCATGAAAAGTTTGGGACATCTGTAGTAATTTTGTCTAACGGTGATCGCATAGATGTAGCCACCGCACGGACTGAATACTATAAGTACCCGGCTGCTTTGCCAACAGTGAAGAGAGGTTCGATCAAATCAGATCTTTTTCGGCGTGATTTTACTGTTAATAGTATGGCGATTAAGTTGACCGGTACCAATGCTTTTTGCCTGATTGACTTCTTTAATGGGGAAAGAGATTTGCGAAGTAGAAAAATTCATGTCCTTCATGGTTTAAGCTTTATTGAAGACCCTTGTAGGTTATTCCGAGCCATACGGTTTGAGCAGAGATTCGGTTTTGAGATTGCTAGTAAGGAGCAGGTATTCATGCGAACTAGCATAAAAAAAAATCTGGTAGATTCTTTAAGCGGAACACGTTTATTCAACGAGATCAAGCTACTGCTCAATGAAAAAAAAACCATGGATTGTATTCGCAGAATGCAGGAGTTTGATCTGTTTCAGTTTGTTTCTCCAGAAATGTTTAAAGAGCCGCAAGATCTAGAGGTCCTTGAGAGGCTAGAGTCAATATTTCTCTCTGAAAAGAGGATCATTATTAGAGGAAAACCGAAAGTCTGGTATGTATATTTGCTGGGGCTTTTTTATTCTCTAGATGAAGTAGCATTTTTAAAAGCGGCTAAACGTTTGAATTTGCCAAATCGCATAAAAAACTCATTGTGCGAAGATAGAACTCAATGTCGTGAAAGCTTGGAGAAATTGACATCCAAAAAGAAGTGCGAGCCTGTAGAGGTTTACCATGCTTTTGCCAACCTTTCTGTTGAGGGGGTTGTTTTTTTAATGGCTTTGTCTTCCACGGATAGGATCAATAAATATGCAAATATTTATTTCAATCAGTATCAGGGTAGGATGAAACCCTCTTTGACCGGTAACGATCTGGTGAAGATGGGTGTGGAACCAGGCCCAGTTTATAGGTTTATCCTTAATGCGCTTCGGGAAGCGAGGATTGAGGGTAGTGTGAAATCAAGAGAAGAAGAGACTGCTCTGGTAGAAGAACGATTTCTGAAGCCTTGAAATTTAAAACTTTCTGATTGTAAACAGATTCAATTACAACCTCTTAAATATGGAGTTGATAAGTTTTTTGAAGTTTAGATGGGAACTAATATACCTATTAAAATCAGAGAAGTGCAGAACAAGCTATCCTCTTAGTTATTCTATAGTTATCAACTTAGGTTGTCTCCTGGTATTTAACTTAACCCTGATTGATCGAGATATATAGTAGTAAAAATTCTTTATTTTTTGTTTTTTTCAAGTATGTCTTAACCTATAGTATTTTTGATTTATATGGAACTATGTTTTATCACCTTTTTTTTACGTGAGTTTTTGGAGTAAGTTCGAAAATATTAACCCTATAATTATTTCTATCGTTATCCTGTTTCAAGCTTGATATGTCATGGATTAAAGCGAGTAACAAATATGCTACAATGATTAATAATTATTCTATTTTAATAAGTGAAGAGGTGATATGTCGTGGCGAGTGTTGAATACCTTATTAAGCAATTTTTGACTCCGGATAAAAAAAATCTCGATTTGAGCAATCAGAACATTGGAGACAAAGGGGCCGTCCAGCTTTCTACGTCGAAAAATCTCCGGAAGCTGAAAAAACTAATTTTACCTAATAACAATATTAGTGATGAAGGAATTGCTGCGATTGCGAATTCGGAAAACTTCAAGAATTTGACCGATCTTGATATTTATGGGAACGTTATAAGTGATGATGGGGTCAAGGTGATAGCTAAATCGCCTCATATGAAGAACCTCAAAAAACTCAGCTTGTATGGCAACCTGGTTGAAGATGAAGGTGCTATTGCTATTGCGGAATCCCAGACACTTTCTAAACTAAAACATTTATTTATTACCTCAAACCGAATTCGGCGTGAGGGAATTGAATCGCTCCAAAAAGCAAAATGTCGCACCCGACTTTGCCATCTTCATGTGGATGATATGAAGGATTTTTATTACGAGGAAGTTACAGATGAAGATGATGAGGATTTGATCAATAGTTGGGAAGAGATAAAGGCCCGGGCTGAGAAAGACGGGGATTTAGAGGATTAACCTTTCAAATGCTGAAGTATATTTTTCTATCAACCCTAGTTCTCCTGTCTTTAAGCTGGGCTCAATTGACATCGTCCGAGCCTATAAATTACCAGGAACTTTTTGCTGATAACCTTTCAAGGGGAGGTCAGGTTTTAAATCTCTCGGGGAAAAATATAGGAGATGAAGGCCTAAAAATTCTTCTTAAGCAAGAATTCATAAGAAAGCTTAAAAAAATTGATCTGAGGTATAGCGCAATCAGCTCAACAGGAGCAATCATACTAGCTCAGACCCAGCCTTTACCAAAACTTAGGACTTTAATTCTGCGACATAATTTTTTTGCAGATGAAGGCACTGTGGCCTTGGGCAATTCATCAAGTTTCCCTAATCTTGAGGTCTTACAGTTGGGGTGGAACGAAGTCCGCGATGCAGGAGCTTTGGCATTAGCAAGTTCAAAAAATTTTCCTAAATTGAAGAAACTCGACTTAAGAGGTAACTTCCTGTCTGGAAAAACAAAAGGTTTACTTAGGTCTTCCTTTGCGCACCTAAAATCGTTGCGTATTTTTCAATCTCAATAGTCACAGCTAAAACCTAGTTGTTAATCCAGTTACTTTGCTGAAAGAGTAGAAAGTTTTTTGGTTTTAGGAGTTTTGGTTATGCTCTAGCGCCGAAATGAAATTCCTTTGGTTTCTTCCAATACACTAAGTCTATGGAATAAACATAATCTAAGTAAGGTAAGCAAAATGTCCTCCTACTTTATGAAACCTTCTAATACACGAAGGTGACTCGGGGGAGATTTTTTGGCTGTCTACCTAATATATTTTGTGTTTAGACTTTCATTATTCCGGTATCTTCATCATAGAAGAATGTGTCTCCATCCGGACCACGGTAGGATATTTCCTTTACCTCCCATATTTGTTTCTTTTTGACATCTGCTTCTGCGGCATGAAACCTTCCATTTTCTTCTCTCTGCAAAAGGAGGAATTTGTTGTCATTATTTGAAACAATTTCCCAATTAAAAAAATCACTTTGAACCTTTCGTTTTTCGTAGTCTATACTGATGATGTTCATTTACTGCAACCCCTTTAATCTTAATGTTTTACTAATAATTAATATTGGTGGCAATTTCACGAGCTTTATCCATAGACCGCTTTTTACTGGCAACGGTAGTATTTTTAAGAATACGAAGAGCCAGTTCAATAGTTGAGTCATGTTCTGGGCTTAAGGTGATGCCTTGGTTTTGAAAAAATTTATTTAGACTAGATACTTTTAAATTCAATGAAGGCTGCATAGAGCTGTTCTTATCATGTGCATTCGATGAAAAAGGTGTCTTCACAATTTTATGGTCTGCTTGGCTCACTATATCATTGATGATTTGAATTTCCGGAACAATACCATGTTTGGTGATATCCACTCCTGAAGGTGTGTAATATTTTGAAGTGGTGAGGCGTAGCCCGGAACCATCACTCAACCTGAAAATAGTTTGTACGGAACCTTTGCCGTAAGAATTTTCACCAATTATCAAGGCCTTTCCTGAATCCCTCAATGCTCCGGCGACAATTTCTGATGCACTAGCACTATACTCGTTAACGATAATAGCGACTGGCATCTGATGTAGACTGTCTTTATATAAGCCGCGATATTCTTCATAATCATGCGTCTCTCTTCCTTGGGTATAAACGACCATACGACCCTTAAATAGAAAATGGCTGGCTACTTTTACGGATTGAGTTAGCAGCCCGCCAGGGTTTCCACGTAAGTCTATAATGAATCCTTTTACTCCATTTTTCTTAGCTTCATTTAAACCTACTTTCAATTGTTTTTCGGTTTGTTTCGAGAAACTGTTGATCTTCAAATAACCAATTTGATTATCGAGCGTTTTATATTCGACCGTATTTATTAAAATAATTTCACGAGTTAGATTGTAAGTACGTTTTCTTGCTTCTATGGGTCGAAGAAGAGTCAACTTAACTCGAGTTTCGGGGTAGCCTCGAAGCAAGTCGGCGAGCTCTTCAATATGCATTCCAGTGATTTTATTGCCGTTCACACTTACGAATGCATCATCGGCTTGAATTCCAGCTCTTTGAGCTGGAGAATTTTTCATGGTTTTAACCACATAGAGCCGATTATCTTTCATGGTGATGACCATCCCTAATCCTCCATATTTCCCTTCTGTATCGCGCATGGATCTTTTAAAGGAATCCTTATTCATATACTGGGAATATGTATCAAGAGAACTCATGACACCTTCAATAGCCGAGTTTTCTAAGTTATTTTTGGTAATGGTCTTGCCTGGCTGATTGTGAAGGAAGTAATAGACCCTTTCGAGTTCGTCCCAATTGTGACCTCTGTCGTAAGTAAGCTTATATTGTGTTCCTTTTTTCTTATACTTTATGGTATTGATGTCGAGATTTTTGCTGAGAGTGAATAACTCAGAGTCTATGTTTTTTATCATTCCCTCAATAGCAGCGGAGAATAGCTTTTTGTGGTTAGGCGGGTATACATATTTATCGGAAACCAAATCTATGATCTCCTCAAATACTTCCAAGTCGCTACTGAAAAACCCTGCTTCAGCAACTTTATGGCTGTCTGGGACCAAAGAACTGGCGAAGTATAAGGTGGCTAAGATTCCTGCCAGGAAACTTAACGAGTATTTGCGGGAGTTTTTATTTAGGTTCATATTAAATCTTTAGAGCCGGGTAAAATTTAAATCTAAGTGACCTTAAAATTAACTATTATTCTTCAAAATATCAGTAAAAATCAGTTCCAGATTGTCTGTCATTTCTTCAACGCTTCC
>Ga0315322_10002214_pt1 | contig 15008 bp, 15 predicted proteins | sample M110021515metaG_FD_203461 | JGI IMG/M metagenome (GOLD analysis project Ga0315322, IMG submission 203461) | Ammonia-oxidizing marine archaeal communities from Monterey Bay, California, United States - M1 100m 21515 | ecosystem: Environmental > Aquatic > Marine > Intertidal zone | place: USA...
GAAAGGTCGCAACGCCAGAACAGGCGCAGGAAGTTCACGCTCTGATCCGTAAGCAGCTGGCAGAACATACTGATGAAGCGACTGCCAATCAGGTGGTAATCCAGTATGGTGGCAGTGTAAAACCCGATAACGCCGGAATTCTGTCTGCACAGCCCGATATCGACGGGGCACTGGTCGGAGGGGCGAGCCTCAAAGCTGAGGACTTTCTGGCAATTGCCGAACAATTTGCTCACGCCAGCTAATTCGTGTCATCGGGATAGCCCAGAATGGCTGCCCACGATACATTGTCGGATAGTTTCTGCCCTTTGGCCGCTTGACTGTTTTGGAGAATTCATTCGCAATGCTCATGTTCGTTCGCTTCTTTCTTGGATTCATGCTCGTTGCCACGTCAGTGTTTCTCATTCTGCTGGTGCTCATCCAGCGCGGACGTGGGGGTGGACTTGCCGGTGCACTCGGCGGTATGGGTGGCCAAAGTGCATTCGGTACCAAAGCTGGTGACTTGTTCACAAAGATCACGATTGGCGTCGCTACATTCTGGATTCTGCTCTGCATTCTCTCAATTAACGTACTGGGGACGCAGCAGTCACTCTTCAGTACAAACCTAGGAGCAGCGGCACCGGAATCAATGGAGGGTCTCGGAACAACTGAAGCGATGCCAGCGGAGATAGCTCCGGACCCTGCCAATGATCCCTCGGAGACTCCTGGTGATACCGGCGAATCGGACCCAGCAACGACTGAAGAAAAAAGTTCTTCTGGCTCACCAGAACCCACAAACGATTCACCAACTAACGCTTCGCCTGAACCGGCTTCGCCGGCTGAGAAGTCGGCTGAGTAAACCTGGAGGACTACCATGGCCCGCAGCATGACCGGATGCGGCGAAGGGTTTGCCGATAACCAGGGCGTCGCCTGCAGGGTTGAGATTCGCAGTGTCAATCACCGCCATCTCAAATGTAGCATCCGCACGCGTGAGGGTTTTCATCTTCTAGAGCCACGGCTTGAAGGACTGATCCGCGAACGCATCAAGCGAGGGAGTCTTCAAATAACCCTCGAAGTGAGTGGGTCGGCTGTTCCGACGGGTCGTCGGCTTGACCACGATCAACTCGGCGCGTATCTCGATGACTGGGAGTCTTTCTGTGATCAACGCGGCATCACAACACCTCCAACGATCGATCCGCTTCTGGGTCTCCCGGGGGTCTTGCTTGATGCACCACCGGATGCATCAGCCGTTGAAGCAACATGGCCAGTTGTTGCCGCTGCAACGTCAGCAGCAGTAAGTCAACTCGATACCATGCGACAGTCCGAAGGGGCGGCCCTGGTTACTGATCTCGAACAGGCCTGTGTTTCAATCGGAGATCTGGTGCAGCAGATCCGTAAACGTGTGCCAGAAGTTGTTGCTGAACACCGACAACGACTTCTTGACCGTGTTGCAAAAGTTCTGGAAACACACCAGACTCGTCTGGACGACAACGACGTGATCCGCGAGGTTGCCCTCATTGCCGATCGATCTGACATTTCAGAAGAGTTGGTGCGGCTAGAAAGCCATGTTGAGCAATTCCGAAGTCTCCTCAATGACACCGCGCCTGGCCGCAGTCTTGACTTTCTGGCTCAGGAACTTGGCCGTGAGGCCAACACCATCGGGTCAAAATCTGTTGATGTTGCCATCGCCCATGCAGTCGTTGATTTGAAGTCGCAGGTCGAAAGAATCCGCGAACAAGCCGCCAACATCGAGTAGCCTCGCCCAAGAAATACCCGCATTGCCGAGGGGCCACTTTCCAAGGCTACTCGTAGTGGGGTAAAACATGACGATGAGTCAAACTGAAGGTCAACTCGTCGTTCTCTCTGGCCCTTCCGGCGTCGGGAAGTCTACGCTTCTCCGCCGACTCCTTACTGACTTCTCGGAACTCATTCCAAGCATTTCTGCTACTACACGGCCGCCGCGTACTGGAGAAAAACCAGGCGTCGACTACCATTTCTTGTCGCCAGAAGAGTTTGAGACCGCTCAAAAAGCAGCCCGATTTATTGAGTGCTGCCAGGTATATGGCCGCGAATATTGGTACGGAACGCTGGAAGATGAGGTTACACCTCGCCTCACCCATGGGAAATGGGTTATTCTTGAAATTGACGTCGAGGGTACCCTTTCTATTTTGGAACGGTATCCTCAAGCGGTAACAATCTTTGTTGAGCCTTCCGATCCAGCGCATCTTGAAGAACGCCTTCGAGGCCGTGGTACTGAAAGCCCAGAGGCAATCCAACGAAGATTAGAAGTTGCTCACCGTGAACTTCGTCAGTCCGGTCATTACCGACACCGTGTCGTTAATGATTTGGTCGAAGACGCCCTTGCAAACATAAAAACGATCCTCACCGAAGCTGGTTTTCCAAACGATTCAACGGAACCAGCTTCAGCTTAAATAACCAAACCGTTAAGTCAGCCTCACAGAAAGCATTCGATATGATCGACGACCTCCGTGAAGAAGAAATCGTGAACAAAGTTGGTGGACGCTTCAAGCTATCAACACTCATCCAGAAACGTCTGGTTGCTCTTAATGCTGGCGGTCGCCCGCTCGTCGACATTGACAGCAATGACAAAATGCAGATTGTGATCGAGGAAATTAAGCAAGATAAGATTTTCCTCGACACGTCAATGAACCTCCGAATCACTGGTGAATCACCTGAAGCGGGAGCACCTATCGACTTCGACGCTAGTTTTTGATCAGAGTCTTTGCCGTTGATGTGCCTGCTAGGTACCCTCTGAAGCATCAGGCTTTCTGATCACTTCTCTTGTTGATGGAATATGTCGTGTCGAATCCACTTGCAGACCGCGAAATAGTCATAGCCGTTGGTGGTGGCATTGCGGCGTACAAAGTTGCCGCAGTAACTAGCGGACTCGTCCAGCGTTCTGCACATGTTTCGGTTGTTATGACTCGCAATTCACGGAAATTTATCGGCGAGGCAACCTTTGCTGCACTCACCGGGAGGCCCGTTGCCTTCCGCAGTTTCGACCCGAAAAGCTTTCCCTTAGGTGCCCACATTGAATTGGCCGAACGTGCCGAATTGATTGTCGTTGCACCGGCCACAGCAGACATCTTGGCAAAGGCAGCAACTGGTCTTGCTGATGACCTCCTCTCAACACTTCTTCTTTGTGCCACCTGCCCCGTACTCATGGCCCCCGCCATGAATGCAGCCATGTGGGAAAAGCCTGCCGTCCAACGGAACGTCTCACAACTGACGGAAGACGGCGTCGGCTTTATTCAGCCGACATCAGGCTGGCTCTCATGTCGCCAAACTGGCATTGGCCGCATGGCAGAACCCGAAACGATAACTACTGCCATCGAGACCGCCTTTGGCATTTCGTAGCAGGATTGGTTGTAGAGCAAATGGCACACATACTTATTACAGCCGGCCCTACTCGCGCTTATATCGATGATGTTCGATTTCTAACGAACGCCTCAAGTGGTCGCATGGCTGCCGCACTCGCAACGGCGGCCATTGCAAAAGGCAACACCGTGAGCATTGTGAGCGGCCCGGTGAGCGTCCAGTATCCAGCGGAAGCCCGAGTGACCTCGGTTATCTCGACTGGCGACATGCTCAAAAAGTCGCTCACGCTCCTCCCTCGGGTCGATGGCGTCATAGCCACAGCAGCACCATGCGACTTTGAGCCGAAACAGCGGGAAAAGGGGAAACTCCCAAGGCAGCGTGGCCTTGTACTGGATCTCAAGCCAACGCGAGACATTATCGCGACATTGGCGAGACAGGCCAAACCTTCTCAATGGATGGTCGCTTTTGCGCTTGAGCCAGATGGTGACCCGGCGAGAGCACTTAAGAAAATTACTGCGAAGAAGTGCGACCTCATTGTGTTGAATGATCTAACCGCATTAGACACCACAACAACGGCGGTCACCGTCTATGACCACTCCCACAAGCTGGTCGGACAGCAGGCAGGCACAAAAACAGTAGTCGCTCGCTGGCTCCTGGAACTGATTGGTTCACACTCTGGCAAAAGCGAATTAGGTAGTTAACCGACTTCGTTTGAGTTCCTCTGCTATGCTAGAGTTGTAGTGGCTCGAGCCACTTTGTACCTTCTTGATTATTGTCCCCCTTTTGCACCGCACTGACGTGATTAAAGTTGCTATCCTCGGCGCCACAGGATATACGGCGCTTGAATCAATAAAACATCTCCTCCGGCACCCCAACGTCGAAATTGTGGCGGTGACAAGCCGGCAGGAGGGGAATACACCTGTCTCGAGTGTGCACCCGAGTCTGGTTTCACGGCTCGACCTGCCGCTTGAAGATCTGAACCCCGAAGAAATAGCACAGCGGGCAGACGTTATTTTTTGTTGCCTGCCTCATTGTGCAAGTGCGTCAGTCGTCCCGACACTTCTCGACGCGGGTGCCAAAGTAATAGACCTCAGTGCAGACTATCGACTAGACGATGCGCCAACGTACCAAGAGTGGTATGGGCAACCTCACACCGACAGCGAACGTCTCGGCAAAATCGTTTACGGACTTCCTGAGTTATTTCGATCTCAGATTACCGGATCTACTCTTGTCGCCAACCCAGGCTGCTACGCCACAGCAGCCATCCTTCCCCTTGCTCCTCTCATCAAGGCCGGACTCATTGAGAGTAGTGACATTATTATCGATGCCAAAAGTGGTGTAAGTGGAGCAGGTCGCAATCCGAAACTCATGGCTCATTATCCCGAATGTAATGAGAGTCTTTCACCATATAACGTCGGTCGTCATCGCCACACACCAGAGATTGAACAGATCATCGCCCGGCATGCAACGACACAGCCAGAGGTTATTTTCACCCCTCAACTCGCCCCCATGGACCGTGGGATCCTTGCTACCATTTACGCAAAGCCTGCCTCCGGTGTTACAGAGAAACATATCGACGACGCATGGCAGCAGGCCTATGGAACAGAACACTTCATTCGACTTGTTGACCATCTACCCGGCACGAAAGACACCGTCGACACAAACTTCTGCGACCTGACCGCTCGGCTGGTCCGCGGTCGACTCATTCTCATTTCCAGCCTCGACAACCTTGTAAAAGGTGCTGCCGGTGCCGCCGTACAAAACCTGAATTGCATGCATGCTCTGCCAGAAACGACAGGCCTGCTCTAACCCCTCACCCATTATTCACAAACTGCCGATGGCTCCTGCTGAAACACCATTCCGCGGCCCGATTCCCCCGCTTCCTCAAGGATTTCAAGTTTCTGGTTTACACACCGGACTGAAGCGCAATCCGACCCGAGAAGATATTTCACTCATTGTCTCTGACAGACCAGCGACAGCGGCTGGTGTCTACACTCAGAATCTTGTTTTTGCGGCACCCGTCGCTTTTGACCGAGACCGCACCCCTGGAACTGGATTCCGCGGTGTTGTGATCAATTCTGGCAACGCAAACGCTTGCACAGGGACACAGGGCGAATCTGATACAGCCGCCATGGCAACCCTGACTGCAGAGGCAATCGGTAGCATCGAGAGCAGTGTTCTCGTAATGTCGACAGGCATTATCGGTGAATTTCTTCCAATGGAGACCATCAAAACAGGCATTCACTCAGTGGCCAACCAGTTGGCAGCAGATGAGGAAAGTGTCATACGGGCGGCGCGCGGATTTTTGACAACAGACACCCGCCCCAAACTTGCTGGTGAAGCGTTCGGAAAAACTCCGTCGGGCGAAAGGTACCAGATGCTTGGTATCGGTAAAGGCGCAGCCATGATTGGACCGAAACTTGCTACCATGCTCGGCCTTATCCTCACCGACGCTGCGATTACTCCTGAAGATGCGCAACGTCTCCTTTACCAAGCGACAGATCTTTCTTTCAACTGCGTGAGCGTCGACGGTCACATGAGCACAAACGATACTGTCCTGCTCCTCGCGAACGGTGCCGCCGGAGGAGAACCTCTCACAGGAAAAAATCTTGAGGCGTTTGAGACTGCTCTCATGAAAACGTGTGATGCGCTCGCCCGAGAGATCGCTGACGATGGAGAAGGAGCGACTCATGTCATACGTATAGAGATCACTGGTGCCGAGGGCCGGGAGGATGCCCGCCGAGTTGCCCGAGCAATAGCCGATAGTCCCTTGGTCAAAACCGCGATTGCTGGCGCCGACCCAAATTGGGGCCGAATCGTCTCTGCTGCCGGATACGCGGGCGTCTCGTTTGATCCTGGGCGGCTTACCCTGCGTGTCAACGGTTTTGAGCTCTTCAAAAGTGCCTCTCCAGTCGGTTTTGACGCTGAAAAAGTGTCAAAATCAATTCGCGAGAACCGGGAAGCCTTGATTGAAGTCGATTTGGGTGATGGGCCGGGCACAATCCGCTTCTACACGAGTGATCTGACCGCAGAATATGTCCGGCTCAATGCTGACTATCACACGTAGCGGGAGACTCCCCTTCCCTAGCTGCCCTAGGGTGTATATTTTGCTTATTCAGCAAGGCTGTCTTCAGACACCTTGAGACGCTTCCTTTTTCCGTCGGAACCTTGTCAATGTTGCAACTCAACGACCAACACCCAGCTGTCCACTCTATTTGGAGAACCAAAAGCAGAGTGATTCCTACATTTTTGTCGTTCTCAACAGAACTGGCTACCCCGTTGATTGGGGATTTCCGGCTCATTCAAGTCACAAATAATGAAGAATCGACTGATGAAGACCTCGACGTTGGTGATGACAGCGATGTGGAGAGTGACGATCCACTTGCCGATGAAGATTCTAACTTCGATGATTTCGATGACGAATTTGATGATGACTTCCAGGAGGAAGAAAGCGATCCTGATTGGGAGCATCCGGATGACCTTCGCCCGGAGGCACCTCCACCGAGCAAGTCTGGTGGCAAAAAGTAACAAGGCGGCCGTATCCTTCGGAGTCAGCCATGAACAACGCAAATGCCCCTCAACACGAGAACGCATCTCTCAGCGGTTATCCGTGGTTTGGTGTCTTGTCACAGCTTGAGTTTGACATTGAATTTTTTGAGCAGCTTTTTACCCGTGATAGGACATCGACGGAAGTGTGCCGAGTGCTTGCTGAGTTAGTCGCCAAAAAAGGTCTACTCGATAGGGCAGTCGAACTTGACCGCCATTTAGTCAACCTTCTGCCGGAAGATGCACTGGCTCGTTACAATCTGGGCTGTTCACTTGCCCGGGTAGGTTGTTCAAAGGAGGCGATCAGCTCGCTCTCCAAGGCAATCCTCCTCGGGTATGATGACCTTCATCACCTCGAGGCTGATCCAGACCTCGACTCGCTGAGGGATCATCCTGACTTTCAGAATCTTCTCGAAGAAGACTGACCGCATGGTCACGCGGAAGCCAGCAGTGGTCCTGATTCACAAACGACGAGAAGGCAGCCAAGAATGCTAGAACAGCACGACCAGATTACAGCAGCATGTGAAGCCATTCAGAAGCGGTGGCCCCATCAACCAAAAGTGGGGATCATTCTAGGAAGTGGACTCGGTAACGCCGCACAAGGTGTTACTGACCGTGTCGAAATCCCGTATGAGGAGATCCCGCACTTCGCTCGCTCAACAGCACATGGACATGCCGGACAGCTCGTATGCGGTCTGCTTGATGGTGTCCCAGTCATTATCCTTGAAGGCCGTATGCATCTGTACGAGGGCTACCCAGCATCACAGATCACTCTGCCCGTGCGGGTACTTCATCGCCTTGGTGCTGAGCTCTTACTTGTCACAAATGCATGCGGTGGACTCAACCCACACTACAGCGCTGGTGACATTATGATTATTGACGACCACATTAATCTCATGCAGGACAACCCGCTTGTCGGTATCAATGATGATCGTCTCGGACCGAGATTTCCTGACATGTCAGAGCCGTACACCTTTCCACTTATTGACCGCGCCCTTGAGATAGCTCGCCAGGAAAACTTTGTTGCCCACCGAGGCGTATACGTGGCAGTAACTGGCCCCAACCTCGAGACGCGAGCCGAGTATCGTTACCTGCGGGCAATCGGTGCTGATGTTGTTGGCATGTCAACTGTTCCAGAAGTCATCGTTGCTGTTCATGCCGGCCTGCGGGTACTCGGTCTCTCGGTTGTCACCGACATGTGCCTCCCTGATGCACTGGAAGTTGCAACAGTCGAAAAAATCCTTGAAGTGGCCCGAACGGCTGAGCCAAAACTCAGAGCTCTTATTGAGGGAGCCGTTCGAGATGCGGCGGCTGATGTGATCTAGTGCGTCTATGGGCAGCATGCCACAATACTCTCGCAGGCTCTCTGCGGAGTGAACCCTCCGTAAACGTTCGTATTGCTTCTTCGTCACGGCAGCCTCGTGGGCTCCTGTCGCCAAGCCACTCCTGCCGGGCTTGACTAGGTAGCACTGTGGCCAGAAGGTTCTGCTGGGTAGGATAAAGCGTCTCATTACCAACCTCCCTTTTGCCTACAGCCTCGCCTCATAAATTTCATGTTCCAGCCCGTCCGAGGCAGACCCGATCTGCCAGCCACAGAAGCCGAAATCGCTGCCCTCTGGAAGTCTGCGGGAATTTACCAAAAGTCACTCGACAACCGTCGGGGCGCCAAGCGATTCGTTTTTTTTGAAGGACCACCAACAGCCAATGGCATGCCTCATCCAGGGCACTGCCTCACACGTGCTATCAAAGACCTCTACCCACGCTACCGGACAATGCGAGGTGAGTTCTGTGAGCGTAAGGCCGGTTGGGACACCCACGGTCTGCCCGTAGAAGTCGAAGTGTGCAAGAGCCTGGGCATCCACTCAAAAGCCGAAATCGAAGACTACGGCATTGAGCCATTCATCCACCGATGCCAGGAATCTGTCTGGCGGTACATGAAGGAATGGGAAACTCTCACCGAGCGGATTGGATTCTGGATTGATCTTTCAGAAGCCTATGTGACCTACCATCAAAGCTATGTCGAAAGTGTTTGGTGGGCGCTTTCGGAACTTTTCAACCGTGGCCTTCTTTACCAAGGCCACAAGATTGTGTGGTGGTGGCCGCAGGGTGGCACCGCACTTTCCAGCGGCGAGGTTGGACAGGGATATCGACAGGTAGCTGACCCGAGTGTGTATGTTGCCTTCCCGCTTCTCGATGCAAATGGTGCCCCAACAAAGCGAAACCTGATTGCATGGACGACAACACCATGGACGCTGCCATCAAATCAGTTCGCAGCTGTGAAGTCAGATCTCACCTATGTTGTTGTCCGGTTTCAAGATGACCCGGACCACGAATACGTTCTCGCCGAGCCCCTTGCCGCATCACTTGCCGAAAAAAAGAAGACTGAGATTGAAATTCTTGATTCCTGTTCTGGATCAGATCTCGTCGGCCTGTGCTACCAACCGCCATTTAATTGTTTTTATTCCAAGGGTGAGCAAGAGGTCGCACCACTTAAAACCGGAACGAATGAGCATGTTGCCTGGCGAGTTATTGAGGCTGACTTTGTCACCACAGATTCAGGCACCGGCATTGTGCACATCGCTCCAGCCTTTGGTGAGGTCGATTACAGTGTATTAATGGCGGAACGAGACCGATTCGAAAACGAACTGCCACCACTTATAAATTGCGTCGCACCCGACGGCACGTTCACAGACGAATTCCCCACGATGACCGGTCGCTTTGTCAAGGAGTGTGACCGTGATCTTACTCGTGACATTCGCAGTCGCGGCCTGCTTGTTCACCAAGAACAGTATCTCCATGACTATCCATTCTGTTGGCGGGCTGATAACGATCCGCTGATTCAATATCCGAGAGCGAGCTGGTTTATTCGCACCAGTGATTTCCGAGAGGAAATGCTCGCCAACAACAGCCAGATTAACTGGATGCCCGAACACATTAAGGAGGGGCGATTCGGTAACTTCCTCAAGAACAACGTTGACTGGGCGTTGTCCAGAGAACGCTACTGGGGAACACCTCTTCCTATCTGGGTCTGCGAAGAAACTGGGAAAGCTGAAGCAATCTCTTCATACGACGCACTACTTGCCAAACCTGGCGCGACGGGCACTGAAGTTTTTGATCAAGCCAAAGTCGATAATCCTGACTTGTCGGAAGACCTTCGCGTCCATAAGCCCTATATTGATGCCATCACATACGACTCGCCATTTGCAGCACATGCTCGTATGCGTCGTGTACCAGAGGTGATTGATTGTTGGTTCGACTCTGGAGCAATGCCTTTTGCTCAGTGGGGCTGGCCACACGCAGGCGCTGCAGAATTTCAGTCGCAATGGCCCGCCGATTTTATCTCGGAAGCCATCGATCAGACTCGCGGCTGGTTTTATAGCCAGCTTGCCATCAGTACTCTGCTTTTCGGACCTGAATCAACGACTGACGCTGCATCGACAAACGCCACGACAGCGATGCCACCCAAAGACTACCCACACCCTTTCCGAAATTGCATCGTTCTCGGTCATATGCTCGGCGAGGACGGTGGCAAGATGTCCAAAAGCAAGCGGAATTACAAAGAGCCATCTGAAATCCTGGATCGCTATGGAGCAGATGCACTCCGCTGGTACTTTTTCGCCGGGCAGCCTCCATGGAATAGTATCCGCTACAGCGAACAAGCTATTCGTGAAAGTGTCCCGGAGTTTTTATTGCGGCTCTGGAACGTCTACAGCTTCTTTGTCATTTACGCCAACATCGACGGCTTCAATCCAGCGACTGATATGGAGTCTCCCGGCCAGCTTGACCATGCAAATCTCACGACCGGCAACGGCTTTCGCCCGGCACACGACCGAAGCGAACTCGATCGCTGGATGTTGGCTGAACTGCATGCCACCGAGAAGAAGATGGTCGGGGCGCTTGACAACTATGACCATTACGTTGCTGCCGGAGCACTTTCTGATCTCGTTGATGCAGTCAGCAACTGGTTTGTGCGAAGAAGCCGAGACAGATTCTGGGCTGCTGGAAAAGCAGACACATCCGCTGATGGCAATCCAGAAAAATGCGATGCCTACTGGACGCTCTATGAGGTACTTACGACAACTGCTCGGCTGGCAGCACCTTTCGTGCCCTTTGTAAGTGAGGCGTTCTGGCAGAATCTAGCTGTTGGCCCCTTTGGAAATGGAGTGCCCGAGAGCATTCATCTCACTGATTACCCCACAGCCAACACCGACCTGATTAATCCAGATCTTGCGCGCCAGATGGCACTGATTCGCGAAGTCGCCTCACTCGGACGAGCAGCACGTGCTCAGGAAAAACTCAAGGTGCGACAGCCACTTTCAAAGGTTGAAGTGATCCTTGCAGAATCACACAAGGCTGACGCCGACTGGCTGACTTCGCACGCAGATCTGGTGTGCGATGAACTGAATGTGAAGGCCTTTGAAATCTGTGCAGAACCGGATCGATACATTACTCGCACAATTCTTCCTGATCTCAAGAAACTTGGGCCACGGCTCGGAAAGAAACTGCCTCTTGTTCGCAATGCCCTGCAGCAGGCCGATGCCGCAACCCTCATGACTTCCTTTCAAGAAGATGGCCAAGCTATCATCACACTTCAGGATGGGACGGACGTGCCGATTACCGAAGAAGAATGTCTCATTCGCACGACCGCCCGCGAAGGGTGGGCCGCTGCTGAAGGCACACGAGGTGTTGTGGTGATTTCCAGCGAGCTCACTCCGGACCTTATTGCCGAAGGCAGAGTCCGGGAAGTCATTCATGCTGTCCAGTCACAAAGAAAAGCAGTAGATCTCGAATTCACTGACCGGATTGCCTTGGGGTTTGTTACCAAATCAGATGAACTTCGAGTGGCACTGCAGGCACATGTCAAAACAATTGCTTCGGAGACGCTTGCTGTGTCAATTGGTTTCGAGCCGATACAAAATGCTGAAGAAGAGACGCTTGATCTTGATGGACACGCACTCACCATCACCCTGAAACGGGTCGTCACGCCTGAGACGGCCTAAGAGAAGGGAATCTGGTCTTGTGAGTAAAGAAGGCAACACCCAAACACTTCGCCTTGCCGTCCTCCTTTCCGGATCGGGACGGACCCTCGAAAACCTGGTGCGACGTGAAAAGAACGGCGAGCTTCCGGCCACCGTTGAGCTCGTTCTTTCCAACCGAGAAGGCGTCCGCGGAGTGACCATTGCTGAGTCCGCTGGTATTCGCACCATAGTGAACCCACAAGGTGAGGCATCACTCGAAGCATGGAGTACAAGTCTGTTTGACTCCTGTCGTGAAGCGAACATTGATCTCGTCGTCATGGCAGGATTTCTCCAACTTGTGGCCATTCCGGATGATTTCGTCAATCGGGTAATCAATATCCACCCGTCGTTGCTTCCTGCTTTTGGCGGAAAGGGATTCTACGGCAATCGGGTTCATGCGGCTGTCATTCAACAAGGCGAGACTACCTCTGGATGCACTGTACACTTCGTTGACAATGAATATGATCACGGAGCTGTCTTGCTTCAGCGGCAGGTCCCTGTAACCTCCGATGACACACCAGAGACACTTGCCGTTCGTGTCTTCCAAGAGGAGTGCGAGGCACTTCCCGATGCCATACAACTATTCGCCCAACGCCATCAACTGAAACAGTAATCACACCACGGACAGAGGAACACGTTATGCAACGTACAACTGGAAATATTATTGCCGACTCACTTGAATCTGCTGTGGGCTATGCCGACCGGCTGAGGCAGGACATCCCTCACATCGAGGCTGCTCGATTCGCGCGACCGGGCGGGCACATGGTTTCCTCAAACCATCCCTGTTTCATTTTTGGTCACCTGAGTTTGTATCCACCAAAAGTCTTGGGCCAACTTGACCAGAAGTCACTCCCAATACCAGCTGGGTTTGAAAAAGCTTTCGACAAGACAGCAACCTGCCAGGATGACCCGAACCACACGATGTATCCGTCGTTCGACGAGGTTCTCGCATTTTTTAGTGCTGGTCACAAAAAACTCATTGAAACACTCCGAGGCGCTTCCAACGAAGCATTCGACCATCCAAATCCGGCCGAAGGCCCACTCGCCGAACGATTCCCAACCCTGTCATCGGTTCATGCGTTCTACTGTGGTGGTCACATCATGTCGCATCTTGGACAGCTTTCTGCCTGGCGTCGCATGCAGGGCCTCCCACCAGCCTGACTCCCAAAGGGGTAGGACAGGAATCCCAAGGCCGGCCTCTGAAGATAAGATATCTGATTGAAGTCAGAATTCCGAACAGTACATGGCTCCACATGAATCAGTGACAAGAATGAAGTCCGCTGCTTTGGAATTACTACTCTTCGGTGGCGTCAACTATTGAAGATGCAACGAACAGCAAATTACAAGCGAGTCGTTCGCAATTTCCCTCTGTCATGTCATTGCTTGAGGTACGATGGTCAGACACTGCTACCAAATCAAGCCGACAAAAATTATTCAATCTCCTACCCTTTACCCGGAACTAACAAAACACATGAAAGACGACTTGAGCCACCTTCAGCAGCGTGGCCACACGAGAAGACGCACAACGTGCTGGGCTGCACGTTATTGCACTATCCTTTCCCTGCTGTCTTTGCCCCTTTCACCGAACCAGGCGTGCTCTGCTCCGATTGAAAAAAAAACACATCCAAATATCGTATTCATTCTTGTTGATGACATGGGATATGGGGACCCCCGTCCGTTTAATGCCGACTCGAAGATTGAGATGCCCAATATTGAGCGACTCGCCGCAGAAGGCATGATCTTTACAGACGCCCATGCCTCCGGCCCGCTCTGCCATGTTTCACGATACGGCCTACTGACAGGCTGTTATCCATTTCGATCGTCACCCATAGCATGGAATAAAGGGCCCACAATTAAGTCAGACCAGGAGACCATTGCATCGCTCCTTACAGACGCGGGCTACAGCACAGCAATGGTTGGCAAGTGGCACCTTGGATTTGAAGAGAATGGATTCGAAAATCCTCTCCTCGGCGGGCCCGTTGACCGTGGTTTTCAAAGCTTTTTTGGAATCCGAGCATCTACTGACATACCGCCATATTTTTACATACGTAATAATAAAGCCGTACAACCGCCGACGGAAACGATTGCGGCCAATGCATCGAATAGCTGGAGCCCAATTCAAGGGGCATTCTGGAGGGCTGGAGGAATCGCCCCTGATCTCAAACTAAAAGATGTTCTGCCTCGTTTTACGAACGAGGCAGTCAAAGTGATTGATGATCATGGAGCAGGTACTAGAAAAAAACCTTTGATGCTCTATCTCGCCTATCCAGCACCGCATACGCCATGGCTTCCCTCAGAGCAGTTTGCCAAACAAAGTAAAGTTGGGATGTACGGTGACTTTGTGATGATGGTGGATGCAATGATCGGTCGTGTACTTGCCGCCCTTGATCACAATGGCCTTACTGAGAACACACTTGTGTTCTTTTCATCAGATAATGGACCCGTCTGGTACGAGTCTGATCGTGAACGTTTCGGCCATTCGTCGGTTGGGGAATTACGCGGCATGAAGGCGGATGCCTGGGAGGGTGGGCATCGCATGCCATTTATTGCTCGCTGGCCCACAACTATTGAGCCTGGCACGTCATCAGATCAAATGATTTCATTTTGTGACCTACTCGCTACGTTTGCTGATCTGGTGGGCGCTGAATTACCAAACAACGCCGGACCAGACAGTTTCAGCTTTCTGCCATTACTTTTCGGAGAAGATAAAGAGATTCGGCCATCACTTGCAGTTGAAGCAGGAAAGAACCACATGAGTTTTCGTTTAGATGACTGGAAACTGATTACGGGCAGAGGCTCCGGTGGATTCTCACAACGCGGCCAGCCCATCCGCCCTGCTGGCCCCGTCGGCCAACTCTACAACCTCGCGGAAGATATTGGTGAGCAAAACAACCTGTATGACAAGCATCCTGAAATCGTACAACGCCTGACAGCGATGCTGGAGAACGTGAAAGAGACAGGACGAACTCGTAAATAGGCCTTTCAGCTCGATGGCTGAATAGCGGAATGGAACGAAGCAATGTCGTTGTGCTTCAAAACAAATCGCTCACCGCTCAGTCCATGTACGTTTCCAACAATTTTAGACAATCTATGATAAGAATCATCTACAACCTGATTGTATGCCTGGTG
>Ga0315322_10002215_pt1 | contig 15007 bp, 13 predicted proteins | sample M110021515metaG_FD_203461 | JGI IMG/M metagenome (GOLD analysis project Ga0315322, IMG submission 203461) | Ammonia-oxidizing marine archaeal communities from Monterey Bay, California, United States - M1 100m 21515 | ecosystem: Environmental > Aquatic > Marine > Intertidal zone | place: USA...
GCCCACGCCGATGCAATAGCCGAACACGGATGTTTTTGAGCGCTCTTGCAGCTTTGGGTTTTGATTTGGTCACCGGCTTTGGATGAATAGGCTTCTCAGCCCGGTCGGGTGCGGCCGGTTCTTGGGTTGATTCAATGGGCTTGGCCTTTGGAGACTCGTCCAAACCCTGTGTGGGGTTGCCTAGCATCTCTTCTGCGGCTTTCTTTGACTCTATCTGATCGGCGCGAAGCTGTTTCATGAGTCGCTCCCGTTCCGCCAAATCCATTTCAACTTTTTTCAGCACGCCAAATCCTGCTCCCAACACCACGAGCACTACAATAATGAGGGCCAGACAGCTGCATCCGGCCAATCCAAGTAGCCCGAGGACTCGCTTTTTTGAGCGAGAGACTGGGGGGATGTTTGAAGAATCCCCGATGGCAATCGTTTTGCCGGTCTTTCCGGGGGCACTATGGCTGGTTCGGGTGGGCGGCGGGGTGAATGGCTGTACTCCTTCTATCGATTCAAACCGCAGCGTGAGCTGTTTCAGGAAGGTGTCCATGGTGGAGAGGCGATCGTTGATATTGGGTTCGGTTGCGGACTGAACGAGGGCGCGCAGTTCGGCGGGAAAATCCGGGCCAGGGTCCATCGCCATGGTTTTTAGTTTTCGGCCCGTCATGGACGCGAGTCGCTGGCCGGAACTGAGGTTTCCATCCTCTGGAAAGGCTTGTTTTCCGGTTAAGCATTCGTAGAGTACTAGCCCAGTGGCGTACAGATCTCCCTTGACGGGGTCGGGTTCCGCCCCCTCAAAGACCGCCGGATCTACATAGGGCATGGTACCGGGCACGTTGCCGTCCTGGGTGAGTCCGGTGAGTCCCTCTGTGGAGGCGATACCAAAGTCGACAATGCGTGCGCTTCCGTCGCTGCACAGCATGATGTTGGCTGGCTTGATATCCCGATGGGTGACACCCCGAGCGTGCGCATGTGCAAGTCCGCTCACCACCTGGTGCATTAGATGATAGGTCTCTTCCGCCGAGAGGGGTCCGCGCTCTAGTCGGTTCGCCAGATCTTCCCCTTCCACATACTCCATGAAGAGATACAGGATCTGATGATTGGGTTCGTCGCCACCGGAGAGCACGCGTACGATTGCGGGATGATCTAACCGGGCCAGTGTGTCTACCTCCCGGATGAAGCGTTCTCTGGTGGCCAGGCCATCATTGGCGCGGAGCACCTTGAGGGCTGCACGGACGCGTGTGGAAAGTACGCTTCGGCACAAAAACACCGAACCCATACCACCTGCGCCGAGGGATTTTTCGATGATCCAGTCGCCGATGCGGTCGCCGGTTTTCATGGGGAAGCTCTCTCCGCTAGCGTTTGGCAGGGAATAAAGTCATCCCGGATGTGATTTTCCTGATGAAGTGGTGCGTGTGTGGATATCACTCTGCGTTTCCCGGTGGGATGAAGGTGTCTTCCCGAAGAGCATTGAGCATACTTTTCTTCAGGATGGCAGTGGTCGGTCCCATGATAATCAGGTCGGGAAGAACAAAAAACCCGGAGACAAAGGGAGCCACAATAATGAGTCCTGGCACGCCAGCCGCGAACCCGACCACTCCTGTCAATAGAAACCCGCCGCCCAGGGCGGTACCGGCCCAGATGTTCATCGCTCTCCTCGAGGCCCGCCAGGCTTTGAATCGTCTCGCTGCCCGAAATTGATGGCAGGCTTCAAGTACTTCGACAAATTTGCCGCGATTGGTGCGTCCCCGAATATAGTAAATCCTATCTGCGATGGTGACTGTCTTTTTGGTCGCCGACGGATTTGTTTCCATTCCGGCCCATGGACAATTCGTCATCCATTCGGCCGCCTGCACTCCGGCAATCCATCCCTGATTTTTTCCGAGGGGGGTTCCTTCCTCATTCCATAATACGGTTTCCGCCTTGCTCATAAGCTCGGCGAGGGCTGAGGTCGTGCTGGATGAGTTCAAATCGGTTTCGGTCGGCAACTCCTCTGGTTCTTCGGCATCAGACCCGGGTTCACCCTCGGGAGGAGCGTCTTGTGTTGGCGCGAGAACTTCGGGTGAAACGGTGAGTTCTTTGGGTTCTGCCTTTGGCTCTGGCATAGCTGGCGTCGCTGGTTCGGGTTCTGCCGTTGCTTCACGATCTTCTTCTTCGTCCACAATGGGCTGTGCTGTGACTTCAGCGACGGATGTAGCCTCATCCGACGTGAAGAGTTCTGGCTGCCATTTATCCACCCACTTGGGTGGATCTACGCCTCGTCCTTTGGCAATCAGTGTCTCCTTGAAAGCAAGACCACTTTGCCAGTGGCTGGATTTCACTTTGCCTTTTTTGTCGACGATTTGTATGAGTGCATTCACTTCCTGGCGGGCGGATGGACTCTTGAGCACGTCTCCGTTCATGAACACGGCTAACTTGCTTGGATGAACGATGAATGTGTCTGTCAGTGTCGTGACCGGCACTTCTTCTAATTCCCCAATGGCAGAGACGAGGGCGGTGGGTGTAAATGCTGGCCAGGGTAATCCGAGCTGTGTGTCCCGAACCAGTTCTGTCCAGATACGCACGACTTCCTCGTCCTGATCGAAGAAACCAATGATGATTTTCAGCTGGGCGAATCGTTCAAGCTGTTTCGGCTGAATCAAGGATTCAAGACATCGCATCTCCCGATACAAAAACTCCAACATGTGAAATGCCGCCGGAAGATTTTGCTTTTGCAACGCGTCTTCAGCATCATCCAGGTATTCATTTAATTCGTGGGTGCTAAACTTTGTGCACACCGCCTCTTGTGCATGTGCGGGGGCAAGCATTGTCAACATGAGTGCGAAGGCAGCAGCAATGCGCAAGGATCGAAAAAAGTAAATCATGCGGCGCTCTAAAATAATGGTGAAAGCGCGTTGATTCTACACGTTTTATATCGAAATTCCAGCGTGATTACCAGAATTGTATGGCTTTGGATAACGTCTTCATTCGCATGGTTTAGTCCACGGAGTCCGTGATTTCCCGGGCCAGCTGATGGGCGTTTCTAAGACCTTCCACATCGTTGGTTTGCAAAAACTCCCAGCGCAATGCCGCTGCATAAAATTCCAGCCATTGTGCTCGGTCTGCGCTCGGTGCTCGAGCGTGACAGAGAGAGGGAATTGCACCGTATTGAAATCGTTCGCAATAGGTCACCGCGCACTCTTGGGTGATTTTGGCAAAGGCACGGGCTTGAGTACGACGTTTCGGATCCCGCCGAGCAAACGCTTGCGCACAGCTGTTGGAGCGTAGTAGCGGGATACATGCATTCACGACTACACCCTCCGGACGATGGAGAAGCCTACCGTTTTTTGCCCCGGAAGTCAGGTGAATGGCATCTTCACAATATTTGAGTTGATGCTGTTGATACGCGTGAGGAGAAACGGTTTTCGTCTGTATCGACGTGGCATTGGCAGAAAATGAAAACACACTGAATAGGGTGAAAAGTAAAGCACATCGGTACATCCTGTCCTCTCATTTTGGGTGGGATGTGCTTAGGGTACAGAGGCGGCCGGCATGAGAGCGGAAATTAGGGGGGGGCAGTATTATGGCCGATTGGAACCCAGAGCAGCTACGCGCAGCGAAAGCATATGGGTCGCGGCGAGGGGGTCGAACGGTTTGGAATGCAGGGGAATCGAGAGCGCGTAGTGCAAGCCCGTGTTCTTTTCCATCATCCCCACACCGGTTGTGATCCAGTGTTCCTGGGTAGGTCCCTCCCAACGATAGCCAATTTGAGCGTTCACCTTTGAAAACAACTTTTCGAAGCCCGTGCGAACGGAGACCGGTGGACCCTCTCCCTGTTGGGTAAGGTGAATATCGACGTCGAGGGCCAGTGCGCCAAAGTCTTCTTTTCCCAGGTGGCTACCAATGAGAATTCCACTGTCAAAATCGGGAATACAGGCTCGGCGTTGATTGGGTTTGCATCCGGAGATGGGTAGCAGGTTTCGACCGACGAGGGTGAGTGCCCAGCTCTCAACGGGGCGGCCAGCGACCGCGAAATCGATGTTGCCGGTAACGCCTTTTCCCTGAACATCGTGGTTGTATACGGCAAGTGTTCCATTTATGCCTATGGAAAGTCTGTTTTCAAGCATTGGATAGGCCAAAGCCAAGGTAACGTTGTCATAGCGTTTTCGACGTGCCCACGCTTCACCGCTATCCACCCAGCCGGGGAATTCCCGCGCGTCTACTCCTCCCGTGCTTCGCGTTCGATGGTACACGATGCCTAATGCGACTGCGCTGGTGGTGCTGTCGGCAATGCTGCCTGATAAGGAGTAATCCGGCCCTCCTGTGATCCAGAAATTGGTTTGGAGTTCATACCTTTCACGCAGACCCAGCGTTGCAGGGCTAAGGGTGATGGCCGTGTTTTCGCCCGGATTGGCTGCCCCAGCCTGCCCCATGGCCTCTACGCGTCCATAGTGTTCAACATCTTGCCCAAAAGCCAGTGAGGAAAGGCCGAGACCAAGGAGAAAGAAGATTTTTTTGATTGAGTTGCAGCAGTGCATGATATGGACTAATAAGCGCCGCTTTACCGAATGGAAAGGTAAAAAATGCCACGGAGGTGCGAAATGGACCTGGATCGCGAGAAGTTTTTCCGAGACTTGTTGAATCAGCGCCTAGAAGTGCTGATGAGCGGAACCGATACCGCCATCGGAGAGTTAACCGGGGAGCAGGAAACTCCGGCAGACGCCATCGATGTAGCCTCTGCTCAATCCAATCGAGAGTTTGTGCTTCGATTGCAGGATCGCGATCGACGGCTTGTGGGCAAGGTCCAGCAGGCATTAAAGCGTCTGGATGAGGGTGAGTATGGCAGTTGCGTGGGATGTGGTGAGGATATTTCCCAGCGTCGTCTGATGGCACGCCCGGTCGCTGCCTACTGTATTGACTGTAAAACAGAGGCAGAGCAAATGGAGCGTCGAGGCGGCCGCTGGATTGGCTGATAAGCCCTACGTTCGTGTCGCGGTTGCCCGACCCGTTCAAGGGTTGCTGACCTACGGTGTTCCCCCGGAGTGGTTAGGCACTTTGCGGACGGGTCATGTGGTACTGGTGCCACTGGGTCGAAGAGGGGCAGAAACCGGATATGTCATAGACCGCGTTTCCGAAATCGACTTTGATCCTTCCAAAGTGAAACCACTGTCCCGTGTACTGGATCCAGAGCCTGCGTTTACCGGAGATCAGCTTGAATTTTTCCGCTGGATCGCGGGCTACTATTTGATGCCCCTTGGATTGGTGATTCAAACTGCGCTCCCTTCCCAGATCCGCGCCCGGGTTGTTTCTGTGTTGGAACCCACCGAGTTGGGGATCAATGAAATGACCGCCTCTTCGGAGGAGGGGGATTCCCTGCAGGTGTTGCGTGAGATCGTGAGCCGTCCCGGGCTGACTCGGCGAGGAATGATACGTCGTCTGGATGGGGAGTTGGACAAGGGAGAGGTAGAGCGGGCAATGGACCGGCTATTGCGCGCGGGCTGGGTGCGATGGGGCGAGCGGGAACTACAGGAAGCCAAAGGCCGTCGCAAAACAGTCACTTTGGTGGTGCCTCGTGATCAGGCCCTCGAGTTAATGCCCCGGGCTGGCCGGCGGATGCTTTCGGTGCTTTCTACGCTGGAGGGCGCGAAGGGACCCGTGGATTTGGCCCAGCTGGTGGCGGATCAAGGCCAAAGTGTGCGCGACGCATTGCGAAGAATGGAGGATGCCGGTGTGGTTGCGTTCGGAGAGCGAGAGGTGCGCGACAATCTGGTAGATGCGCCAGCGCTGGGACCAACCACCCCCCTTGCACTGAATCCGGCCCAGGCGGAGGCCCTGGACGTACTGACTGCGAAGGATCAGAGCGGCACTTTTTGTCTGCACGGTGTGACCGGGTCGGGCAAGACAGAGGTCTTTCTGGGAACGGCAGATGCGGTGCTCAAGCGGGGCAAACAGGTATTGGTGTTGGTGCCGGAGATCGGACTCACCCCCCAACTCGTTGGGCGATTCCGTGCGCGCTTTGGACCAGATGTGGCTGTGCTTCACTCCGGATTGACGGGCCATGAGCGCCTGTTGCAGTGGAGGCGAATCCGTGCGGGAGAGGCGCCCGTAGCTGTAGGCGCACGCTCTGCGCTTTTTGCGCCGTATCAATCCCTGGGATTGATCGTCGTGGATGAGGAGCAAGACGATTCCTACAAGCAGGATGAGGGAGTTCCCTACAGCGCACGGGATTTGGCGGTGGTGTTGGGGCGACGGCACAACTGCCCGGTCGTACTCGCCTCGGCGACGCCCTCACTGGAGACGTGGGCAAATGCTCAGCGTGGTCGCTATTCTCTGCTTTCCCTGCCGGAACGCGCCACTGCAAGACCACTTCCGGCGATTCAGCTGGTGGATATGACCGAGGTTACACCGGTGGAAGGTCGTCGTCCGGTATTGGCTCCCGAAGTGGAGCAGGCGCTTAGGAATACGTTTGAAGAGGGTGGGCAGGCCATTGTGCTGTACAATCGCCGCGGTTTTGCCACGATGGTGCAGTGCACCTCGTGTGGTGGAACATGGGAGTGTCCCAACTGCGGAATTACCATGACCCTGCATCGGCGAGCGCAAGTCGTTTCCTGTCACTATTGCGGTCTGAAGCGTACCTATTCGGAGGATTGTCCGAGTTGTGGTTCTCGAACGCTGGAAGAGCTGGGCAAAGGCACTGAGCGTATTGAGGAAGTGCTTCGATTGGCGTTTCCGACGGTGTCGATGGAGAGAATGGATGCAGACACCACAGCGGTGCGAGGGTCTCATTACCGTATTTTGAAATCGTTTCGAGAGGGAAAGACGCGATTATTAATCGGCACACAGATTGTGGCGAAAGGCCATGATTTTCCGGGGGTCCACACCGCCGTGGTTGTGTCGGCGGATCACGGATTTCGGATCCCGGATTTTCGCAGTGCAGAACGCACGTTCTCTCTGCTTGTGCAGATGGCGGGTCGAGCGGGCAGGGGAGACACTGCGGGGAAGGTGTTTGTGCAGACCTACAATCCCGAGCATTATGTGCTCCGGCGCCTGGAGGATCCCGAGGATTTCTACGAACACGAGCTTCGACTGCGTTCGATGCTAAGGTATCCACCCTATGCCAGATTAGTGCTCTTGCGTTTTGATGGGGTGGACCGACGGCGTGTGCAGGAGGTGGCCCGAAACGAAAAGCGCCGCATTGAGGGGTTCGCACGATCGTATGAAGGGGTGGCGGTGCTGGGTCCCACCCTTGCGGCGCTACCCAAACTGGTCGGTCGGTGGCGATTTCAGGTGGTGATTCGAGGGGAGCAGCCGGGCGCGCTACGTGCTTATCTACAAAAAGTGGCTGGGCGCTGGTCACTCAATCCCAAAAAGGGTGTGCGTATGCGTTGGGATGTGGACCCGCGACATTTGATGTAGCGTTGCGGCCGCAAAACTCCCGGTGGGGTTTTTCAGAAAAGGAGCGAGATGGCGGTGAAAGTGTTATCTCCCGGACACTTTGGGCGATTTGACGCTCATGGATGAGGGTTGCGTTTCGCGATGGCTTGGATTTTCCTTATCATTGGCATTTTTTTGGAAGTGCTTGGGACGACGTTTTTAAAGTTGTCCGATGGGTTTAACAATGTCGTTCCGTCCATTCTCATGTTTGTGTTTTGGGGTTCGGGGTTCGCCTTTTTATCCCTGGCCTTGCGCAAGATTGATATCAGTATCGCGTATGCCATCTGGTCGGGTACCGGCATTGCATTTATGGCGGTGATGGGGATTGTGTGGTTTGGAGAGATTGTGACCACTCTGAAGGTGGTCTCTATCGTTTTGATTATCGCGGGTGTGGTGGGGTTAAACTTCACCCCTGATACTCATTCGCTGCCCTCCAGCGATACCAAGGCGCCCGCAGAGAAGAACGCAGAGTCTCATTAGGTTTCTTCGTCCGTGGGTACCGGTGTATATGGCATGGTCACGAGGAACTGATAGGCCTTGTGTGAGCAGTCCTTTTCGGCGTCATTATCGCCGATGGTTACGAATGAGACGTCAAATCGGTTCTGTTCGAAAATCTGAAAACTCAAACGGTCGATGAGGTTCTGCTCCAGCTGAAGTGTGACGGGTCCGGGGGTCTCGTCCGGCGGAATGTCGCACACAGAGTCCCCTTCGTCTTGACCGAGGCAAAACGGAGGGACCTCACCAAAATCGATGGTTTGGCCGACGAGCTGTTCCCAGTCATACAAGGGCATGTTGTCTTGCTCTTCGAATGCATTTACCTGGGTTGCGTCGGAAGCGAGCAAGACCACCTGATTCAGGGAGAGAAAAAAGTCGTCGTCGTATTCAATGACCTGTGTCTCCGAAGTGGGATTGAAATCCAGGTCGAGGTCGCAAAACACGACGTCTGTGGGAATAGGGACCTCAATCAGCTGTTCCTCGCGGGCGGTAATTACCCCTTCTTCGGGAGGCAGGTTTCCGTTATTATCCCAATCGCAGCCGGGTTCTGTCTGGGCAAAATAGACGAGAAACTCAAAGGTCTCCATACTGCCCTGTTCACAGGTCGTGCGGATGTCTTCGGGGGAGCCAATTTCGAAGAGTTCACTCTCTATTGTGCATGCGGAGAGCAAGCTGATGAGCGGCAAAAGGCGTAGTTTCATGGGTTCTCCCCTAGCTCGATGGAGTACACTTCGGTGCGGGCGGTCACAAATAGCGTGGAGCGTTTTTCGCCGCCGAGGGTACAATTGGTGGGTTTTTGATCCACAGACAGGGTGCCCCAAAGCGTGCCGTCCGGATTAACAACCTGAATTCCCTCGGCTGTTGTGATGAACAGATTGCCGTGGGCATCGGTGGTCATTCCATCGGGACTCGCTGCGGTCTCGAAGAATACGGTACCTTCCTCAGCCCGCCCCTGGTTGTCCAGGGGAAACGCCCGAACGACCGCCTCACGGGTGTAGCTGACGTATAGAATCGATTCATCAGGCGAAAGCACGATACCATTGGGGCGCGTTTCCGGTTCACCTGTCCAGACCAGCCCCACAGCGCCATCGGGACCCACCCGGTATACGCCGTTGTGGCTGATTTCGCGAAGTTCTTCGCTGATTCCGTAGGGCGGATCTGTAAAGTACAGATGACCCAGGCTACTTTGTACAAGGTCGTTAGGGGAGTTGAGGGTCTTTCCGTCGTACGAATCGATCAAGGACTCCACTTCACCTGTTTCCGCAGTCAATGAAATACGTCGATTCCCATGCTCAGCCGCCAGTAATAGCCCGTCGTTGTTCAGGGCCAATCCGTTGCTGTTCCCGCTGGGCGATCGAAATATTTCCAACGATTCGCCGTTCCATTGGTAGATCCGGTTGGCGGGAATGTCACTGAACAGCAGTACGTCATTCGGCATCCACAATGGTCCCTCTGTAAATACCAGCCCGTCTGCGATGACCGTGGGCGCTCCTGCCGTTTCTACAGGGTTGTGCGGGACAACTTCGGTATCGGTATCGGTATCGGTATCGGTATCGGTATCCGTGTCATCCTGTCGGGGACCATCCGATGTGCATGCGCTCATCAGAAAAAGTATCGAGAAAATTACTCTCAATGGACTTCCTTTCATTTGGGGGGGATGCCCATCATAGCTGAATCGTGAGTAAAACAGCCACAAGGTTGTGCCAACGATATGTTACACTGCCAATCAGCCCCCTCGTGGTCTTGTCTTTCCCTCCACTCGCCCTCCACTTTTTCCCCGTTGACCCATGCATTCTGCTTTCATCCTGGCTGCCGGGTTTGGTACTCGATTGAGACCGCTTACGGCTTTACGACCAAAACCGCTGGTTCCTGTTTGTGGTATTCCGATGCTGGAATATGTCTTTTCCATGTGTCGGCGCTATGGATTGAAGCGTGTCATTGTGAACGCGCACTTTCTCTCCGAACAGATCACCGCGTATGCGGGGGATCGGGACGGCCTGTTTGTGACTGTTTCTGTGGAGCAGCCTGAAATTCTGGGTACGGGAGGCGGGCTGAAACGGGTGTGTGAACAGCTTGGATCGCGCATTGTGGTGTTGAATGGCGATGTGCTGTGCGATGTGGATTTGCACGAACTGCTTGAACGAGTGCCCCCTGGGGGTGCGGCGATGGCATTACGGGCGCATCCGGAGGACGCTCTCAACAGGTATGGCATCGTGGCCACAGATTCGGAGGACCGAATTGTAGATCTGAAAACCATGGCGATGACGGCGCCCATTGGCCCTGTGCGTCGGGATAGTCACTTCACCGGCATCCACGCCCTGGATCGTGAGGTGTTGGACAGGGTTCCAGAGGGATTTGGATGCATCGTGCGCACAGCATACCTGGAGTTGGTGCCGGAGCGAAAACTGGTGGGTACTCACCACACGGGTGTTTGGCTGGATGTGGGAGATCCGCTGGCCTATCTGGAAACCAACCTGTCGGTGTTGAGGCAGGAGATACAGCTGGATTTAGATCCTTTCGCCCATGCTTCCTGCTGGGTCAGCAAGCAAGGAAGGGGCGGTGAGGCTCCCGATGTGAATGTGTCTGGCTCCGTTTGGGTGGGTGACGGGGTAGAATTTGCCCCGGATGTTTGTTTGGAAGATACGGTAGTGGGGTCTCACGTGACAATTCTGTCGGGCACTAAACTAAAGGAGTGCGTGGTCTGGGATGGGGCGAAAGTCCCTGCGGGTGTGTGGTCCCGGCGTATCTTTTATGGTTCTGACTCCTTGCAAATCACTTGAATAAAGATGTTTGGTGGGGTAGGGAAGACAAGACGAGTTTCAAAGAGGAGAACACCATGAACGGTCGGGAGCGTACCCAGATTTTCCTAACAGTGGGGGAAATGCCGAAGGTGATTGAGGGCCAGTTGAACTCGGCGCAAGAGGGCGTTTTTGTGGTGCTTGTCGAAGGGGAGGAGGAAGCGTTGTCTGGAAATGCTGTGCTCCATTTTCCCGACAGTGCGCGTGAGCGAGTCTTGACGACTATTGAGGGAATGGACGGTGGCTTAATTACCTTTCGGGAAACACGCAGAGTTGCGCCTGACAAGCGAAATTATCCTCGCCTGTATGCGGGGCTTTGCGTCACCTACATGGCGGCAGATGCAGCGGCTGGCACGCGTTGGATAGAGAGTGGCGAGGCACCGGATGGCGTGTGGATGGCCACCGATGAATTCATGAATTTCAGCGTGTCCGGACTGGCCTTTGAGGGCACGGGTGCTGTGCCAAAGGGTGGTCTGGTGTTGTTGAAGATAGCGCCGGGTGGTTCTAAACAAGCCTGGCACGGAACGGGAAACGTGGTTCGCTGTGATTCGCTCGAGGAAGCCGAGTGGGGTGTTCTGGAAAACGACGCGGTGACAAAGCATAGCTTGGCAGTCTCTTTTGTGGACATACCGCATGAGTGTATTGCCGCATTGGAAGAGCTTACGATTAAGTTGTTAGACGTGTAGTTTGGGGTGTAGGGATGCAGATGGCCGAGGGTAATGCAAATGGGGAATGACTCACTGAGCCGAGATCAGTTGATAGTCAAGTACTATCCAATGGTTCAGAGAATTGCTGCCAAAATGGCTGCGAAATACCCTACGTCGGTCGATATGGGAGACTTGGTGGGAATTGGCACCATGGGTCTGATCGATGCAGCTGAGCGTTTTGACCCAGAGAAAAACACCTCCTTTTCCTCTTATGCCCTGATTCGGATCAAGGGAGCGATTGTGGACGGTCTTCGCAAGCAAGACTGGGTGCCTCGATCCGTGCGCAGTAAGCAACGAGAACTGAATTTGGCTGAAAACGCGGCACGCAACAGTGGTGAAAAGGACTCTGCGGCCATCGCTCGGCTGATGGATGTGGATGAGGATACACTGCGCAAGTTGCGAAAGAACAATCGGGTAATCACCCAAGTGTCCATGTGGGAGTCTCGTGGTGGCGGTGAACAATCGGTCGCAGATAGCCTACGCTCCGACGATGCAACCCCTGCGGATGTGATGGACAGGCTGGATATTGCGCGGCAGGTACAGGCCGCTCTGAGTCGCCTGCCAGAGAGAGATCAAACGATTGCCCGAATGCACTATTATGAGAATCGCACGTTCAAGGAAATCGGAGAATTACTCGGAGTGACCGAATCAAGAATTTCCCAGCTTCATTCCAGATTCAAAAAACGTCTACTTGAATCCTTTCAGGAGTCCGCCTCCGAAGATGATTCGTAGGGTCGCCCTTCGGCGCCGACTACTTGATAATCGTGTGCGCGGGCGTGGATTCCAATGGGGCCTGGGAGTCAACGGCCATGGCTGCAACAGCGGCCATCGCCATCCAAAGTACGGCGAGTAACAAGAATCGATTGAGAAGGGGATGAGTTGAAACGACTTCAATATGTTGCGTTTCGCTGGACGCGGCCATGATTCACCTGATGGTAGTAGGGGGGAGAGAGTAGGGAGAGATAGTTTTGAAGGGACCCTGAACAGAGCCAGACCCATAGTACCTCTGGCAAGAGCCAAACCCCAAGTCTGGCAGAGTTATCCCGTAACGAGTAAATGTGCACTATCTTGTGCGACGGTCTCTTGGGTTCCACTGGTCAGGTTCTTTAAAGACACCATATTACCATTGTTTTCGTCTGGTCCGATAACGGCGACCCATTGGTATCCCCGGGCGTTCGCGTGCTTCAACTGGGCCTTAAGTTTTCCAGATCCCAGATATAGTTCAGTGGCGATCCCCTCCGCGCGCAAGGCGGTTGCGAATCGGGTGGACGCCTCGCGCGTCTCCTCGGAAAACACGGTGACCAGCACCTCTGTGTTTGTAATCGGTGCGTTGAGCATGCCCAATTCTTCCATGACCACCAGGATTCGTTCCAGACCGAAGGCAAATCCAACGGCGGGAATGGAGCGGCCGGAGAACATTCCGATCAGCTCATCGTATCTTCCGCCCCCTCCCAGCGAACCAATTTTGGGTTCATCTACATGCAGCTCAAATACGGGTCCCGTGTAGTAATCTGCGCCCCGTGCCAACGTGGGAGAGATTTCTATGTGTTCGGCGGTAACGCCCATCCGTGTGGCTTGGGAGATCACTTCTCTCAAGGTTTGGATTCCTTGTAGTCCTCGTTCTCCCACAAATTCGGCCAGCGCATCCAGTCGCCGGGTATTATCTGTTTCTCCTGCCGACAAAAAGTCCCAAAGAGGTTGCAGGCGGCTGGAATCAAATCCCCGTGCCTGCACTTCTTTATTCACCGCATCGACACCAATTTTATCCAGTTTATCGATGGCGATCAGCACGGAGAGTTCTTCCGATGCGTTTTGGGCACCCGCAGAAATCGCAAAATCAGATAGAATTCGCCGATCATTGAGTAGAATGCGGTACTGGTGGAAGCCAAGGGCTTTTAAACACTCGGTAATGATCGCGAGGCACTCCGCCTCTGCCTGAGTGGAGTCGCTACCGACGATGTCGACGTCACATTGATAGAACTCCCGAAATCGACCCTTTTGAGGCCTGTCGGCCCGCCAAACGGGTTGGATTTGGTATCGTTTGAAGGGCATACGTAATTCAGGGTGCATGGCGACGACCCGTGCCAGGGGGATGGTCAGATCGTAACGGAGACCAAGGTCGCACTCTCCCGGGGTGGCGTTTCGGCCCCGTTTGTGAATCTTGTACATCAGTTTGTCAGTGTCTTCGCTGTACTTTCCTGTGAGAGTTTCAATTCGCTCAAAGGCCGGTGTTTCCAGAGCATCATATCCGTAGCGCTGAAAAATGTTTTGGAGCGTGTCGATCACCGTTTGTCGGGCATTCATTTGTTTTGAAAGAAAATCTCGAGTTCCTTTAGGCAGGTGCACGGCCATTCTTCACCTCTGTAAAGCGACCCAGTAACGCGAAAAGCAGCGAATAGAAAGGTGACCAAACCATAAATTGGACCGATGTGTTAGAAATGCTGGACCATGGGTGTCGGTTTTCTTATAAGGTAGGCTACCTGAAGGAATATGTTGCTGGTAAAGGTAACTGCAGGAGGATTCGTTGAGTGAATTTTATTTTGTGCGCACGCTTGGAGAAGACGGTGGAGTCGATGCCGTAGAGGGCCAGGCCGAAGGCGTGGCCTTGGATGAAATTCTGAAAGATGGGCTTCCACCGCTGAAGGTCGCGTTGGAGATCATGGCGGCCCTGTGTGAGATCCTAGATATTGCCGAGCAAGATGAAGAGCTTCATGGCGATATTGGGCCAGAGTTTGTATTTTTGGATGACGTGGGTGCGGTATCCCTGGAAGGGTTTGGGACGGATCGAAAAACCAGTCGCTCCCCGGAAGGTCGGCCCAAGGGCGCCTTTACAGATATATACGGCCTGGGACGCGTGGCATTTAGCCTGTTTAGCCCCAGGGATTTTCCCGAGCTGCCCTATGACGACCCGGATGTACATGATGATACGGTCATTGATTCCATCATTCAGATTAATGTGGATGACCTTCCGGAAGAGATGGTGGGGGATATCCAGTATTTCCTGGTGAAATTCCTTTCGTTTGAGCTGGAAGACCGTCCGGCGGCTCTGGATGCGTGGAGAACGTTTATTGCGTTTGCTGATGAAGTAGACGGGGCATTGATTGAGGATTGGTCTGTAGAGGCTTTGGAAGGAGGCGGTGACAGGCGAAATCGGGAACAGGCAATGTCGCGAGCAGAACCCAGTCCAGCGGAAAGCGGAGAAGATCTGGGTGGGCCGGTGATCCAGAAAGGCCACTTGAGCAAAGGTGCGATTTCATTTGGTGCGGGTGGGGCGCCTGGAGGTCAGGCGACAGCATTCTGGTCGAAAGACGCCATGAAAGCAGCCATGGATGATGAAGAGGACGATGAAGGATTCAAACCCTCCGTAGGAGGTGGGGCTGCTACATCTTTCTGGACCAAAGAACAAATTCAGGCCATGCGAGAGGGCAAGGGCGATGCGCCACGCCCCAAACGAGGGAGCGAAAAGGGTGCAAAAGCCAAAGGCGCACCCAGAACCGCTAAACCGGGCAGTGGTCCTCAAACTACGTTTATGGAACCGCCGAAGCGAGAGCCGGCCAAAAGCGCATCCCCCACGCCACTTCCCTCTCCGCCGGGTGTTTCTGTACC
>Ga0315322_10002216_pt1 | contig 15001 bp, 13 predicted proteins | sample M110021515metaG_FD_203461 | JGI IMG/M metagenome (GOLD analysis project Ga0315322, IMG submission 203461) | Ammonia-oxidizing marine archaeal communities from Monterey Bay, California, United States - M1 100m 21515 | ecosystem: Environmental > Aquatic > Marine > Intertidal zone | place: USA...
CAGCTTCCCGAAGGAGATTGGGCCCTCGAGACCGAGATCAAACTCGAGAAAGTACAATTCGGCGAATTTTACGCCGGCTTGCTTGTCGAAGCTCAACAAGGAGAGAGAGCTTTCCGCTATGGTATCGGATTTAAGGACGGAGACAGCATTGCCTCAATTCGCGTGAACCCTTCAGGCACCTCTGAAACGATGACCAGCGTGCCTGCCCTTGATTCGGATCTAGCTGTGATTCGGCTTGAACGTAAAGGCAACCTTCTCAACTTCTACTGGTTAAATAATGGAAGCCCAACGCAAATTAACCAGATCACCCTACCAGAAGGAACGACCTTCAGCACCGGCGGTGTCTTCGCCTCAACGGAAATAGAACAGTCCCTCGAAGCTAGTTTTGATTACACCATGCTCATCGGATCTGATGCCGACTTCACGACGTGGATGTCCACCAACGGGCTCACCGATCCCAACGCCGAATATGAAAATTCAGGGCTTAAAAACCTCATGGCTTATGCCCTAGGTCGCGATCTAAATCCCAATGTGACTCCAGCTTTAATCAGAAATGGTGACCTCATTGGCTTCAGCCATCGTCAGCGTATTGTCGGTGGGCAAGTTCGCTATCAGGTTGAGAAATCCACTGATTTGGTGAATTGGCTACCTGCCGGAGACCTAAGCCCAGATGGCGAAGCCATCGAAAATCAAGACGGAACGTTCACGGTGAATCTACTCAGCGATATCCCTAGTTCTAATCGTGACAAAATCTACTTCCGTCTCGTGGTAAACGCCTTTTAATTAGACAGCGGCCTCCTCTGTAAATCCGAAGGTAATCCCTAGCGATCGCGGTGCCCCCAGACCCAAAGGGTTGGCACTACGATCACGCTCAGAGTCATGGTTAGGAGGACCCCGATTCCGCAGAAGAACCCCATTGATTGCAGGGTTTCATTGGAGGCAAAACAAAGTGAACCAAACCCCACTACGGTCGAGAGCCCGCAGAAAAAGATTCCCTTTCCAACTCCATTCCAGACCTTGGCAAGATCGCCCCCACTTCTTCTTAAAGCGAAAATCAAGTGAATACTGTAATCAATCCCGGTTCCCACGATGAGAGGAATCGCCATGCTGCTTAGAAAATTCCAAGGCCTCCCTGCAACTACGACCATGGCATTTACCAACAGCAGCACCGTCACAAGAACTCCTGCAGTCAGGACAGCATCCTTCCACGAGCGGAAAACTAAGATCAACGCCACCAAAAGAACCAAAGTTGCCGGAATGAAAAGAAGGTACAGATCATCTTTTACCCGCTTCAAAAGAAGCAATCGCAACATCTCCCAACCAGAAACCGTCACATCGTCTGTGTTTAAAACCTGTAATTCCTTGGCGGTTTCAGCAGTCACAATTTCCTTCAACTGAATACGACCCGAGAAAAAACCATCCTCATGGTAAAACGTTCGGGCAAAGGGATCAAGTTCATCAGGAATATCCGCAAAACTCTTCAGCACTAGAGAATCTAAGGCTCTTCCTTTTTCGTTGAAACCCGCTCTCTCCATCTCAGCAAGAATAGTTTGAGAGTTCTGTGCAATCTCATTCCACACTTCAGCATTAATCAGACGCGCCTCACGGTCCGGCAAAACCTCCACCGGCCACTCCGATCTTGTAATCAGCCCCGATTCTTTGAGTTCGTTGATTTTTGCTTCGGCCACCTTAAGGGAACCCCGTACTTCATCCACCGTTTCTCCTTTTGCCACCAATGACAAATTCCGCCTTGAAAAGGCGGGGAATTGATTCTGCATGATTTCCAGCGTTTGCGCGGCTTCACTCACCTCGGGCTCGACCATCGATACGTCAAACTCGATTTCAGGCTGCCCAAGAGACACAAAAACCCCGACTGATCCAATCAGTAATACCAAAAGAAAAGCTAACGCTAATCTTACCCCTGGAAATGGAGGCCTAAGAAACTGACAAGGCTGTTTTCTAGGGAATTTTTGGAGAGCCAACGGCATCAACCACAGACAGATAACCGCTCCGACCACCAGCCCTATGAGTACCACTCCACCCAATTGCTGAACCCCCTTAAAGGTGCTCAACATGAGGATTCCAAAAACAACCGCCGTGGTTAAAGCCGCCCAAAGAATCCCCGGAGCCATCTCCCGCCGCAAGGAAGCGGGCGACTGCCCCGCTGATGACTCACGAGCAATCACAACACCGTAATCAATCACCAATCCAAGAAGAATGGCGGCAAAACCAACACTCACCAGATTCAAAGTCCCATAAATCCAACCAGCCAAGCCCAGAGTAATAAGAAAAACCAACCCAAGGATCGCTCCCAGCACTAACAATTGAACAAAACTTCGTTGTGTCAAAAGAAACAGGATTCCAACAATAATCGAGGTCATGGTAATGGTCCCCGACATGTCCTTTTCCATTCCAGAGCCAATTTCAGCGCTAAAAACCGGCCCCCCTGTCAGAGTATAGGTAAATCCTTCCGATTCCCAACTATTGGCTGACTCACGGATTTGATCCACCCAGTTAGCATGTTCTCGATATTCCAAACCAAGATCCGTATTTGCAATCATGACCAACCAAAACCGGCCATCCTCGCTTTGATAATCAAAGCTGTTGCCCTTTAACTGAGTCATCGTTGGATGATTCAAAAAACCCAAAGGATCATAAGCAGCCATCGTTGCTTCGCCCTGATCTAGGGATAGAGCCACCTTGTCCTTGGACTCCGCCAGCAGGGCCTGAATCTCAGTAGGTTCCCTCAGTCTATTTGAAAATTTCTCAACTTGCGTTGGGTCGGCATCCGCCCAGAGCCTTGCGAGACTTTTGGCGAAACTCTTTCGGTCATCGTCAAAGCGGGCGCGATACTGAATTCGAGCTTCCGGAAGGCTCTCTTTTAGATGGTCCGCCAATTCAGCGACATCTTCCTCGAAAATTTCGTCGTTATGCTTTAGGAGAAGAATCACCCGATGATCATCATCAAAGTATTCCCGAAAGACCTGTAGGGCTTCTACCTCGGGAATTCCATCAGGCAAAATTTCTAGGACATCGGTTGCGAAACTCAAACGATTCAGACCAGTTATCGAAATAAAGAGGACAACTCCAAAAATCAGATAGGACTGGATCGGGTGGCGCACGCGCGGATATTGACTGCTCTTGAAGAAATATCGACTTCCTAGATTGAGAATATCTTAAAAAAATAGATGATGATTGCATGTTTCGTTTTGTTCTACTTTCGCTCTTTCTTACGCTCCGACTTTTCGCCGACGAGGCCGCACCGCTTAAAGCAGCCCTTAAGAAACAGGCAGCGCACAAATCCGTTGTGGCGACCTTCCGTCAGACCAAAAAAGTTCCTGCGTTGACAGATGAGATCAAGACGATGGGAAAACTCTGGCTGGTTCCAGGAAAATCCTTTCGCTGGGAGATTGGAACACCCACCCGGCAAATCATCATCTTCAACGGTGGTGAAGTCCTAATGATTGATGAACTCAAAAAAACTGGCGAACGACTCTCGCCCGACGATCGTTCGGTCAAACCACTATTTCTAACTCTAGGAATGAGTAAAGAAGCCTCGTTTGATGAGATGCTGAAAGTCTTCACAATCACGAGCACTAACGAGGCTAAGGGTCGTTATAACGCGACATTTTCTCCCAAACCACGCTCGATCAAGAAGGTCATCAAATCTCTATTGATGCAGGTAAACCTTGAGGCCTCTTTTGTCGAACGCATCGGCTGGATCCAGAGGGATGGCACCGAGATCATGACCGAGTTTTTCACGCCTAAACTCAATATTCCGATCCCCGCAAGCACCTTCGCCGTCGACGAATTCGCTTATCGCTGGAAAAAGTGAGGCAGTAATATCCGTCCAGTTACACCTGACTTGAGATGGCAGTCTCAATAAATCCGAGGACTTCTTTTCGGCCAGTTCGGGTTGTTGTCGAGGTCTCGAAATAAATTGGACTTCCTTCACTAAATTCCTTCATTCTTTCGAGGAATAATCCGATATTCTTGCGGACAAGCTTAGGTTTACTTTTGTCGGTCTTCGTGAAAATAAGAGTAAAAGGTAACTGGGCCTCAATAAGCCAAGCGAGAAACTCTAGATCTATTTTCTGCGGAGAGTGGCGTGAATCGATTAACACGAATGCCCCAGTCAATGTTTCCCGATTGAGCAGATAGTCCGATACGAATTCATTGAAATGATCTCTTTGAGACTTTGAAACTTTTGCGTAGCCATAGCCCGGAAGATCGACAAGATTCCACGAGTCGTTGATCGAGAAAAAGTTGATTTCTCTCGTCCGCCCAGGAGTTTTTGAAACCCTGGCTAAGCCTTCTTTATTTGTAAGAAGATTAATCAGGGATGATTTACCCACATTTGATCGTCCAATGAAAGCAAACTCAGGAAGATCCGGCGCAAGGCACCTGTCAAAACTGATTGCACTTGTCTTAAACTTTGCACTTTGAATTTTCATCAATTGCCAAGGTTTGCATTTAATTGAGTTGGGAACGGGAGGATAAAAAACGGCTGCTTTCCGAAGAAAGCAGCCGTGAAAACAAAAATAAAATGATTGTTGCGAACGTGCCTAGTCGGCTAGCGACGGCGACGTGCTGCCAGAGCGAGTCCAGCAAGTGCAGCAAGAAGGCTTGTTGATGGCTCAGGAACAACTACTCCCTCGCCAAGTTGGATACCTTCGTTGAAGATAAGGCCGAGACCCGTGTTAACATCTGTGAGGATTGTGCCGTAGACAAGTGAGTCAGCGGTCAAAGCATCACTGTCAATGATGATGTCGAGTGCACCAGCACCAACAGCATTCTCAGTTCCGAAGACCAAACCTGGATCGTAAACTGCGAAGTCAGTTGAACTAGCAAGATCGGCGCCGTCACCAATCACGAGATAAACGGAAGCACCTACAGGTGATTCTGTCGTTCCCGCAGGAATTGGAGCCGAGCGATTACCGTCAAAAAAGCCGCCAACACCAATGCTGTTTGAGAAAGCACTGTTTCCGTCTCCAAATGCCGTGAACAAAAGAACTTCTTCTTTGCTGGTAGGAGCGGATGCGAAGGTTCCGGCTGCGACGAATCCAGAGCCAAGAGCAATTGGATCACCGTTGTTATCAAGAACAGGAACAGCTGTAGGATCAGCTGAGGCTACGTTCAAGAATGAAACGGTGTATGCACTTGCTCCTGAGAACAACCCAACGGCTGCTAAGCTAGCGATTACTGTTTTCTTCATAATAATGGTTTTAAGAGTGAATTTTCTGTAGACTTAGAGGTCAGCGTAGAACGCAGGAGCTCCAATTGATACTCCTTGTGGAAGAGCACCGCGGTTTTGAATAACGATTCCTGATGCAGAGTCAAGAGAAACCTCGGTTGAGTTTGCATCGTTGCTATTGCCTGTTGCGGCATCAACAACTTTCCAACCAGCACCTGCTCCACCAAATCCACCAGAAGAATACCAGTAGATGTCGAAGTCAGCTCCGCTTGGAATGAAAACGAGATCAGCACCACCCTGTCCAGCAGATGCGGTGAGAGTGCCTGCTCTGAGAACACCAGGATTACCGGCTTCGTCAAAGGCTGATGAGAGAGTTGCTCCAGCAGGATAGATTGTGCTCAAGTAGTTGAACTGGGTTGTGAGAGCTGGAGTCGTGCCAGTGGTTTTCACAGATCCACTCACAACAATAGAGTTATCAGCTCCACGGTTCTGGATGATGAGACCATCGGTGTAAACCAAGGTCACTGCTGAACCGTCGACGGTGTTACTTTCTCCAGTCGCTGGGTCAACCTGCTTCCAACCTGCACCAACGCCACCGAAACCACCGGAAGAATACCAGTAAGTGTCGAATGCGCCTGCGCCATCGGGAACAAGAACGAGATCAGCACCACCTTGTCCGGCAGAACCAGTCAAGCTAGCTCCGTCAGCACCAAAGACAGAAGCGAGAGTCTGCGGAGCGCGAACAGTTACAGTGTTTTCCACTTCAAGGTTGTCCAAGAGTTCGGAAGGAACGGAGATGGATCCAGCTGATGCGGTTCCAACGACGACTGCGCCAGCAGCGTCTCCATCGACAACTTCAACGATCACTGTGCCGTCAGCGACTTCGCCACTTGCGAGGGTGATCGCATCGTTCTCAGCTGTAGCAACCGTGCTAGTAGCAAGAGGTGCTCCGAGAAGACGAAGGCCAACATAGTTAAACTGTTGGTTAATTTCAAGTGTCTCGTAGCCAACGGGCTTCGAGACTGATTCTTGGGCAGCGGCACTTCCCATGAGGAGGGCTCCAAGCCCAAAAGCGGCAGCTGCTTTAAGAGTAGTATTTTTCATTTTTGTTTTCTTTGCTGTTATAGTTGAAGTCTTGTCAACATGACGTCGACAAGTTTCCGCAGGCAATCCGATGTGAAGTTACCGTCAAAAGGCGGGAGGCGTCAATGCCATTCTTCAAAATTTTTGAGAAAAATCATTGTAGTTCGTAAAACAATAATACTTCAGCCCGAGATCCTTTAGGTAGAGTCTTTCTTGTGCCGCCTACCAAGCAGAAATCTGCTGGAACTGGTCGATCCGCTCAAAAAAATCAGCTTCCCCGGCCGATTCGAGCGATTTGGTTGAGAAATTTTCGCAAGTAAACGATGCAAGAATTGACCCGTTGACGACAGCCGTTTTCAGTTGAGCAAAGGTCGGTGAAACCGCGCCTTCTGCGGCCAAGGTTCCAATCAAGCCGCCAAGAAAGGTATCTCCGGCTCCAGTCGGATCCGCCAAATCGCGCAGGGGCCACGCTCCACAGCGGAAAAAGGCTCCATCTGGGCCAAACAATTTGGCTCCAAACTCGCCAAGTTTCACCACGACGTAACGAGGTCCCTTTTCCAGCAACCTTTCTCCCGCAAGAACAAGATTGTTCGTAGCCGCGAATTCGCGGGCTTCGCTCTCGTTGATAACCAGCAGGTCAATCCGCTTCAGGACATTATGAAGTTCTTCATTCGCCACGGTGATCCAGAGATCCATCGTATCGGCAACGACAAATTTTTCTTCCGCAGTGCATTGATCCAGCATCTGGAGTTGGTTGATGGGAGCCATGTTGGCCAAAACGACAAACGGGGAATCCGCAAGTTCGGCCGGAACCGAAACCTGCCAGTGCTCCAAAACATTGATGGCCACATTATGGGTGGTCCGCTCGTTCATGTTTTCGTGATACTCGCCGGTCCAGGTGAAGGAAGCTTGCTCCGAGCGCTCCAAGCCGGACAAATCGACTCCCTGTTTGCTCAACATCTCAAGATGCTCCTCCGGAAAGTCGTTCCCGATGATTCCCACCAGATGCACCGGAGAGGAAAGTTTTGCTGCAGCCAGCGAGGCATAACTAGCGGAACCCCCAAGCAGATTGGTTTCATCTGCAATCGGGGTTTTGACGTTATCAATAGCGACTGAACCGCCGACGAGTATTTTCATAATAGTTTGGATAGAATTTTTCGAGTTTCCTCCTTCGGGGCAGGTGAGGATAATAAATGAGACACGATCACAACGCGCCGGGCACCGGCTCGCTTCACCTCCTCTAAGTTGCCTGGCTTGATTCCACCAATGCAGAATGCCGGGATTTGCAAACCTACTTCCTCCTGCATGGCGCAGATCTTGCTGAGCCCAATTCCTGGGCGGCCTTTTTTGGTCGGGGTAGGGAACAGGGGGCCAAACCCGATATAATCCGCCTTGTCCAATAAGGCCTGACGCGCCTGCTCCAGGGAATGGGTGGACCGTCCTAGTAACATCTCCGGCCCAATTCGCTCCCTTGCTTCCTGAAGAGAGCCATCATCTTGACCCAAATGAAGTCCATCCGCTCCGCACTCGAGCGCGAGCTCTAGGTGATCATTGATCACGAACGGTATTTTAAATTCGTCACAAAGAATTCGCAATTTCAAGGAGAGATCGTGGAGGGCACCGGGATCATGGCCTTTTGCGCGAAGCTGTAAAATTCCAACGCCACCAGCCAGAAGGGCGCGCGAAACATCTTCCGCCTCTTCGCTTCTTACGTAGCCAAGATCGCAGATCCCATAAAGGAGTGCGTTTTGAAGAGCTGATCTCACTCCCCTTCCTTTTCCTTAAGGTAGTTGGCGACCCAGGCAATATCGTACTTCCCGGCAATAAAATCGGGGTGATCGATTATCTCTTGCTGGAATGGAATAGTGGTCTTGATACCACGGATTGTGAACTCCGAGAGTGCGCGCTTCATTCGAGCAATCGCCACCTCACGACTCGATGCCGTCACAATGAGCTTCGCGATCATTGAGTCATAATGAGGAGGCACCGTGTAACCGGAATAAACGTGCGTATCAACTCGTACTCCTTTCCCGCCCGGAGCATACCAAAGATCAATGGTCCCAGGACTCGGCGTGAAGTTATGATAAGGATCTTCCGCATTAATGCGGCATTCGATGGAGTGACCACGCGGCTCTACTCCCAAAACATGATCGGAAACCGGTTCGCCGGACGCGATACGGATTTGCTCTTTGATGAGCTCGCAGCCCATGACTTCCTCCGTCACCGGATGCTCAACCTGAATCCGGGTGTTCATCTCCATGAAATAAAAATCGGTGGCATCGGCATTGACCAAATACTCGATCGTTCCGGCATTCCGGTAGCTGATGGATTCGATCAACCGCACCGAGGCCTCACCCATCCGCTTCCGCATTTCAGGCGAAATTAGCGGACTGGGGCATTCCTCGATGATTTTCTGGTTACGTCGCTGCATCGAGCAGTCTCGCTCCCCGAGATGAAAGTAATTCCCGTGATCATCAGCAAGGACCTGAAACTCAATGTGATGAGGATCAAGAACCAACTTCTCAATGTAGCAATCTCCGTTATTAAAGCAGGCTTCGGCCTCTTTGGAGGCTGCTTGGAACTGGGACTTAAACTCGTCCTCACTCATCGCGGGACGCATGCCACGACCTCCACCACCGGCCGTCGCCTTGATCATGACCGGAAATCCAACCTCCTTGGCAACCTTAAGTCCCTCCACTGCATCAGCGACAATCCCATCCGAACCGGGGGTCACGGGAACTCCGTTGGCAGTTGCAGTGGCGCGGGCCGTGTTCTTATCACCCATGGTCCGAATGACTTCAGCCGATGGGCCAATGAATGTAATATTGCAGCTTTCGCAAATTTCAGCGAAACGGGCATTTTCCGAGAGAAATCCGTATCCGGGATGAATCGCATCTGCTCCGGTGATCTCAGCCGCCGCAATGATGCGGTCGGGCTTCAAATAGCTCTCTTTACTAGGACCAGGGCCGATACACACCGAATCATCAGCAAGCTGAACGTGCATAGAATCGATATCCGCCTCGGAATACACCGCGACAGATTCAACTCCCAATTCACGGCAAGCCCGAATGATGCGAAGGGCGATTTCGCCACGATTGGCGACGAGGACGCGCTTAAACATGGTAGATTAGGGGGATTTTATTGAACCCGGAAAAGGTCGTCTCCGAACTGAACGGGAGTTCCGTCGTCCACACAAATCTGAATGATTGTCCCGGAGCGCTCGGCCTTGATCTCATTCATGACCTTCATAGCCTCGATGATACAAAGAGTTTGGCCTTCGCTTATCGTGTCTCCGACGTTCACGAAATCTGGATCATCCGGAGAAGGTCTACGATAAAAGGTTCCAACCATTGGGGAAGAAATCGCTTCACCAGAGGGAATTTCCGAAGCTCCTCCATCAGACGCTGTGGCGACTGCTGGTGCTGCAGCCGGAACCGGGGCGGCGACCTGACCACCGCTGGATGGCACCGAGGCGATTAGCTTCTGGATCTCTTCTAGGTCAGAGCCCTTCTTGAGCTTGAGATTGAAGTCTTCCTTTTCATATTGGAACTGAGACAAGCCATGCTCATCCATCAGTTTCATAATTTTGCGAATTTCAGTGAGGTCCACGGAGTTGGTAAAAGGTTAGTGAGCGGCGGCTCGGAGCTGATTATGACGAAATTGTAGAGATGAGCAACACCGAACCTTTCCACATCTTTCCCAAACCGAAAAAAGACCGCGTTTTTCTGACTTTAATTCTTCCATGATTTTCGACAGATTCCCCAAGACCCGACAGTAACGGTTCCGAATTTAAGAACTCTCTGTCAAACCCAACGAAGCCAGTGCTCGAACTGAAAGACGTTTGCTTCACCATCCAAAAAGATGGTGAGCCCATAAATCTCGTAGACCGCGCCAGCCTGAAAATACCCCGGGGCCACTTTATGGCCATCGTGGGACCTTCTGGCTGCGGAAAAACGACGCTGCTCAAGACCATCGCTGGGCTCAACCCGGAATCCGACGGTTCTCTCTGGTGGAATGGTCGTAATTTGTCCGAAGACGGGGATCTTGAGCCCTACGAAATCGGCTACGTCCCGCAGTTCTCCATCGCTTACGATCAACTCAGCGTTGACGAATCCGTCGAAGCTGCCACGCGACTCCGCGTCAAAACCAAAGGATCTGGCGACCTCGACGAGCGAATTGACAAAGTTCTCGAGGAAACCGGCCTAGCTCCAATCGCGGACCGCCCCGTCAACGTTCTCTCCGGTGGACAAAAACGCCGCCTTGGACTTGCCATGGAGCTGGTTTCCCACCCGAAACTTCTTCTCTGCGATGAGGTCACCAGTGGGCTTGATCCCCGTTCCGAACGAGAAATCGTCCATCTCCTTCACGACATCTCCCGGCGCGAGGGTCGGATTGTGCTTTCCGTGACCCACTCTCTTGCTCATCTCGAACTTTACGATTCCATCTTGGTCCTCCACGAGGGCCGGGTCGCTTACCACGGAACCCCGGAACAACTCACTCACTATTTCTCGGTTAATAACACCGAACTAGTCTACCCGCAGCTTGCAAAACAAGCCTCGGAAAAATGGAGAAGTTCTTGGCTCAAGCACTCTCCGACCTACTACGCTAAACTTGAGCGCAATCGCCAGAATCTCGTTAATCAAAGGCAACTTGAGCTCCCTGCTGAAGAATTTGAAGATCCGGATGAGGAGGACGCACCGATCGCTCGAGAAGATGAAATCCGCGCTCCCAGCATATTCAGCCAGTTCACCACCCTTCTGGGTCGCCGAATGCGGATATTCTTCCGCGACCGGGGACAAGTCCTTCTCCAACTCGCCATCCTAATTTGCTTTCCCATCCTCGTGGTCCTCTTTTCGCCTAGGGCCAATGAAAACATGCGAAAGTTCACCAATGCTACAGGCAGTAGCCTGCAAGAACAATATCAAGAACAGGCTAACGTTCAGGAGGATCGCCTTAAAGTTGGATCCGCAGTCTCTGGAATCATCATGTTTCAAGTCGTTTTGCTTTCCCTAATGGGTTCTAACAACGCGGCACGGGAAATCGCCGGAGAACGCCAGATCCTGGAAAAAGAAAAATTTGGAGGAGTTAGTCCGATCGCTTACCTCATGAGCAAAGTAGTCTTCTTGTCAGGGCTGGTGCTTGTTCAATCCCTATGGATGGCAGGCTTTGTAGAGCTATTTTGGTCGTTTAAAGGCAGTTTTGCGGATCACGCTATCTTTCTCGTTTTGGTCAATGCCGCCATGACCTCGATCTGCCTCGGAATTTCCAGCTTGATGCGAACTGCTGAAAAGGCCTCTCTTCTTTCGGTCTATTTGGTCGGCTTCCAACTTCCTCTCTCGGGAGCTGTTTTAGCCCTCCCAGAAAATATTGAACCCCTCACCCGCCCCTTCATCTCTGCCTATTGGGCTTGGTCGGGGAGTGTTGCTTCACTTTCGGGAGACTATAAATCAGCACTCACCGCAATCAGCGAAACAGAGCTTTCTCCCACAAACATCTGCTTTTTCATCCTCCTAATCCATATTATGGTTGGCCTTGCCGCCTCATGGGTCGGCACCAGTCGCCCACAATGGGAACACTAATCTCAAATCTAATTTTCAATCATGGCTCGTCGCGCTAGCTCAGGCGTTAATACCGGGGCCCTCATTATCGGGGCTATCGTTTTTATCTTAGTCCTCGGAGGAGGTTACTGGTTCCTAAACAGGAAGCCATCCGGCTTTGATGCTCCTGAATTGGATATCGAACAGGCGCTCAGCAACAGCCGCAGCCTTTCAGGTAATCGCTATCAGGTCACCGGCAAGCTCATTGATCGTAATATCGAATCAAACGGTCAAATCATCACAATCCAGCTCGGCGAAGAAACCAACCCAAAGTTTCTGCCCATCATGATCCCCGAGGGCTTCAAAAACGGAAACCTCAATCAACAAGCTCAATACACTTTCCTCATCCAGTTTAATACGGTCGGTCTCGCAGTTGCGGAAGACGTAAAACAACTCTAGACTCACGAAAGCCGTAACCAAAGTTATGAAAAACACCCTACTCTCTCTGGCCCTCGCCCTCCCTGCACTCGGGCAGGTCTACACTCCCCCTGCTCCCACCAATAATCAAAATGCGACTCCGAGCGATACCGTTGTTCGCTCAAATCCCAACCAATCTTCGGGCGGGGGCAACAACGCGAACGGCGGACTTCTCGGGAATGAAGTTGGCTTCTTTGATCCCACCAATGACACCATCTCCTGGAATGGAAAAACCTGGGCAGCCAGTAATAACCGCCTAGTCGCCGCTCGTTTTGAAAAATACCTAAACGAACCCGAAGAAGCCACCGTCGCGGCTCAGGAATACCGCGATAACATCGACGAGGTCCTCAACCTCCTCTCGCCCCACCGTAAGGGAGGTCCCGTCTTCCTTGATGCTGTAGCCCTTCTTCCAAAAGCATCGACCTATCCCGGCGATGCCAAACTATGCGACTCCCTGAGTAACGCCATTTACACCGCTATCCTTTCTCGGAAGGCCGATAACCGATCCAAGGAACTCCTCGCACGTATGGAGCGAGAGAAGAAAAAGGCCATTCTTGATGCCGACTGGAAAGCCCGCACCGAGCAAGATCCCAACGTTGGCAACACGCGCCCCGCCAACGGCGAGAATGAAGAACAAACTCAACCAGCCCAGCAGGTTGGTCGCGGAGCACAATCGCTCGCATATGCCGAGCACGTCCGCCGAATTTCCGAAATCGAAGCTCAGAAAAAGACACGCGAGCTTGAACAAAAAGTCAAAACCGAGCTCTCCAAAGTCCAATATCAGGCACTCATGGTGCAGTTCTTCGTCCAGCGTCGCTTCAAGCACGTCATCATGGCTTCCCGTTTCTACAACCAGATTTGGAAAGAAGGGGACGGCACCCTTTACATCGATCAAGACTCCGACATTAACAAAGTCTTCAGCGAAAGCCTCGGTGTCAGCCCGACCGTTTCCACGCTCGACTCATTATCCCACGAGGCTATCCGCGATGTTGACAAAGGCGTCGAAGTTTTCGAGTTCCTCGTCGAACGTGGCGAACTAGAATCCGCGTCCAAGCGCCTTGCCGAGTCGTATCTCGTCGGAGAATTTATGCCTTCCATCAACACCCTCGAACGGGATAAAAAACGGAAGGTCCTTGAATTTGTTCGAGGCTCCAATGTCCTTCTCAATGCCATCGACTCGAAGGACTACGCGAAAGCCTCCGAACAGATCAACGAGCTCGAAGGCAAGGCCGATGACTTTGATGCCACCAAAGCAAAAGCTGCCGTCGCAGCCTTCACTCGCGCCAGTGACATGCAAATCATGATGGCTAAAAATCACCTCGCGGCCAAAGACATGGAAAAGGCACAAGGAGCAATTCGAAGCGCGATGGAAATCTGGCCACAAAACCCCAAGCTGGTGGAATTCGATCGCCTCGTAGATGCAGGGGGGACCCTCATTCAACTCCGCAACGACTTCGATCGCCTCTTCGCCGAAAAGAATTACCGCGAGGTCTTCCGCCGCCGCTTTGAATTTGGACCCAGTATCGATGGCGATGGCGATCGCACCGCCAAATTCCGTCAAATCATGGAGAACATCACTGCCATTGAGACCGCAGTGAAAGGTGCTGAAAAAATGAGTGACCTCGGCCAGAACTATGCAGCGTGGGAAGAGCTTTCGGAAGTTCACGAACGCTTCCCAGACGATCCTGACTTGAACCAAGTCATGACCAAGCTGGCTCCAAAAGTAGCTGATTTCACCATCGCTCTTAACAATGCCAAGAAGCATGAAGAGCGAGGCAACCTCGGCTCGGCCCTTTCATGGTTCTACAAAGCGAAGCACCTTCACCCTCTGAGCGAAAAAGCTGACACTGGCATTAAACGTTTGGTGCAAGTTGCTCTTCAGTGAAATAGACCATTCAAATCTTTAAAGCGGGCCACTAGGGTGGCTCGCTTTTTTGTGGCTTCCAACCCTCTACCGGCCTTCGCCTAGCCTTCTTAAAAAATCAAAGGAGTAAATGCCGGTGCCATGCCCATCGGCCCAGAAAAATTGGACCGCGTAGCCTCCCACAATTTGATGACGGCGAAGCTCAAAGCTTTTGTTAGTGTGAATCACCTTGGGAACCAGAACCTTGCCCGTCACATCGGGCTCGCCCTGACAGGCTGCACAAGGACATGCTTGGCGCAGCCGTTCGAAATTCAGATACGTTTCACCCCCGTCATCCCAAGCCAAGGCGACCTCACCTCCAATCATGGCAATGTTCTCCAGTTTCATAACACTCATGGCTTTTTAATCCTAGGACCGAAGATCGCCGACCCCACACGGACAATCGTAGAACCTTCTTCAATCGCCACCTCAAAATCACCACTCATTCCCATGCTCAGTCCGGGAAGCTCTCGGCCCAATTCCAATCCCAGCCCATCCTGCAACTTGCGCACTTTAGAAAACCAGGGACGAGCATCCTCCGGAGTGTTAGAACGGGGAGGAATACACATCAAGCCCTGCCAATCGAGATTCTTCAGCTCAAATATTTCTTCAAGGCCCTCCCTCAATTCACCGGGAGAAAATCCATGTTTGTTTTCCTCTGCACCAATATTGACCTCCAAATAAATCTTGGGCATCAATCCCAGCTCGCCCGCAACCCGATTGGTAAAGCGGGCCAATTTCATTGATGAAATACTATGAATCACCGAGAAAAGCGGAAGCACCTTCCGGATCTTGTTTCGCTGCAGT
>Ga0315322_10002219_pt1 | contig 14996 bp, 11 predicted proteins | sample M110021515metaG_FD_203461 | JGI IMG/M metagenome (GOLD analysis project Ga0315322, IMG submission 203461) | Ammonia-oxidizing marine archaeal communities from Monterey Bay, California, United States - M1 100m 21515 | ecosystem: Environmental > Aquatic > Marine > Intertidal zone | place: USA...
TTTCGGTGGCGGACAACCCAGCATCTGCCAATTGAGTAATGGTTTCGAGGGTGATGGAACCTGATTTGACTCCCTCAGCTGCAGACGCCGCCTCTGTTGCGCTAAAACCCTTGTCGACAAGTTGAATGACTGCAGCCAAATCATAGGTGCCAGTTTTTACTCCAGCAGCAGTTGTTTTCACATCCGCTACAGAGATTCCCTTGGCAACGAGGGTAGTGACTGTGGATAAATCGTAATCGCCAGCTTTAACTCCTTCGGCTGTGTCGGTCGCGTCGTCAATTTTAAGACCCGTATCAATCAGAGTGACCAAATCCTTAGTCGTCAAGGTGCCACTAGCAATCTTGCCCGCAGTTTCGACAAACTTGCTTAATGTTCCTCCGGATTTAGCTATTGTTACAACCTCCGTCACATTGACTGTTTTGGCTGAATCCCAAGAAACACCTGCTCTTACCAAGGTTACCACAGGGTTGCTTTCCGTTGAACCTGAAGCAGCTTCAGCTGGTTGTGATGCTCCGCCAGAGGTTACGGCTGCTTCGGCGGCAGAACCACCTCCGCCGGCATCTCCACCTGCAGCGTCATCCCCACCGCCAGCATTGTCAGCTTCTTGGCCGAAAAGCGAAATTCCAGGTAAAGTCATTGATAGAAATGACAGGGTGATCCATTTTAAAATTATATCTTTTGGATTCTTCATGACCGTTTAAGGGATCGGAATTGATTTATTGTTTTCGGGGGTTTGAAAGATTGATCAAAAATTGACTGGCAATGAGCCAGTGCGCAAGCTTTTTTTAGGTTTTCTTACATCGTTTTTAGAGAGTGGGGTGCACCTCGATGTAATTGGTGCCGAGGGCGGGATTTGAACCCGCACATCCTCACGGACACTAGATTCTGAGTCTAGCGCGTCTACCAATTCCGCCACCCCGGCTAAGATAATTCTCTTAACAATGAGGATTATCTTAGCCTCGGTCGAGGAAAAAGCTATTCAAATTGTACCTGTTCTCCAAATGGAAGTGGGATTTGCTTGGCTCTATCTCCTGAAGGGAGTCGCTCTAAATATTCGTCGATGAAGTCAAGGTCCAGATCTTCTTCGGTTTCGAAGAGTTGAGTTAGCCGCCTTGGAGTAGGATCAAGTATCTTGGCCGGGTTGGCGATTCGGTCTCTACGTACGTATTCGAGGACCACTGGCAAGTGCATTGATTCGTAATGGTCTTTCAATTCCTCGATTAGTTTTTGGTTTACTCCTTCTCGACGATTTAACAGAACTACATCCGTAAAGTGTAGGCAAGCTTCATGCCACTTCCGTAACTGAGGAGAGGTTTCTTCCAGTAAACCACAGTGGACGACTAACAGAATGCGGGCGAGTATTAATTCATTGTCTATTGCTAGCAGGTCGATGGAGGCTTCAATTTGGTCGGCTAGGTTAATATACGGAGACAATATCAAGAATTGGTGACGGTCTGTTGATTCTTTTGCTTCTTCTGGTAATATGATTGCTTCATTCTCCCAATCCCATGTGGAGACTCTTTCCGTGTCGTGGGTCATCTCGTTGGTGAATATTTGCGCTGATTCTTCATTCGTGAGCCCTCCTTCTATCAGATCCCGAACGATGGCTTTGCGTCCTGAGTCGGGTGCGCCGAGTACAAGGTAGAGGAGCCGATGCACTTTAACTTCCTTAGAACAAAAAGGTTTCGCACTGAGCGACCTGACGCATCCGATGATCGATTAGTACAAGTGCGGTCATTGCTTCGACAATGGGCACTGCTCGAGGGAGGACGCATGGGTCGTGTCGTCCGCGCCCGATGAGTTCGGTCTCGTTGCCTTCGACGTCTACGGTGTCCTGGGGGCGGAGTACCGTGGCGGTTGGCTTAAAGGCAATGCGGAAATAGAGTTCCTCTCCGTTGCTTATTCCACCTTGGACTCCCCCGGATCTATTCGTCTTGGTTCGTGTGAGACCCTCGCGATGTTCGAAGGCGTCATTGTGTTCGGATCCCTTGAGCAAGGTGCCCCCGAAACCGCTACCGACCTCAAAGCCCTTCGTTGCGGGAAGCGATAGCATGGCTTTGGCGAGATCGGCTTCGAGACGGTCGAATACGGGTACGCCTAGTCCAGTTGGCATTCCTTGAACGCGACAGAGTATCAATCCACCTACGGAATCCCCCTCTTTTTTGAGATTCAAAATGTGAGCCACCATCTTTTCGGCGGTTTCGAGATGCGGGCAGCGTATGGGTGAGGCGTCAACTTCTTCCATAGAGGGAAAGTAATCGATTTCAGGCGCTTGGATTTCATGCACTCGCTCGACGTAAGCTCGAATCTTGATGCCGGTCGAGCACAGGATTTTCTTGGCAATTGCTCCTGCCGCGACGCGCCCAATAGTTTCGCGGGCAGACGACCGACCGCCTCCCTCGTGGTTGCGAATCCCGAATTTCTCTTGGTAGGTGAAGTCAGCGTGTGAAGGTCGAAACTTTTCTTTCATCTCGTCGTACGCTTGCGGTCGGGCATCCTCGTTTCTCACGAGCATACCGATGGGAGTGCCGAGGGTCAGGCCTTCGAAGATGCCTGAAAGTATTTCCACTTTATCTTCCTCCTTGCGAGGTGTGGTGATCTTGCTTTGTCCCGGGCGTCGTCGCTCCAACTCGGCTTGAATCTCTGCAGCCTTTATTGGCAACCCGGGGGGGCACCCATCGACGACCACGCCGATGCCGCCACCATGGCTTTCGCCCCATGTTGAAATCTGAAAAAGTTTACCGAAGGAATTGCCCACGAATCTAAGGAGAAAAAAACGAAGGCGAAAAGGCAAAGCGAAAAATTTACGATAAAAATTTTGTACGGGTTTCTAACAAATAAAAATGTTTGCTTTGAGAACGAAACTTTTAGATAAAGATTTCCTAAGGTCGGGTCCCATGCGACTATGAGCTAACGAACCCCGTCAGGCCCGGAAGGGAGCAGCGGAAGTTTTGCTTGTGTGCGCTGTGGGGTGCCTGGCCTTTTTTATATTCGGAAATTGCCTTTTTTTTACTTTCCGGCTTTTGACTTTTAATTATTTTGCGGTTTCGCTTGCATGTGCTGCGGTTGGTCGCAATTAGTCGCTACTTCTTATTCATGGCAGAAAAAGGTTATCAAGTCATTGCCCGGAGGTGGCGTCCCAAGCAGTTTTCCGAACTCGTGGGACAGGATCACGTTGTGCGAACTTTGGGCAATGCAATCGAGATGGGGCGAATTGCCCATGGGTATTTATTCGTTGGACCTCGTGGAACCGGCAAGACAACCACGGCGCGTCTTTTTGCTAAATCCCTGAATTGGGAGGATGGACCTACTCTTGAGGTTCCCGAGGATTCTGAACTTGGGCAAGCCATTATGGATGGAAGATGTCTCGACGTCATAGAAATAGACGGTGCTTCCAACAATTCCGTGGATCAGGTTCGAGATCTCCGAGACGAATGCCAGTACGCTCCCGCTCAATGCCGCTATAAGATTTATGTTATCGATGAGGTGCATATGTTGAGTCAACAGGCGTTCAACGCCTTGCTCAAGACCTTGGAGGAACCCCCCCCGCACGTTAAGTTTGTTTTTGCGACGACCGAGGCACATAAGGTACTTCCCACTATCGTCTCGCGTTGCCAGCGATTTGAGTTTCGTTCCATTCCTGCGAATCTGATCTCGGACAAACTTCGTGAGATTTGCGCTACTGAGAAGGTGGAGATAGAAGACGCCGCCCTCGCAACGATTTCTCGAATGGCTATGGGTGGAATGAGAGACGGGCAGAGTATCCTTGATCAAATGATTTCTTTTTGCGGGATGAAAATTTCGCAGACCGACGTCCTTGACGTCTACGGACTGGCTTCTCCGGAGCAAATTGCCGAACTTGCACAAGCTCTGAGTAAGGCCGACTTTTCTGCCATACTTAAATCCGCGGATGCTTTTGCGTCGGAGGGAATCGATCTTTACAGAGCCTTGCAGGATCTTCAGGAGCACATGCGTTCCGGTCTATTGGCTCTGATTCGGGGGGAATCTGATAGCCTCGATCTTTCCTCCGAGCAGTTTGCCCGAATTTTGGATGCTTTGCGAGCTGGTGAGGAATCAGTGCGTTCGGGACTTTCCGACAAGGCGAATTTCGAGGTCACTCTCTTTCGAGGAGTGGAAGCAGGACGATCTCGTGCCATCGATTCAGTGATTCGTGAAATTTCGGGTATGGTACCGTTTTCCGGATCAAAAAAAAAAACTGACTCGGTAACTTCTGACCCTCAAGTACAAGCCTCTGCCGTCGAGGAGCAAGCCGATGTCGCCGAAACCGACCCCGCACCTGAAGTTCATTCTGTAATTGAAGCCGAGATTGAAAGAGTGGTTCAGCCTGAACCTAAACGCATCGATGCTCTGCCCGATGTGGCGCTCGATGCTGAGGAATCTTCCTTCCCTGAGATTGTTCGTGTAGAAAAGGATCCAGTTAAGCTAATTGCCACCTCCGTTGACTCTCTCGTGACTGCTGACGTTCATTCCGAGAGTGGAAAATCGAATTTGGCTGAATCTCAAATAGTCGATGAGGCAAAAGTCGCTGAGCGAGTAGAAACCTTGGCTGAGTCGACTCGTAAGATTTTCGAGGAGGGTTTTCGCGGGACTTATGTCGCTATCGAGAGAATAGACCACAACAAGTTGATCTAGTTCGCTTTTTCGTATAGAGATACGTATCGAGATTCTAAGTACCTCAAAAGGCATCGGGGATCAAGAGAGTCGCCTGTCACTCCTTTGGTCAGTTCTAGTAAGTTCATGCGCCTGCCGTACCTATGCACCTTAAGTTCTAGCCATGACAAGAGTTTCGATGGGTCTTCTGGATCGGGTATATCTTCTTCCAATGCCCTTTCCCAAAGTTGAGCAGCCAGCAGATTTCCAAGACAGTAACTCGGAAAATAACCGAATGCCCCACCCGACCAGTGAACGTCTTGTAGAACGCCTTCAGCGTCGCAGGTTGGTTGAAGCCCTAGAAGCTTTTCCGCCTTTTCGTTCCATGCTCCCGGAAGGTCTTTGATTTCAATGTCGCCTGAAAAAAGGGACTGTTCCAACTCAAAGCGAAGAATTATGTGTAAATTGTATGTTACTTCGTCGGCGTCGACTCGAATGGGGTTTCTAGAAACTTTGTTGATGGCGAGAAATAGTTGCTCCGAAGTTATTTCTGCCAATGGTTCGGGAAATAGTTCACGAAAGCGAGGTTCCCACTTATTCCAAAAAGCATGGGAACGCCCCACTTGGTTTTCCCATATTCGGCTTTGCGACTCATGCACGCCCATGCCCGCCGCCTCCGAGAGAGGAGTGCCTATCCATTCGGAGGGCAATCCTTGCTCGTAAAGTCCATGCCCTGCCTCGTGTATGGCAGAGAAAAGAGAATCCAGCGGATTTTCCGAGTCATAGCGGGTAGTGAGTCGAGTATCGGCTCCATTTCCTGAACAAAAGGGATGTACTGCGACGTCTATTCGGCCCCTCGTGAAATCGAATCTCAAGCTCTCTAGTACCTCCCGGAGAAATATCTCTTGCTTGTCTTTCGGAAATCCTTTCAGCACCGGGATCTTTATCTCCTCTGCAAAGGAGAGGATTTGTTCGGCGAGTGGTACGAGACCAGTTTGTAATTCATCGAAAAGCTTGCCGATCCCACAGGCATCCATTCCTGGGTCATGTTTGTCTAAATGGTAGTCATATGGATTGTCGCGATATCCTACGTATTCCGCTTCGTCCCGGGCAAGTTGCATGGTTTTCTCAAGGGCGGGAGCAAAAGCTGCAAAATCGTTTTTCTCTCTAGCGCTCTTCCATAAATGATACGTCGAACTTTCGTGAGATGCCTTCCGGGCTACGAAATCGCTTGGTAGCTTTTGTGCTTGGTCGAGGTCGCGACGAACTTCACGAAGAATAATCTCAAGGTCTTCATCCGGTTCGTCTGTGTCTTCTTCAACTCGTTGAAGTAAATCACTAAATGCCGATCCTGTGAATTCACGGTGAACTAGTTCAGCCAATGCCGAGCTTTGTGCCGCCCTTTGAGAGGAAGAGGCTTTGCCCGGGGGCAAGTTCACCTGTTCGTCCCAGCTTAGAACCGAGCTTACTTGGCTTAGGCTATCGATCCTTCTCAGTTCGCGAAGAAAGGTTTCTCTTACAGCTGTCACGCGAAGTGCTTCATTGAAGGATCCGTTGCAACTCCTCGGCTGTGGCCCAACCTTTTTTTCCGCCGGAAACCGAGCGAGCAAGATACCACTTCACTTGATCCTTTGTGATGTGCATTTTTAACTGGCCGTTCTCGTCTTTGTCGATTCTCACGACTTCTCCCGGTTTGAGCTCGGCGTTGGCGTCGTTGGCACCACCTGCGTAGCGGCGAAGGCGAATAACGGAAGTTTCGTTGCCCTCGTCGGCTTTAGGCGGAAGTACGGCGACGGCTTCACGCGCTATGAAGTCTATGTTGCGGTCTGCTCGCCATATCGCGTAAGTCCCGAAGGCAACAATTACCGCCCAACAGATGACGCCTGCGATTTTAGCGAATCCGGAAATAAATGATCCGGTTAACAGTAAGCACGTATAAGCACCTAGCCAGAAAGCAATCGTAGTAGCCCATATCCAAATGCTTATTGATTCTGGAGCGAAGTAAAAATCGTCCGCAGATGGGGTGGCAGAAGATAGGCCAGACGATTTTCGTGTGAATGCTAGATTGGAATTTAATTCCGGATTCCCGGGGTCCAGCAATAGTGCTTTTCGGTAGTGTAGTATAGCCTTGCCCGAGGCTCCCATTTTGTAGTGTAGGTTAGCAAGGTTGCCGTGTAGATTGGCCGAATGGGAAATGGCGACGGCTTTTTCATAAGAGGTTATGGCTGCGTCCAAGTCACCTGCCGCCTCCGCCCTCACGCCGTCGTAAAATGGCCGGTTTGCCTCGTTCCCGGCAGCCCCGTAGCAAAATGTAATTGAGATGAGGTATACTGCGATTCTTATTAGCTTCATCCTAAGGCACGAATGTTTTTAAGGAGATGTTTAATGCGTATTTGCCAATCAACGAGAGGTAGGTTTGAGATGGCTTCCCCGGCGAACTCGTGAGCGTCCGCTGTTTCTAAAACCTCATTGATTTCAGAAATAAGCTCGTTGGAGGCTTTTCTTTCTTTTAAGATGAAGATGACCTCGTCGCGATCCAGAATCTCTGGCTTTTCTTGTCCAGCCAGCACACCGATTTTTTCTCTTATTGCTCCTCGTGATGCTCGGAAAAAACTCAAGGTATCGTTGGATTTCGTAGCTCTCTTAATTTCGTTTCGCAAGCTTGCGAATCTTTTGGCTGAGGTATCCCTGGATGAGTTGCTTCGCCGAATCCTCCAGCCCAAAATCCAGCAGAAGCAAAAGAGTGGAGCGATTTGCAGATACCAGAAAGAGGATGAACGAAGGATTGGTTCGGGCGTAAGTGACTTACGCCATTCGCTTGGCTCGCTTTCAGTTTGAAAGAGATTGCGAGTCGGTTCCGTATCTTCTTGTTTCTCCGCCAAAGCGGATTCAGTTGAGGAAGGGTCCACCCATGCGTCGCCGGCATCGACGCGAACGATGTGTGAATCTCCCGATGCATTGACGTATTGTTCAGAGGTCGGGTCGAAATAAGCAAAGGGAACGGGAGGAATTTCTATTTGACCTGGGCGCAATGGAGTTACCACGTAATCGAAACGCTGAGTTCCTTCGTATCGAAGGTTTTCATCGCCCTCGAAGGAGAACGCAGGGGGACCTATTTTGATCTTTTCGCTTGAATCGATTTCTGGCGCGGGCATTACCCCGAAATTCCCTTTGCCCGAGACTGTGAAGGTTACGCGTACAGGGTCACCGACTGTTACTCGTTCAGCGTCCGTTGCCGAATTAGTGGAAATAGTGCCAATAGCACCGCGGAACGCTTGCGGTCTTCCTTCCATCGGAAGAGATTTTACCAAAAGTTGGAGTTTCTCGGAGGTTACCGACATTGCTTCTTCTCGACCGAATCCAAAAAAAGGATCACGGAAAAATGGATCCTGTAAAAACGGATTGCCTGAAGTCGAACCCCTATTGTTTTGCAAACGCACACGAACGGTCATTTTATAAAATAATTCGTGAATGCCTTCCATTGCTGCGGTGAGAGCTACGGGCCATGAATAAACGGTGTAGTTTTTCCCATTGCGAGAGGCGCGTTTCTCGATCGGACGATTGATCTCGCTTTGGGAAAAAGCATCTCCGCTTTTTTGAGGAAGTTGCACCAGGCGAGTTATGGGGAGACGCTCCCAAATATAAAGGTCTACGGAAGTCAGCGCAGTTTCACCCTCAAAAAGGTATTTGCGAGGAAGGTTTACCTCTAGGAACAAAGCCTGACGAAGATCGGACTCTTGTTTTTTTCGAGCTTGCTCTCGAAGCAGGTCTTCTTGATTCGGTGGAAGGACGCGGAGCGTGGCGGGAGGAACGGATCGAGGAGTGCCTTGCACCGACAGGTTCCATGACGGAATGGTGAAGTTCCCAGGTCTTTCGGGTTTTACGGCAAAGGAAAGTTCAAGGCGAACGGAAGGGACTCCATTGAGAAAGCTTGCTGAGCGAAATACGCGCGGATTACCTGAAATGCGAAGACCGGCTATGGCGGGGAGACTACCTGCAGGGGATTGTTGCGAGCCGTGAATCGTTACCTTGTATGTGGTTTGTCTGCTTAAGGTGATGGCGGAAGGTGAAAAGTTCGCCTCGATACGAATGTCTTGGTGTTGTCCGAATGCCGAAAAACAGAGCACAAGGTATGGCCATAGGCAATAAAATGGGTGAATGGTTCTTGTCACGATACTCTTAATAGTCCCTTCCGCGTCGGGGAGTTTCGACTATTTTTCCCTCGATGTCCAAGGGTTCCGAATTTGCCTCGATCTCCTGCAGTAGACGTTCATACAGAGCGTTGACTTCTTGAGGGACTTCCGGTCGTGAAGTCGCAGTCTCGTCTTCGCCGTCCTCGGTATCTTGCGGACTTGGCTCGGAATCCGAGTCTTTTGGGTCGGATTCGGTATCTTTCTGTGACTCTCCTTGCCCTTCCTGCGGAGTCGAAACACCAAAATCGAGATGTTTGGCAGCCGTTTCAAAATCAACGGATGCCAAGTGAGCTTTTTCGTCGTTTACAGGAAAGGTGACGTTTGCATCCTCGCCTTCGATTTGAATGCATAAAACATGTTGACCGGGTGGAACGACTTGAGAGAATTCACCTGATTCGGATGGTTTGAAGGATGTTTCGTTTTCATCGAGAGCTAGATTCCCATCTAGGTCGAGAAAGAGCGTGGCTTCTGAAAATCCTGATTCGTTGTCGTCTCGTGCACCGTCTCGGTTGGCGTCATTCCAGACAAAGCCTCGCAGCATAGGAGCGGCTCGATAGGGGAAGTGGACTTGGCGGTCGCCTGTTTTTTCTAGTTCCACGAACTGTGTTCTTACATTGTTCGGATTGAAGGGAGGAGGTGGTGGTACGAGTAGAGGGAGCAGGGTGACACCCTTTGTGCCATTACTTTCCGCGGGAACACATCCTAGTTGGAAGGAAGTGGGGTAAATAGCCGAAATCCACTCAATGGCGTATTGCCCTTTCTCGTCAGTTTCGACAAAGGGTTCCGATGAAGCGTTATGTTCGCCGTCGTTGTCTTGATCCCAATAGATTTTGCTTGGCAATCGCGGTTCTTTTTCTTGCGACCGTCCGTCTCCGTCGACATCTCTCCATACAATACCTGAAACAAGAGAGAGCATCGATTTGATTCGGTTTTCAATTTGTTTGGCCAGTTCGTCTCTATTCACATTGGCCTTAGGGTTGTCGTCAATAGACATGGCGGATTCGTAGTGTCGCAAGGCCTTTTCCCATGCTTTGCGTGCCGACTTAACATCTATCCGATCCAGTGCTTCATTGGCTCGGTTGTATTCAAGGTTTCCTAATGTGTTGAGAATTGTAGATTGAAGGGATGGTTCGTCAACTGTTCCGTCCAAAGCTTTTTCGAGGAAGGTCTCGGATTTTTCAAGGTTGCTCGCATCCAGATGAGCGAGACCGGCGTTTAAATAGAGGCGTGGGTCAACTTGCTTGTTTTCGCTTTTAGTCGCGTTTATCTCTGCCTCGTAATATGCGGCTGCTTTTTCAAATTCCTGGTTTTTGTGGGCAGCCTCGGCTCTTTTTACATTGTCGTTGCGGAAACAGCCAGTGATGAAGATCAACATCATCAATGCGAGCGAGGGGGCAACTGCCCGAATCCGTCGCCTATTGCCAAGCATAAACTCGGTGGCAAGCATGAGCATCGCCAATGCAACAAAAGGTTGATAGCGATCGATTGGAAGCTCCTGTGAAAGTATCGCGTGCCGTTTACGGTGTCCGATTGCTTGAAGTTCATCAAACACTCTAGCCAAACCTTCCCCCGTAGGTCCTAGTTGGAAGTACTTGCCGCCGGTTGATTCTGCAATGGCTCGCAGGGACGTGTCGTCGAGCTTTGTGACGACTGCCTTACCTGCTGGGTTCCTCAGGAAATTTCGCGGCTTCTGTGGAATGGGATCAAGAGGGATTCGAGCCCCTTCTTGGCTTCCAATTCCAATCGTGTAAATCTGCACTCCTTCCTTGGCGCTTTCCTTGGCTTTCTTCAAGCCCTCTCCCTCCAAGTCCTCTCCGTCGGAAATGAGTATCAGAAAACGGTCGCTGTCATCCTCGGAAAAAGATCTTGCGGCTTCATCTATTGGGCGGGATAGATCAGTACCTTGGTTTTTAATTACACCGACTTTCATTTCTCGCAAGGTTCGGCGAAATGCGGAATGATCGAGCGTGAGCGGGCATTGGAGAAAGGAATTTCCCGCAAAAGCTATGAGCCCGAGTCGGTCCCCCTTTACTTTCTCGAGGAGATTCGAAATACCTAGTTTTACCCTCTCGATCCGGTTCGGTCTTACATCCCGAGCGAGCATGCTTCGTGAAACGTCCAAGGCGATAAGAACATCTATGCCGGTCGGGATCGCCTTCCTTTTGCTTTTGCCCCACTGGGGTTTAGCCAGTGCCAAGAAAAGGAGGAGAATGGCAGCTGTATATATGATGTTTCGTGCTATGATCTTTGGTCTTGAGTGAGACTCGGCTAGCTTTTGAAGTAGTTTATTTGCCGCGAATTTCTTAAGCCGGCGAGTTTTTCGCCGTTCGGACCAAAACAGGAAGATGCCGACTGCGGTAGTGGCAAGAAGTCCGAGCAATAGCCATTCTGGAAGTGCGAAAAGATTCATGGAATTCTCAAGAATACAGTTCGCGACAGGACTATTTCAATCAAAAGAAGAATAAGCCCTGCGTACAAAGGCCAATGGAACAGCTCCTTGTATAAAGCGTTCACTTCATAAGCTACCTCAGTCTTTTCTAGTTGATCGATTTCTTGATAAATATTTCGCAGAGTGGATTCGTCTCCTGCTTCAAAGAACATCGCGCCCGTGGTTTCGGCGACTTTTCGAAGTACTTCCTTATCAACTGGGTAATTGGCAATGGTTACTTCGGGATTCCCGGATGAATTGCGAAGCAAGTCCCCGGAACGTCGATCATAGATGTAGGTTCTCGTTCGAGTCGATTGGCCTACTGCAATTGTATAAATCTTTATCCCGTCTTCCTTCGCCCCCTCGGCAAATACAAGTGGGCTGTGGCGGGGCGGAGGGTCGTCCTTGCCATCGGTCAGAAGAATTACGATACGACTCTTTGCTTCCAGCTCTCGAACGCGGTTGATGCCTTCTCCCAAAGCTCCTCCGATGTTTGTCCCCGTCTGAAGCGTGAGACCTACTCGCATACGGTCTAGATTTCGGTGCAGGTGTTCCTTGTCCAAGGTTAGCGGACTGAGCAAGTAAGGATTTACGGAAAAACCAATCAATCCGATCCTGTCGTGCTTTCGCATAGAGACAAAGTCCTTGATCACTCGTTTCACGACTTCGAGACGGGTGATCGTCTCGTTCGGTTCTTCACTCATGTCCAAGGCAAGCATTGAGGCGGATAGGTCAACTGCCAGAACTATGTCCACTCCACTTTCTTGAATGGTTCGGGTACTTTCGTCCAATTGCGGACGTGCAAGAGCGATTGGGAGTGTGAACAAAGCCAATAATCTTAAAACCGGTGGAATCAATCTAGCAGTCCAAGTGCTCCCAGGTTCCGCATCTCTCAAGAGAGCTAACGAGGAAAACTTGAGAGTGGCATTTCTTTGCTTTTGCAGAAGCCTTGCGAGGGTGAAGGCTACAATTACCAGAAGAAGCAACAGCCAGAGTGGTTCGGCTAATCGAAAGCGCTCCCAGTGTTCTAGAGGAGTCATCACATGCCCTCCGAAGGTTTGTCGTTTGTTGTCGTTGATTCTTCTTTTAATCGACTGTGAGAGTCTTTCACGAAGTGTTTGGCAGAATCGAGCAACAATCGAAGCCCCTCCCCGTCAATGCTTTCTCTAGAGTATTTCACCATGTCGCTCCGATCTACAAATTCGTGCAAGAGGTCGTCGTATCTTTTGCGGAAAAACTTGTGCCCTGCTACTTCCCGAAGGAATTCCTCGCCTGTAAGTTCCATAGCACGAAGTGCAAAGCAGCGTTCAACGTACACCCGAAGGACTTCAGAGAGACGGAACACAAATGGCTTTGCATCCATCTTGTGGCATTCCGCCTCTAGTGCATTCAGTGCCTCGATGGCTTCTTCGTAAGGATCGCGTGCGGGTATTGACTTTTCTGCGGATTCACTTTTTTTCAATCGGCTCCGCAACCAAAAGGCGAATATTATTGTTAAGACGATACCTCCGGCAAGAGCTGGAATCCACCAGCTTTCCGATAAGATTTCCGATAAACTTTTGTATAGGGGGATTGGTTCGTCGCGTTCTCTTTTATTTTCAAGATATGAATTCTCATTTTGGGCGTAAGCCATTCCCTTTAAGGCGATGCTTAAATGGGACAGACAGGCTAATTTAAAAGATGCTGAGAACATCATCCTCTTCTGCGGTTTTCTCTGAGTTTAAAGAATTCTCTTAAACGGTTAACGTAATCGGCGGAAGTGGATAAACCAAAGCAGTCGATGCCTCGCCTAAGAAGCCGTTTTTCAAAACCGTCTACCCACTCGCTCGATCTTTCGAGATAGCGTTGGCGAAATGCCTTGTCGTTGGTATTGACCAACATGAGTTCTCTTGTTTCCAAATCTTCGAGTAAAATTTGCCCGACGTCGGGCAAATCAGTGTCTCGGGGGTCTTCTACTCGGACGCAAACGAGATCGTGTCGCCTTCTCGTCGTGGAAAGCTCCTTAAAAAGAATGTCCTCGGCGGATTCATCATTATCACCGTTTTCAGGGATAATGAAATCGGAAAGCAAGAAAACGATTGATCGCCTTCTAGTAACTCTGTTGAGAAAACGAAGACAGCCTCTGAGATCGGTTCCTTTACCCTTGGTTCTGTTAAAGAGAATTTCCCGGAGAATACGCAAAACATGCTTTTGCCCTTTGGCGGGAGGCAGGTAGTGCTCCACTTCGTCCGTGAAGAGAATTAGACCGATTTTGTCATTGTTGCGGTCGGCTGAAAATGCGAGGAGTGCGGCCAGTTCGGCTAGTCGTTCTCGTTTACTTTGCTCTACTGAGCCAAAGAAACCGCTCGAGCTAACATCAACCGCTAGCAGAATCGTTAGTTCTCTCTCCTCTCGATACTGCTTGACGAAGGGAGCGTTCATCTTTGCGGTTACATTCCAATCGATAGATCGGACTTCATCCCCCGGTTGGTATTCTCGAACTTCCTCGAAATCTATGCCTTGGCCTTTGAAAGCGCTATGATATGATCCTGCAAGTGCTTCCGAGACCAATCGGTTCGACCGAATCTCGATTTGCCTCACCTTTTGCAGAATCTGGCGCGTGAACTCTTGGTTGGGTTCTTCCATCCTATATTTTCCTCGCTCGGGGTAGGCTTTCTACCTCCGCGTACAAAGGTTTTGGATTTAGGGTACGGGTACGGTTTCGAAGATTTTCCGTATTACGTCGTCGCTGCTTATATTTTCGGCTTCTGCTTCATAACTGACGATGACTCTGTGCCTGAGAACGTCTAGCCCGACGTCCTTGATGTCTTGTGGGGTCACGAAACTGCGACCATGCATGAATGCGACCGCCTTGGATGCAAGAGCCAAGCTTATGGTGGCTCGAGGCGATGCGCCGAATCGAATAAATGCTTCCAGTTCGGCCGCTCCGTAGCTTGCAGGTTCTCTCGTGGCAAGTACCACGTCGACCAAATATCCCTTGAGCTTTTCATCCACATAGATTTCATCCACTAATTTTCGAGATCTGAAAATAGTTTCTGCCTCGACTACAGTACTGACCTGATGCTCAACGTTTACATTTGCGTTGGATTCTAAGATTTTCAGTTCTTCTTCTCTGTTGGGATAATTTACTACGAGCTTCAACATGAACCGATCCATTTGAGCTTCGGGAAGAGAGTAAGTGCCTTCTTGATCGATTGGGTTTTCCGTGGCAAGGACTAGGAAGGGTTTTGGCAGTGGATATGTCACGTCCCCGATGGTCACTTGCCTCTCCTGCATGCCTTCAAGCAGAGCGCTCTGAACCTTGGCAGGAGCTCGGTTTATTTCATCTGCGAGCAATAGGTTGGTGAATATCGGGCCTTTCTTCGTTGTGAATTCACCTTTGCTGGGACTGTATATCAAGGTGCCCACGACATCTGCAGGGAGCAGATCGGGAGTGAATTGGATTCGCTTGAATTCCGCTCTTATGCACTGGGATAGCGTTTTGACGGCCAAGGTCTTAGCCAGTCCGGGCACACCTTCGAGAAGTACGTGACCATTTGCCAAGAGCCCTATGATGAGACGATCAACCAAATACTTTTGACCAACGATAACGCGCCCGATTTCCCGTCGCAGTAGCTCTACCCAAGCGGCTTCGGTTCGCATCTTTTCTTGTTGTTCGGGAGCGGGAGGCTTTTGTGATGATATTGAATCCTGTTGCATATTTAATTTTCTATGAGAATTGAAACATATAAGCGTAACGAAGCTTTGCTATTGTCCAAGCGAAA
>Ga0315322_10002220_pt1 | contig 14996 bp, 15 predicted proteins | sample M110021515metaG_FD_203461 | JGI IMG/M metagenome (GOLD analysis project Ga0315322, IMG submission 203461) | Ammonia-oxidizing marine archaeal communities from Monterey Bay, California, United States - M1 100m 21515 | ecosystem: Environmental > Aquatic > Marine > Intertidal zone | place: USA...
GGAAATGAACCATGCCTGGCCCTGCCGGCCGGGGGAAATGGAAGATTTCCTCGAAAAAGCGGCCCAAGCGCTCTTTCAAAAATTTGGCGGACGCAATTTACAGGGCGTTTTTATCGGGATTTTAGACCCAAGTTCGACTCACAATCCTTATAAGTCGCTGGCGTCTAATCTTCGGGGACGTACGCTCCAGTTATTCACGAACGAGCTGGCGACTTTTAAAGATGTTGAAGAACAGGAACCCAGTGCCCTAAGCCTTTTCTGTCTAGTCGGGAAAGAGGGGCTTTATTGCGGAGTGCGCAGTCCTTTACAGGCAAACGGTTTTTATCCTGGTGGAACAAAATTCATCAGTCAAAAAGCATCTCATACGATCAGTCGCGCCGGCGCTAAGATTGCAGAGGCATTGCATTACCTTAAGCTGTATCAACCACTACCAGCCAAGGGAAGTCATTGGCTGGAATTGGGGGCATCTCCGGGAGGCATGACCTCTGAGCTGCTTGAGCGAGGATACCAAGTGACAGCGATCGACCGAGCGCCGTTGGATGAGCGACTCAAAGGCCGTAAGGGCCTGAGTTTTAAGAAGGCGGACGTGGCGCGCTATAACCCTGTTCCCAAAACACAGTTTGACAGTCTGCTCTGTGATATGAATGGCGATGTACAAGTATCACTGAAGGAGGTGGTCCGCTTGTCTGAAAGCTTGATACATGGAGGCCTTGTTCTATTCACTTTGAAAACCCCAGGCGCTACCAGTTTCAAAGAATGTAATTCGCTCTACCACGAAGCGATTAAGAGTGCGAATGCGGGTGGTCTGGAACAAATTGCATGCACCCACTTGACTTATAACCGCCACGAGTTCACCCTCTTTTTGAAGAAAACTAGGTAGACTGCTTCCCAAGCTGTTTTCAATTGAATATCGGACAAGCGCGATTGGCAACTGATTCAAGTACCCCGATCCCCCCGCTTGACTGCACGGGTCAAATTTCCCCATAAATTAGTTCTTCAAATTACTCCTTGTCAGGTTATGAAGGAAGGTCTTGGATGGACCTCTCAAATGAATGGCCTCGTCACCTTCGATTTCGACGACACGCTAACCGTACCCATCAAGGACAAGGCAGGTTTTTGGCACTCGGGCGGTTACCAGCCCAACCATGAAGTAATCGGCATGCTGCTCGAAAAAAGCACCGCTGGTCATCCGATAGCCATTGTGACCTCTCGTCCCTTCACCCAGACAAGCAAGGAGAAGATCCGGGCATTCGCCCAAGAACACGAACTACCCGTTCAGGAAATCGTATTCACCAATCTCGAATGGAAGGCAGATACTCTCGAGCGAATGCGATCCGTCCTTCACTACGATGACAATCCTGACGAACTCGAACGAATCAGGGAGAAGGGAATTGAGGTCATCGAAATCCCGCACCCTCCGGGGCTGAAAAGGTAGAATAAAAGCCTTAGTTATAAGTCTTAGCCGGAGGAGGACGTCTAGTTGCCTCGTTCGCCGTTCTTGTAGGTGATGCGACGCGATTCAGTCCCGTCCAGGTTGTATTGAATCCAAAGCCCATCCTCCTCGCCATCCTTGAAATTTATTTTGTCCGACTTCTCCCCGTTCTCGTGCCATCGGGTCGAAAACCCGTTCAGCTTACCGTCCTTCCAGTTTCTTGCCCACATTTTCTTCCCGTTCTCGTTCCAACTTGTCCAAAGTCCGTCGTACTCGCCGTTTTTGTAGTTTATTTCGTCCTTCTTCTGCTCGTTATTGTGCCAAAAAGTATGAACCCCATGAGGCTCGCCGTACTTGTAGTTTCCTTCCGTCATCTTATGCCCATTCTCGTACCATGTAGTCACAAGCCCGTGTAGTTTGCCTTCCTTGTAATTTCCTTCCGATACCTTATGCCCGTTGTACGATTCTTCAGCCCTCCCGGTAAAGGGAGTTTCTTCATTTGGAAGATACATGACTCCGTTTCGTTTCTCTAGCTTTAGCCCGTCAACTATGTCTATGGCATCCTCCCCGCACCCAACCATGAGCAAGGCGACCAAGAGAGCGAGTAACTCAGCTTTCATCATGTCGCTATCCTAGCACGAAAATCAGGATAAGCCTCTTACAAATTCTTCTCGGTTTTGTAATCCCCCGATCCAAGCGCCTCCTCGTTAACAAGTCAATAATCCGCTACCCAATCCACTCTCTTGACTGCACGGTTCGAGCTAAGTATATTTTAAGTTTCACTTATGAAAAACCTTTCGGAGATCAACCATTGCAAACCAAATCCAGAGGCTTATTGGTGTCCAAAATGCAAAGCGCACAACCAATTCCGAATTCATTCAAGCTACGATTCTCATCATGGTTCCTGGGACCATTGTTTCTGTTGCAGGCACTGTGAAACATCAATGTATATTCCCAAAGATGCCTTTTTTGCCCTTAAGCTTATTCTGAGCCTTTCTATTGTTTGTATAGTAGGAGGAATTGCTTTCCCATACTACGGATTGAATTACGCGCTCTGGGCAACCGGGGGGTTTTGTTTGCTTCTAACCTTTTTTGTTATGAGAAGACCGATGCAGTGGTCTGGCTTCAACTCCTTTCAAAGCGCCTATTCCGAGCAAACCTTAATGGAAAAAGCGCTAGGTCACCCATGCCAACCTACCTATTACGAAGGCGATTCTTTCGATTTTTGGGCGGAGCAATTCCTCACTTCGGATGAAGTTCAAAGGCTCAAGGAAAAATATGGAGAAGCGAAGAAAGATCGAGAGATTGCTACGCTAGAAAGTTCGAAAAAAGCCTCCAAGCTCAAGCCTTTTTACATAGCGTTGTTTTATGCCATAGGATTGACGGCTCTGATTTTTTACTTTCACAAACTCGGTATGTTTTCTCAGTTGTCAGATCATTGGTGACCCTCCGATTGAAGACATGCAAGGAGAAGCAAGGGGTTGTCAGGGGGGTTAGTATTTGACTAATTTGCCGTCCTTGAAGTTTTCGCGGTGTTCTATCGTCCCGTCTTCGTTGTACTCGATAAGAAGCCCGTCCTCCTTGCCGGGGAGGAGTGGATCAGCTTGATTTGTTTTCCGATTCTTCTCTCGGTCGGGTTAGCTCTTCTTCCTGCGACAAGATTTCGTCGTTCGGCTCGCCGCATCTCCTGCAGAAAGTAAGGTTTTCGAGCGGATGCTTTTGCCCGGACAAGTATTTCAATCCCTCCCATGCGGCCCGAATTTTGTTCAAGGGATTGAAGTGCTCAAGCAAGCTTCTCGGGCTGAGGTTGGCTCCTAAACCAAAGAGGGAAAGCAATTTCGGATGCGGATTCCCACTAAAGGATCGTCCACATTTCGGACATGCGGTGAATCCCTTCTCTTGGAACGTTTTTCTGCGTTTTTCATAAATCCACCCAAGAAAGCGCTTCATGAATAGCGTGATGACATAAATGCCCGCCAGAGAGCCCAGTAAGAGAACAATCGCGACCAGAAGGGTCAAAAGCATCCCTCCGTCGCCAAAATGATAATCTAAAATGTCTTCATTTGGCAGATGCATGACCCCGTTTCGATCCTGTGGCTTTGAATCTGCAACGGTTTGCTCCCCCCACCCCACCATGAACAGACTAGCAAACAGAGCGAACAGGAATCCTTTCATCCCCCGATCCAAGCGCCTCTTTGGACGAGGGTCAAGGGGTTGGGGGTTGTCCTAAACTTGTTCGCTTTCCTTTGTACCGTTGTATTGATAGGTAAAATTGACTAGAGATGGATTGTATAAATCCTAGAATTTCAACTATCCATAACCATGCCCTATTCACTCGAAGTCCACTTTGACGACAGTACCAACGCCACGATTCAAAATATGTGGAAAAAAATATCGGAAAACAAGATTCCCTGCCGTGCTTTTGAGAAAAAATTCACGCCACACCTGACCTTGGTCTACGGTGAAATAAGCGGAGAGAAAAAAGTGAATTGGGATTTTTTAAAAGGCCAGAAAAGATTTGAAATCAATTTTGAACACCTGGCTTTTTTTGAAGACCGGGGCGTATTCTTTCTCTCCCCGGAAAAATCAAAACCACTTACCAAACTCCACAGTTTGCATGATGCCAATGCCGGGTTTTCTTCCATGAACAAATTTTACCGCACTGCCAAATGGGACCCTCATTGCTCGCTCGCCAGCCGGCTCACACCCAAACAGGTTCATCGCTGCGCTTCACTCTTTGATGATTTCAAGTTACCTTTCAAAGCCACTTGCATCTCCTCTCATTTGGTAAAGTATCCCGATCCGGTAATCCTATCCTCCTTCGAGTACGAAACACAGTAGGATTGCTTTCATCTCCCGACCCAAGCGACTCTTTTCTTTGGGCGAGGGGTCAAGGGCGAAGGGTTGTCAGGGGTTATTCCTCGACTGGTTCGCCGTCTTTGTAGGTGACGCTAAACTTTCCGCTCCGTGCTCTGGTCCAACCCACAAACCCATTCCCGTCCTCTACTTTGGTCTCGAGACACTCATCGCCGTTGTCTTTCCAAGCAACCGCAGACATGAGCTTGCCGGCCTTGAAGTTTAATTCCTTTTCCTTCTGCCCGTTCCTGTGCCAGTAAAAGGAAAGCCCGTCCGGCTTGCCGTCCTTGTATTGGAGCAATGCTTTAACGTCCCCATTCGAGTGCATGGTCTTCTCCCATCCTGAGTATGGCGTTTGCTCGTCTACACCGTAGCTTAGGGTCTCGCCGTTCTTTTCACGGTACTCAAGGATAAGAGTCGCCTCAGCGAGAACCTTGTCAACGGTCTCCGGATCGTCAAAATCAGTGGCTTTAAGTGAATCGAGAGGATCGACGGGATCAGAAGGGGTGGACGATTCCCCACACCCAACCATGAGCAGGGCGACAAACAGAGCGAGTAGTTTAGCTTTCATCCTCGGATACAAGAGCCTCTTTGGTCGAGGGTCAAGGGCTTGGTGGGGAACCTGTTCCTTTCACTTGGATCCGAGCTCCGTCTTGGCGGAGTCGTTAGCGAGGAGTCTCTTTGCTTCCTTGAGAAGGAAGTCGATTTTGGTAAAGGGCTCGAAACTGACGTCCTGCCAGCGGACGTCCCCCGAGGCATCGACGAGAAAGGTACCGTGGAGGGGAACTTTTTCGAAATCGTCATAGGCCCGGTAGGCCCGAAAGGTGGAAAGTTCGGGATCGGCGACGAGGGGGAAGGGAATGGAATCGCCTCCTTTTTCGTAGGCGGCGAGGGCTTTGGCTAGTTCGGACTGGGACTCGGTACTGACGGCGACGATCTCGAGGCCCGCTTTACGAAAGGCGTCCACCTTGGGCGCGAGGGCCTGGAGTTGCTCGACGCAATGGAGACAACCGAAACCGAGGTAGAAGACCACGACGACGGGACGACCTTGATAGTCGGCGAGCGAGATGTGCTTACCGATGGAATCGGGAAGTTTCCACGGAGACGCTTGAGCAGGTTTCCAGCGGAAGGGTCCAAGGGCGTCGAGGTCGGGAAAGGGGTTCTCAGCGGGCTCGTCGGGGTTCGGCTTAAGCTTGGGGCGCCAGTCCTCTTGCAAACCCAGGCGTTCGGCGATGGGAGCGAGGCGAGAGAAGATGGGAGAGGTGAGGTCGGCAGCTTGACCGAGTTCACGGAGTTGACCGAAGGCCTTGTCGGCTTCCTTCGTTTTGCCGGAGGCGTTAAGCAGATAAGCGGCTTGGGCGGAAGGAAGAGCCGATTGCGGAGGTTTGGCCACCAGAGCGGCGGCTAATTTGGCGGCTTCCCCCTTTTGCCCGACGGCAAGATAGGCTTGGGCACGGCGGACTTTGTTCATGCTTTTGGCGGCGGCGAGGGCTTCCTTGGCTTCTTCCTTTTTCCCTTGGGCGAGGAGTTGGTGAACCTTGAGTTCGGCAAGGGCGTTCTTGGCGAAGGTGATGCGCTTCTTTTCGTCGGCCTCCTTCTTCTTGCGTTCATCGGCTTTCTTCTTGGCGGCGGTCGCTTCCTTGGGGTCGGACTTTTTCTTCTCGGTCGAATCGGCGGGTTTCTTCTCGGCAGCGGACGTGGCGTTTTGATCGTCTGGCTTTGCCTTTGAAGCTTTGGGATTCTTCTTCGAGGGGTCGTCGGTTTGCTTGGGCTTTGGCGGTAGCTTCCTTTCGAGCATGGGACGTATGCGGGCGATGATTTCCTCACCTTTCTTGAGGTCACCGTTCTTGAAGTGGGCGACGCCGAGAAGCTGAAGGCGGCGGCGACTTTCGTTCGGGTCCTCCAAGGCTTCAAGTTCCCCAGACTCGCAAAGGTCAGCAAGTTCTTGCCACATCTCGAATTGCTCGAGGGCGGAGAGAAGACGGCGGTGACCGTGGGAAGCGCTTCCGCCCCGCTTGGCGAGGGTGTTGTATTTGGGGTGCCGGGGGAGAGAAATCATGTTGCGAGCAAGGGCCACGGCCTCGCTAGCCCGGCCGATGGTGGCGAGGTTGCGGCAGAGCCACTCGTTGTTATGAGCGAAGTTGTGGATTTGGTCAGGCATGACGCGGTCTCTCATCATGTAGGCATGGTCGGTACGCGCGGAGGCTTCCTGACTCCGGGCGGCGTGATGGTAACGCTTGAGCTTGGAGTAGATATGGCCGGACATGTGCCACATGTGGGCGATGCCAGGCGCGGTTTGCCCGCAGATAGCCGCGGAATTTACCGCCCGGGCGGCTCGTTTGTAGTCCCAGAGGTGAATGCGGTAGTGATGGGCAGGATGCATCGGGTTTACCTTAAAAATCCCTTGGAGAAGCGCGTCCACGGCTTCATGGCTTTGAATCTTCACACCGTTGCGAGAGTTGACCCAAAACTGGAGGGCCAGCAGGGCGCGGGTCTCCAGATCATCGGGAAACTCGTAAAGAATCTCTTCAAGGGCCTTGGCGTAGGCTTGCGCCCTCTCGACTTTCTTCTCCTTAGGGGTGTTCACGTACTTGGCGAGAGCATCCACGTGCTTGACCTCCCTAGGCGACGCCGCCCCCTTTCGCTTAACCGCTTCGGCGATGAAACCCTTGGCCCGCTTTTCGTTGCCCGAATTGGCCCGGGCCATGCCCCAGTAGGCCATGGCGCAGGTAGGGTCGATAACGGCGGCCTGACGGAAGGAGCGTTCGGCCTCCAGGTTCCAAAAACCGTGAAGCTGACCCAACCCTTGGTTGATAAAAGCCTGGCACTTGGGCTTCTTGGTGGTCACGGGAAAGTTTACCTTGGGCATGCCTTTCATGAGGTAGGCTCGTTGGCGCGGTCCTTGGTCAAACGCTTCCCCATGAGCGGAATGCCCGGCGGGCACGGTTGCGTTGTCTTCCTTCTCCTCGGCGAAAAGCGGAGTGACGAGCAAAGCGATGAAGATTGCTTTCATACCTCTATCCAAGCACCTCCATGGTCGAGGGTCAAGGGATTGGAAAGGGTCAGGGTCCGGAATCAATCCGAAGCAGGCCCATCTTGTAAGCCTCGTAGAGAATAACGACAATCATAAGCAGGCCAAAGATTAGGTACGACTTGAACTTCAAAGAGTTCAAGGAACAGCGGAGGCATAACAACCCTTCAGGCGGAAGGTCTTTTTTCGTACGTGCCTCCACTCCGCACCTTTTGCAAATGAAAGCCTTCATCCCCCACCAAGCATTCGGCTTATTCGTTCTCGGGACTCTTGTCGGAAGACCCGAGCGAGAAGACGGCCAACACCGGATAATGGTCCGAAAGGTAGGCGGTGTCCTCGTTCACCAGGCAGACGGCCGATTTGCAGGAGGAAGCGAGGGACCGGTTGGCATAGAAATAATCAAGCCTGCGGGAAGGTCCGTTGTCCTCTCCGGGCCGGTTCTTCGTCGGAAAAGTGCCCAAGAAACGGCTTCTCTTGCCCGCGACCAAATCGACGAATCCGGTCTTTTCGATTTTCTCGAGATGCGTGTAGTCCAATTTGTCTTCCCGCAGGTTGCGGTTGCTCTTCCAGCGCTTGTCGAGCCGACGGAAAAAAGGAACGATGTCCGGAGTCTTTTCATATTGCTCCCGGTCCCTCGGCGAAAAGGTATTGAAGTCGCCGGCCAGAAGGATCTTCTCGGTTGGGTTTCTCTTGACCAATTCGCGCGTAAGCAAATCCACTTCCCTATGCCTGATTTCCCAATGCCCGGGATGGAGGTGGACGACGTATACGCGTACCCCTCCCGTTTTGCATGAAAGCAGCCCATGGTGATAGCCCTCGAGCGTGCGGGAAACCTCCTCGATGGGGAAGCGGGACGTAATGCCGGTCGGAAAGCCTCCCGTCTTGAGCAAGGCGCTGTGAGGATGGCCCCAAGCCCGGGCATCTTGGGCAAGTTTCTCTTCCGTGTAGGAATTGAGCTCTTGGAGGGAGACGATGTCGGGCTTGAGCGATCTCACGTACTCGAGAAACTTCTTTTTGCGCTCCGGCTGTTTGGTGAATCCATACCAGACGTTGTAGCTCAGGACCCGGAGTTCGGAACCTTTTTTATCAGCTTCGGGGAAAAGTTGAACGGGAAGGAGGCAAAGCAAAAAAAGAAGGAGTGATTTCATCCCATCGATACAAACGGAGGACTCAGTCGGGGTCAAGGGTTGGGGGGAGGATCACTCATAGACTTCAATTCCGTCCTTGAAGGAGCGGCGATGATGTTCCATCCCTTCCTTGTCGTATGAGACAACAACCCCATTTCCGTCCACGACGTTGGTTTCGGGACACTTTTCGCCATCGGGTTTCCATGAGACGGCAAACATGAGCTTACCATCCTTGTAATTTTTCACGGACGCCCTCTGCCCGCTTTCATAGAATGAAGTCTCGACGGTTTTGACCGTCTTGATCCATCCCCGGGATCCAAGAAAGGATTCGATGGCTCTGGTTCTTCGGTCTTCAACCACTTGCATGGCGAGAGCCACTTGCCTATTGTAATCCTCCCCCATTTGATCTCGCTCCCTGCTTATCCTTGATCTCTCAAAAGACTCGTGGGCATCCCTTTCCTTCTCCCCCTTGCTCTTCTCCTCGCTCTTGCCCGAGGGAATATTGTTTATGATCACACGCGGAGCTATGTATTCCGGGAGAATGGGACGGGGAGGATAGTTGGGCTCACCGGCAACGTCGGCCCCATGTTTTTCAGCCTCTACCAAATCTTTAAAATAATCTTGTTCACCAAAACCCTCCTTGTTCCAGCTGATTGCATTTTCAACATTGGGAGGGTATTTGCTCCCGAGGCACCCTGCCAACAGCAGGGCGCTGGACATAATAAAGAGTGTTGAAAGGATTGCTTTCATACCCACAAACAAACCACCGCCGCAGGTCTTCGACGACAATCCGTTGCCTCCACCTTCAATCACTTTTTGCGTGAGGTTGGTCTCCATCGGGACGGGGACCGCGCCTTCGTCCGCGATTCCTTCCGCCATTCTGGCGACCAGACTGATCTTTTTTGAATTTGGGATTCCGGCCCCGGGGTCCTCCCCCTATTCCCATTAGGGCGGCATCCGCGATATCGCAGTACATCGAAAGTACGGCATATATCAAAAAACTCAGGGCCGGGGGTAAAGAGATGGTCAAGACACCCATCATGATCTCCCCTGTGCCGAATAATATCATCATAGCCCAAAAGGCATAAAAAGTCGCTAGCACTCCAAGGACTATGCATGCCCACTTGATGATCGACCTGAAAAACGGATAAGCGGTGGCTTTTCTCAACCTTTCCTTGTTTTTGATTAATTCCATCCAATCACCCAAGCAACACCACCGAATTGAGTCAACGATACGCTGTACAATTATCCAAACTGACTGCGCAGAGGCTGGCTACTTCTTCGGTTTGGTAATTTTTTGAATCTGCATGCGGATCATCTTGCGGACAAGACCAACCTCGAAGGCCGACAGTCCTGCTTCTTTCGGGTTGACCCCGAAGGCAGTCAACCATTCGTCGCTATCGGGCCGAAAGCCCATTTTTTCAACGAGTCGATTCTCCAGGTCAGCCATGTGCGCGGCTCCGTAGAAAACCACGATGGACTTGGGTGGATTCTTGCCCTTGAGGACTTTGCGCAGATCGCGGAACACGATGGTATTGCGGTCTTCCAGGAGGACGCGCATGAATTTTTCCATCCCCGGACCGGAGGCTGCCGCGAGGCGGCTCACGTCCCCTTCGATGGAACCAAAGGTTTCTATAATCGCCAGTTTCATCATGGCCCGAAACTGTGGATTCTTGCCGAACAGACTGAGGGTCTTGCCGAGGAATTTGAAGATGAATGAATTTCCCGAAAGGGCCTTTGCGAACTCCCTCGACTGCAGGTTGCCCTTTTGCTCCTTTCCAGTGGTGCCTTCCTTGCCAGCCGAACCTTCTTTGCCGGGGAAAACCAGAGGGCCCCCCTCAAGCCGGGTGATCAAGGCCTCGGGAGAGATGTCACTATTTCGGAAATGAGGACGGTCATAGCGGATGGCTTCAAGCTGAAAGACCAACCCCATGGAGCGGGCGAAAGAGAGTTGGAGACCGGAGACGGCGCTCGAATCGTCTCCGTCCTTTTTCGGGGGCCCGTCGTCTTCAAAGCCCACGCCCTCGAAGAGCACCAAGTCTGCGGCATCGAGCTTCTTTTGGATTTTCTCGTAGTAACCGGAATCTCCAAGGTGCGAGACTCCAAGCAGGGTGACCTGCGGCCCACCATCCTTTGGCGAGACCAGGGTTCGGACTGCCACTTGCATCATGCGTCCCCCGCCCTTGTCGTCGGTCACCCTCAGGTAGGGGGCGGGCTCCCCGCTGACCCAACAGGCACAGGCAAGAAAAGCAATTGATCCAAGGAGGTTATGCATCGTTCTCATCTTTCTCATACTTTTCTAGGTGTGGCCAAAAAGGTCAAGCGACTACCAAGCCGAAAGCGAAGGATCTGGGTTTCTTTGTCAGGAGTTCGCCAAAACGAAGTCCATGGGGCGATAAGATCATGGGGATCTTCCAGCGGACGCGGAAAGAGTATAATATAGAAAAACCAATCCAACACCCATTATAATAAGCGAAGAAAAAGGGAATGAGCCCACCGTAGCTTTTTGAGCAAGGGAAACGGGACTGAAATTCGGGAGAACTGGCACCGGACCACCTCCAACCCTTGACGAAGATTGATGCAAGTGGTTTGGTGAGTGCAATGAAATCCAAGCTATTAATCCTGTTCGCAATCTTGTTGATGGTTGGTTGCGAGGACCAATCGATTGATGCTCCGCCCATCGAAACCGAACTAGAAAAAGCCACCGATGGGGACGGGAACGAAACACTGGAGAAGATCATCTCAGAGGCGATCCTTGAGAGCGAACTCCATCGGGATGTTTTTCAGGAAGGCGGGGTCTTTCTCTATTTCCCTGACAAACAAACTCCCTACAACGGATGGACGAAACTGATCTATGAAAATGGACAGGTTGAATTTCTGACCCAATTCCAAGACGGAAAGGTTCACAGGTCCTTAATGACATGGTACGAAAACGGGGTGCAGGAGTCGGAACAAAAGTACAAAGAGGGCAAGCCTCACGGGCTTCACAAGGATTGGTACGAGAACGGCCAGAAGGCAGAAACTTCAAACTACAAGGAGGGCAAGCGGCATGGATTTCACGCTGAGTGGTACGATAACGGAGAGAAGTTTATTGAAAAAAACTACAAGGAGGGAATGAAGGACGGAGTCTACCTTACTTGGTATGCGAACGGACGAAAGAAGAGCGAAGGGAACTACAAGGAGGACGAGAAGGAGGGGCTTTGGATCGATTACAACGAGGATGGGTCAGAATACAGGCGCCTCACCTACAAGGACGGGAAAGAAACAATAGTCAGCCCTTGAAGAGAGCAAAGAGCATGCATGCGTCACGGTTCAGATTGATTGGTCTGATTTTGGGCTTTTTCCACTTTGCCGGGTTTTCAGATGCGGCGGAGCAGCCGAACGTGGTGATTTTCTTCACCGATGACCAGGGAACGCTCGATGCGGGCTGTTACGGCTCGGATTACCTCCGGACCCCCCATATCGACAAACTGGCGGAAACCGGAGTGCGTTTCACGCAAGCCTATGCGCACTCGTTCTGCTGCCCGTCGCGGGCGGCTTTGCTGACCGGGCGTCATCCCCAGCGGGGAGGCGTCAACGCTTGGGTCCAAGGCGATATGCGGGATCCTGAAAAGGGCGTGAACATGGCCTTGGCTGAAGTGACCTTGGCGGAGGTGATGAAGAAAGCGGGGTATCGCACGGCCATGTTTGGAAAATGGCACTTGGGCGCGCACCCCGATCATGGCCCGGCCCGACAGGGGTTCGACGAGTTCTTCGGGATCCGGGGCGGTTTCATCGACAATTACATTCACTATTTTCTGCAAGGGGACGGGTTTCACGACCTGTACGAAGGTACCCGCGAGATATGGGCCAAGGGAAAATATTTCCCAGAGATGACCGTTGATCGGGCCAACCGGTTCATCGAGCGAAACAAGGACGATCCCTTCTTTCTGTACCTAGCGCTCAATACGCCTCATTACCCAGAACAACCGCTCAAGAAGCATTTGGAAGCATTCAAGGACTTGGACGAACCTCGTCGTACCTATGCTGCTTTTCTTTCCACGACCGACGAATTGATCGGTCAGGTCATCCGAAAACTTGAGTCTCTGGACTTGCGAAAGAAGACCATCCTCATCTTCATGAGTGACAACGGCCATCAATCCTACCAGAGCTTCGACTTCTTTCAAATACGGACCGACGACCACAAGAGCGGTCTTCCGAAAGGCTACCGTTTCAGCTCGGGCGACGGTCCGAACGACGGGGGCGGCAATACGGGCAAGTGGATCGGACAAAAGGGGACGTTTTTGGAAGGAGGCATCCGGGTTCCTGCCATCATCAGCTATCCTGAAAAACTCCCCTCGGGAAAAGTACGCGATCAGGCTGTCACGGTCATGGATTGGTATCCGACCATTCTCGAACTTTGCAAGATCAAGTCTCCTGCCGTCAAACTGGACGGGCACAGTCTGCTCAAGGTGATGAGGGATGATAAGGCGCCCTCCCCCCACCCCGCTCTGTATTTCCAATGGCAGAACAAATGGGCGATACGGAAGGGCGATTGGAAGCTGATCAGGCACAAAGGGCCGAACCCCAAGGCCAAGGAACGCTTCACTTTGCACAACCTGGCCGAAGAAAACCCCGAGGTTAAGGATTATGCCAAGCAAGAACCCGAGAAGGTGAAAAAACTATTGGAAATGCACGCTCGCTGGGAAAAGGACGTCTTCTCGAAATAAGCCTCTTGAACAATACTTTGAGAAGGTTGCTTTTGCGTTATAGAAACCTCCACTTCTTGACTGAAAAATCAGGGAGTGCTTTGCTAACCACATGAAAATTCCCCTCAAGCCATTTCGTCAAGGCAAGCTCTTCCCTCTTGCCTGCATTCTTCTTGCCCTTTCGGGATGGGCAGAAACGAAAAGGGCATCGGGCAAGGACTCCAAGGTTTCAAAGGGATCCTTTAACCTGACCCTCGAGCACGACGGGCTCACCCGAAAGTATCTCCTCTACGTACCCTCCTCCTACGACGGAAGGTCGGAGGTCCCTCTCCTTTTTAATTTTCATGGGTTCGGAGGGAAAGTCGCCGGCTACGTCAAAAGCACCGACATGCGCCCCCTCGCGGACGAGGAAAATTTTCTTCTCGTTTATCCGCAGGGATCCCTGATCAATGGATTCAGCCACTGGAACGCGGCTACCCCGTCGAAGACAAACAAGAGCGACGCGGACGATCTCGGGTTCGTGAAAAAAATGATCAGCGCCATCTCCGCAAGCCATAAGGTTGACCCAGAGCGCATCTATGCGTGCGGGTACTCCAACGGGGCCTTCTTCTCCTACTACCTTGGTTGCTACCTAAGCGAAAGTATCGCGGCGATCGGGTCGGTCAGCGGTACCATGTTGGAAGAGTCCTACGAAAAAGGAAAACCCTCCCGGCGCGTTCCCATGATCAACTTGCATGGCACCGCCGACAGCGTCGTTCCCTACGAAGGAAAAAACGGGCTTACCCCGATCCCGCAGGTGCTTTCCTTCTGGGTTAAGAAAAACGCAACCCGAACCAAGCCTGAATTAAACAACTTCAAGTCTGGTCGAACAAGGGTAAGAAGGTCTGTCTATTCTGACGATCATGGGATACCCTGGATCGAGCATTACAAGATCAAGGGAGGACGACACGTATGGTTCGAGTTCGAGCTCACGGGTTCCGACACCAACCGATTGATTTGGGATTTCTTTTCCAAGCACGATCTCAATGGTCCGAGACAGAAACGGTAGTTCCCAAAGGCTCAGTCTTCAACCTGATTGCCAAGCACTCAGTCAATGAGTTGAGGAGCATCCGGTGAGCTTTCCAAAAGCTCGCCATCCTTGAAGGTGTAGCGACCCTTTTCCGTTCCGTCTTCGTTGTAAAGAATCGAAAGTCCGTCCAACTTGTCGGACTTCCAGTTTCTTAACGATTCTTTCTACCCGTTCTCGTACCACACGGTTGCCAATCCATGCAACTCGCCGTCCTTGTAGTTTTTTTCAAACTCCTTCACGCCGCTCTCATACCACCAACTCCAAAGCCCTTCCATTTTTCCGGTCTTATAGGTAATTTCCCACTTTTGCTGCCCAGAGTCGAACCACCCTTTGAAAAGCCCGTTCATCTTTTCCTCCTTGTGTTTGTCCCTCAACTCTTCTGCTTGATTTTTTTTCATCCAATCCCAAATAAATAACCTATCTCCCATAATCCTGAACCTTACTCACGTCAAAGATCATTTATAATGCGTATTTCTGTGACCTTTTCGACTAGCCTTGAGTGTTCGACTTCGAAAGAATGCATAAACCGAATGCAACCGGCCAAATCTGATTGGAGGGGAAACCCCAGAGACACGCGAAGTCGGCCCAGAAAGTCTCAGTTTTCCACTTTTACGCCGTCCTTGAAGATCAGGCGAAAGTTTTCAGAGCCGCCATTGAAGTACTCGACCCAAACCCCGTTTCCTTCCCTGACGAAGGTCACTTCACACCTTTTGCCATTGGGCTCCCAAACATTCACAGAAAGAAGTTTTCCGGCCTTCCAGTTGCTTGCGCTCTGCTTGCGTCCATTTTCGTA